>WNFR01001983.1_pt1 | contig 27013 bp, 29 predicted proteins | sample 5400221 | NCBI WGS metagenome assembly WNFR01 (sample SAMN13153357, study PRJNA577476) | soil metagenome | isolation source: 40 cm soil under Madrone tree | place: USA:California | collected 2016-06-14
CCAGGAACACGCCGGAAAGATTTTCTGTTACAACCGTCAGGAAGGCGGCGCAGTTTTCCGCGTGGAACTGCCCGCAGTTCTGGCGGCCTTCCCCGCCAAAGATCTGCAACTCACCAGCACTTCGGCGGAGCCAGGCAAGCCCACCTGACAGATTCTCGATTCCCGGCTTTCAACGGATGTGCTCCCTGAAGCGTCGCAAGACTCGTGTTAGAGTTTTGCTTCTGATTCTCGAGGGCGAACAGGGAGATGTGGTGCCGGAGATAGCCATTCAGACCCACAAGCTGACGCGGAAGTTCGGGAACCTCACCGCCGTCGAGGCCATTGATCTCCAGGTTGCTGCCGGGCAGTTTTTTGGTTTTCTCGGGCCGAATGGCGCTGGAAAATCCACGACCATCAAGATGCTAACGGGTTTGCTGGCTCCCACGGCTGGCAGCATGCAACTTTTAGGCTTGGATTTTGCCGCGAGCCCCGTCGAAGTCAAACGGCAGATCGGCGTCGTGCCGGAAGGGATGGGCCTCTTTGAACGGCTGACGGGAAGCGAGTATTTGCACTTCGTCGGCCGCATGTACGGCTTGGACCGCCAAACGACGCAGCGGCGCTCTGAGGAGTTGCTGGATTTCATGCAGCTTGCCGACCGGCCCAAGACTATGGTCGCGGACTACTCGCATGGCATGCAGAAAAAATTGGCGCTCGCTGCCGCCGTCATCCACGGGCCGCGCATTTTGTTTCTCGATGAGCCCTTCGAAGGCGTGGACGCGCTCGCCGCCGGTGCGTTGAAGGCATTGCTCGGGCGGATGACGGAACGCGGCACAACTATATTCCTCACTTCTCACGTCTTGGAAATTGTCGAGCGGCTGTGCAGCCACGTGGCCATCATTCACAAGGGGCGGCTCGTCGCTCAGGGTTCGCTGGACGAATTGCGCGCTGGAATCGCGGGCGCGGAAGGAAGTCAAACCACGCTCGAACAGATCTTCCTCTCGATCGTCGGCCAGGAAGGCGCGGAGCGTCCGCAGCTCGAGGAACTCTCGTGGCTGATGTAACGCGCGCCACAGGAATCGCCGAACAAATTCGCCTGGTTGCCGGACTCCGCTGGCAAATCCTTCGAAACAGCCTTCGAAAGAAGAACAATCGCCTCGATTTAATTGGTCTTATTTTTGCCGGGGTCTTTAGCGGAATTTTTGTTCTCGGATTGTGCTTTGCCTTTTACGGTGGTGCGTACTTCTGCCTTTCGAAAGGCCGGCCGGGCTGGATGGCCTTGCTCTTCTGGGGCATTTTCTTTTTCTGGCAGGTCTTCCCGGTTTTTGTCGCGGGGTTTGGCGCGAGCTTCGAGTTTCGTACGCTTCTGCGCTTTCCGTTGAGCCTCAGCGCGTTTTACGTCATCGGTTTGGCCTATGGGCTCGCTGATTTTTCCGCGATTGCGGCGGTCTGCTGGCTTCTGTCCATGACCCTTGGAGCCACGGTAGCCAAACCTGGCATTTTGCCGGCCATGGTTTTGATCGTCACAGTGTTCGTGCTGTTCAACGTGACGCTGGAACGATTGATCGGCTCGTGGCTGGAAAAACTATTGTCCCGGCGCAGGACTCGCGAGATTTTCCTGGGACTGTTTGTCCTCTCAATGATTTCACTGAATTTCGTCAATCCGCTCCTACAACGCTACGGCACGGAAGCACGCCCCTTCGTTATGCGTCTCTTGCCTTACCTAGTTATGTTCCCGCCCGCCCTCGCGGGCCGCTCTATTGAGGCCATCTCGCAACTTCATCCAGCAGGGTTCCTTCTAGCTTCGGGTGGGCTCTTGCTCTACTTGTTCTTTTTCAGCGCGCTTTTGTGGCGGCGCTTCGCCGCGCAGTATCGCGGCGAAGAGCTCAGCGAGACTGCTGCGCCGATCCGCGCGATAGTTGGACACATCGCGAAAACAGAACAAGGCGCAGATGGCCTGGGTCTGCTTTCGCCGCAGGTGGCCGCGGTCGTTCGAAAAGAGTTTCGTTATCTCACGCGCAACGGATTCGCGTATCTGACACTTCTGATGCCGCCGCTGTTGGTGCTGGTCTTCAGTTCGCAGTTTGCAGGCCGCCACCCGACCGTCTCTGGTAAAGCAGTCTCGGAGGAAATGTTTTTTCCCGGCATGATGGCTTATCTCATCCTCATTCTCATGGCGCCGGCCTACAACAGTTTTGCCTATGAGGGCCGTGGCATTCAGACGTACTTCACCGCGCCGCTGCGCTTCCGCGAGGTCTTTCTTGGAAAAAACCTGGTGCTAGTCTCGATACTGACGTTGGAAATCGCGCTATCCGTGGCCATGCTGACCTGGCGTGTGGGCTTGCCTTCGGTTCCGAGGCTCGTCGCCACGATTGCCGCAATCATTTTCACCATCGTTGGCCAGCTCACGGTGGCGAATTGGTCTTCGCTCAGCTTTCCTCGCAAACTCGAATTCGGCCAGATGCGCGGGCAGCGTCAGTCCGGGATGGCCGTGCTTGTTGCGTTTGGTTCGCAGATTTTGACGGGAGCAATTTCCGCGGTAATCCTTCTCGCAGGACGCTGGTTGGACAATCCCTGGCTCCCTGCAGAAGCCTTTGCGTTTCTGGCGGCTGCCGCCGTGGGTGGCTATTTTGCGTCCCTCGACGCACTCACCAAGCTCGCGGAGAAAAAGAAAGAAGTCCTGATCGAAGCCTTGTGCCGTTGAGACTTGTGGTTCTGCCGGATTCCGATACCGCAAAGCTTCGCTTCTATTGCTTCATGAATTCAACGTAACGTGCGGCAATTGCGCGCCAAGAAAAATACTGGGCGTGCGCCAGCCAGCTTCGTTGTGCAAGCGAAGTCCGATACTGCTCGTCCTTCAGAACCCGGACCAGCACATCACCCAGGTCGGCCTTCCTCTGCGGTGAATAGAGCGCCAGCCCTGCCTCGGTGATCGGCGGCGAAGTCTCTGTTCCTTCAAAAGCGACTATCGGCAACCCACAGGCGATTCCCGCGATGGCGCTGCCTCGCCGCGTGGAAATGTGCCCGCGCACGAACAGCAGTACATCCGAAGCGCAAAGAGTTCGCGTCACATCTTCGCTCGACAAAAGTCCAAGCACATGGAGTTCGACAGCACTGCCATTCAATGACGCCTTGAGCTGTCCTTCAAAGCTCTCGGAGTTGCGCCCCAGAACAATCAGCCGCAGGTTCCCCATTTGCGAAGCTGCGAATCGCACCGCCTCCGCGATATTTTCAACTTCTTTCTTGCCCGCGTCCCCTCCGGTGATTCCAAACACAGCGATAGACAGTTTTTCATCGGTGGAAATGTTTTTTCTAGATGCAGCTTCCGATGTTGGCAGATTCGCTCCGACGGGAATGAAGAGTGTCCTGCTGTCTGAAGTCATGGGCCAGGAGAGTCTCTCCGGCGGAACCGTGAAGACCGCTACCTCTGAAACGCGCAGTGCCTTGCGCATCGTGCGCAATTGGACGCGGCGGCGCAACCGGTCAATCACCCGCGTCCCGCCGTACGGTTCTGCGTCGTGATAAACAACGGCCACGCGGGCGCCGGCGGCTTTCAGAGTCTTGAGAACGCGGGCGAACCGTATTGGAAATCCCCGCGCGGACCACGCGAGAGCCGTGTATTGCACCAGAACCCAGGTCCCTTTCCATTCTTTGGCTCGGCGGCGAAGCTTTCGCACCGCGGCGCCCCAGCCGTGCTCTACCCAGGGGACTCGTTCGATTTTCAAATCGTAGTCTTCGGCCTGCATCGCTTCGCCGAGGTACCGGCAATACTCTTCCACCGCATCGGTGGGCGTATCTTGCTTTCCGAGGATTGCGATGCAGTTCCGTCTCATTGCGGCAGCGCCATTAGGCTAGAAGAAGACGGTAATCGCTGACTTCTGCCCTCATTTTCTTCGTCGACTCCAAAGTTAAGCATTTCTATTGTAAGGACTTAGCGTAGTTCGTTTTGCAATTTTTCATTTTAGGAGGCTTTGAGGAATAGAGGGTCCTATCCTGTCGTTTACACAGCCTACCCAGATAATCCATCTGGGTCCATGCTCGTGGGCACTGAGCTTGATCCCTCCTCAGCACCCCCTAGCAGCAGGATCGTGCCATTTCCGGAACACAAATCATGAGGAGACGTTTACGTTGATAGCTATTCAGAAGGTTCCTTCTTGTAATGAGCCAACATGCGCTGCAGATACTTCGACCCTTCTTTTTTGTAAGTTTCCAGCCCACCGGCGAGAAGAATTTCACATAGTTGCGAAAGGGTTCTGCCTTCGCGTCTCGCCACAGCTTGCAGTTCTCTCTTCAGATCTGCGGAAATTCTAAATCCCACCTGTTCATTCTTGGTTTGCATGCGAAGACTGAATTCTAGAGCGTTGGTCAAACGAGATCAAATGAAAACGCTTGACAATGCTAACCATGATGCTATACATTGCTAAGCAATGCTTAACATAGAAAGGAACCCACGATGCAAAGGCCAAAAACCAAGTCTCAAAAAATCGAGTCGCTGGTACGGCAAAACGCCAAGCTCGCGAAGTCTCTTTGGTACGGTGAGCTTACCCCCTTCAATCTTTCCGCATTGAAGAAGTTAACGCGTGAGTCTGGGCTCGCACTAGCCGCCGGCGAAATTCTCTGGCTAAACGGCGGATGGTATGTGACGAGCGGAGGACTATTACGCATAGCCAAGGAAAACCATTGCCATGGAATTCATGCCCACGCCATGTCGAAATTGAGTGATGCAACGAACAATCGCTGGATCTTCAAGGCAACCGTCTACAAGTCTCCTAGCTCGAAAGGTTTCGTCGGTTACGGTGACGCCGACCCCTCCAACGTGTCCCTCATGGTCCACGGAGCTGAGATGCGCATCGCAGAAACACGCGCTGTCAACCGCGCCTTGCGCAAGGCCTACGGCATCGGGCTGTGTTCTGTTGAGGAGTTGGGATCTCTTTCCGATTCCCCCGGTCCGACGAGGGCTCATGAGCAGGCTACAAAGCCGCATTCCCAAAATGGCTCAAGCAACGGTCGGCCGCGGTTGCGGGACAGACTGTGCCTCCTGATCCGCCAGTACAACCTCGATCCGACTCTTGTTAAAGCGTACGCCGCGGAGTTCTGCGGTACGGAAACTCTCAAAGGAGCCAGTCGGGACCTGGTCGAGTCCTTTATCTCCCACATAGCGGCATCCGCAAAAGAGAACAGAGACAGCTTGGTGTGCAAGCTCAATTCCTACGCTCAGCCTGTGGAGGTGAAGCAATGAGGCGACAAATTCCGGGTCTGCATTTGAATCAGCATGGAGTCGAAGACAAGCTCGAAGGATTGTTCCTTGTCCGCGTAGATAGGGCTCGCTACCGATGGCATCCGCAGAAGCCATTCTTAGAGCTCAGATTCGTGGTTCTGGAACCCAAACCTTTCGAAGCCAGGCGCTTCTCCGGCCGGTTGTACTGTACAGAAAGAGCTCTCTGGAAACTCAATTCCTTTCTTAGAGATTTTGGCTATGACACGCAGCTCCTCAAGGATGATCAGGTCGATGAAAAAGCTCTCGCCAATCTTCGCGGAGTTATCCGGACCTCTTATACGACTCTGAACGGACGCTCTTACCAAAACCTCGATGCTTTCGCCCCCGAGGCAGACTGGGAAGCACTCGAATGCACTTCACTCGCCGACAGCGATGGGCAGGGGAGCAGCGATGGTCTATAGCTACACACAGATCAGTCAATACCTGCGCTGTCCTCGCAGCTATCGCTACCGTTACCTGGATGGCTGGCGGGAAAAAGAGACCCGGGCCGCGATGGTTTTCGGTCGCTGCTTCGAGAATGCCCTGGGCGCCTTTTTCCGCCAAGAAGACAGCGCTGCGGCACTCTTCAAGGAATGGGGCGCGTTCCGCGATGCCCCTTTCGAGTACAAAAAAGGAGACTCCTGGGACCGTGTTGTCCACCAGGGAGTCCATCTGCTCGAAACATTCGCGAGGGATGATCGCGTTCGTATTCATAGCCCGCGAAAGAAACCACGACCAGTCGTTATCCAGATGAGCCCGAAGGGTTGCTTTCGTTAGATCCTCAGTTGATTTGCTATTCGTGGATCACCGGGATTTCCGATGTTGCCTTTGTGGTATTCATACGAAAGCACCAACCCGAAATCCAATATCTAAAGGCGGCGATCTCAGAAGAACAACGCCAGGACTTTGGTCGCCTCGTCGAAACAACGGTTGGCCAAATCGAAGCGGGTCAGTTTGTGTCGCACAGCGGCATTCGCTTCCCCCAGAACGGTTGCCTTAGCTGCTGCCATTTAGGGCTTTGCCTCAACAACCAGCGGCTAATCGATACAAATCTCATCCGCAAAGCAGGAGCGAGCGATCTTGATTGGCTTGACGAGCTTGTGGACTAACGGACGGACTGCCGTGGTACCGGAATTGAATCGCCGGCGGCCGTCTTCGTCTTGGGCAAGATCGATGAGATCCTGAGCTGGGAGAAAACAAAAGAGCAGGAGAAGGACGCGAGGTTCGTAGAGCTCGGGGAATACTTGTGCGAAGTTCGCGCAAAACAATACTGGAGACTGGAAAGACTCGCCTCGTTTGACGACTTCCTAGCAAAGCGGTTTCCTGGTTCGCGACGGAAGGCTTATTACCTCATGACCATTCACGAGCATCTCATGCGCATACCAAAGCCGCAGCTTCGAGAGATAGGTTGGACAAAAGCGCGGGAACTCGTCAAGGTAGCGCGCAGAGAGGGACCGGAGTTCGCTTGTGCACCCTGGGTGCACAAGGCCAAAGAACTTCCCAGGGAAGAATTCAGCCGGGAAGTGGAGCGACACCTAACAGGCAAGGAGACGGAGCCCTGGGAAATCATCTACTTCAAGCTCTACAAAAGTCAGATACCAATTGTTGAGCAAGCCCTTGAAACGGCTGCGCTGATGCTAGGGACGGACAAGTCGCGCGGTTATTGCTTCGAGATGATCTGCGCCGATTTTCTAGCTGGCGCTACCTTTCGTGAGGAGCAACCTTGATTTTGATGCGCATGCCATGGAACAACTCAACCACGACCAAGCATAGGCGTATGGCGCAATTACACGAAAAACAACCACGACTAAGACTAGATCCGGAGAGCTACAAAGCACTTAGAAATAAAGTATTGGACCGCGATGGATGGAGATGTCAGGATTGCGGTTCGGCAAAAATGCTGGAAGTCCATCATCTAAGACCGCGGAGTAAGCTTGGTCACGATGCATCGGATAACCTGATTACACTATGTGTTGACTGTCACAGACGCCGGCATGGTAACTCCGTGCAATTTGGTGAGGATGGCGACAGACTCTAAATTTTTTAGTTCAAGCAAGTTGCCGCGGGAGTTCTGAGAATGAAATGCTTTATACGTAGCCATAGGCAGCCACTCCTAATCAGCGGTTTGGCACTTGGTGACGTCAATCCTTTGATTCCGTGGCGTTGAGATGGGCTTGCGGCTACAGATACCCCTTCCACTTCAGCACTGCTCTTAGCCCAAGGAACGACTTTCGAGAATCTTTACATTGCAAGTGATCAGCCAGAGCGAGCGGATTGCGGATTAGCCGCCCTATTCGTCCATCGTGGGTGGGAGTTTAGATCAACCTTTCAGTTAGCAGTCGGGGCTGCGAAACTCTAAATGCCTTATTCGGTGTCTCTTACGATCGGGAACACCTTAAGTCCCGACGCTCGGTAAGGCAACTTTGGGCAACCCATTGAATAGAAGAAAAGGCGGCAAGTGACCGGATGCGCCAGCCGGCACTCGTGGGCAGTTCCGCGTCCCCGCGGCGCTCTGTTCGCTAATCAAACCCTAGGCATCGCGGCTGGGCCCGTGATGGCGGTACCGAGCCATCCGATCAGCGAAAAAGCGGCCGCCGTGATACGGAATGGACGTCTGCTATACTTCTGGCCTATGCGCAAAAGAATGAACTGGCTGAACTGGCGCGCGCAGACCTTGTGCTGTGTGTGGCTTGCCGGCGCGCAGATCTGGTACTACCTGCAATTTCGATCGCTGCTTCGGTCTGTCATCGCGCCTCTGCTGCGTCGCCTATGGCATTCCTAGGCGCGGTTGCAGCCCTGCTTGCCGCTGCAGGCATCGCGATCGTCGCCGCAGCAGCGGGCTTGCAGCTTGTTCCCATTTTACACCATGCAATGAACAGAGCGTCGGAACGCCTGCTACTCGGCGCAGCTCTCGGCGTGATTGCACTCGAAATAGGCTTCTTCCTGGCCCAGGCGCTGCGCCCGGCGCGAATTGCTTGCGCTGCCGTGGTTGCGCTTGCTGCTGCATTTGGCGCGAGGCAATTCGCGGAAGTGTATCGAATTGCTGCGACTATTTTTCGAGACGTTTGGAAGGCACCTTTGGAGCGAGGGCTCTTGGTGCTCACGCTGCTGGTTCTGCTATGGCAAGGGCTTGCGGCGACCGCGCCGCTGACCGGTTCTGACGCCTTGAATTATCACTTCGCGGCGCCTCTCGCCGTTCTAAGAACCGGGTTTCAACCGGATTTCTCTCTGACGCAGAGCTTTCTCACGGGGCAGAGCCATACCCTGATCTTTGCCGGCTTGGCGCTTGGAAGTGAACGGCTGGCTCTGGCGCTGAGCTTCACGGGTGGCGTGCTGGCGGCCGCTGCCAGCGCTTGTCTCGCGCGCGAATGGGTATCGCGGCCGGTAGCGTGGCTCGTGTCGTTGACGTTTATGCTGACGCCGGTTGTGTTCTGGCAAATGACCTCCGCCGGCGCGCCTGATTTGTGGATGGCGTTCTTCGCAGTGGTCGCGGTGTTTTGTATCGCCAGGATAGACGCCGATTCATCCGTCGCAATGGCGCTGACTTGTGGTTTCCTGGCGGGGGCGATGGCGGGTGCGAAGTATACCGGCTGCATTCTTGCGGTCGTATTGCTCGGCTATGTCGCGTGGCAGGCGCGCTCGCTGCGGCGCACGCTGTGGTTCATCGCCGGAGCGTTAGGTGTGGGTATCTGGCCTTACGCGCGAAATTGGATGTGGACGGGCGATCCGGTTTTCCCCTTTGCCATGCGCTGGCTGCATCCACAAGGCGTGAATGCGTTCGCCCTGCAGGCGTTGCGTGCCGATACCGGGGTAGCGGCCCATCGCAGCTTCTGGCAACTCGCAAAGTTCCCGTTCTTTGCGGCCATCGACGCTTCGCAATTGGGTTTCTGGCAATTCTTCGGGCCGCTTTGTCTGATGTTTCTGCCATTCTTCCTGTTTTTGATCAAGCGCACGCCAGCCTGGCGCGCCACGGCGGTGCTTTGGATTGTCGGGAGCTTCGGGATTGGACTCAGTTCCGGGATGACGCGGTTCCTGTTGCCGCTTTTTCCGATCGCGCTTGCCGCCGTCTTTGGTGGGGCAGCCGCTCTGTGGAATGTAGGCGGGAGAGCCAGCCGCGCGTTCGTGGCGCTGTCCACCGGCGGCTTTCTCATCTTTGGTTTTGGCGGGATGCTGGTATACACGCGCCCGGCAGTTGCCACCGCTGTGGGCCGTATTGAGCGCGAAGACTACCTTGCGCAGCGCGTGCCGAACTATGAGCTCAGTTCCTTTGTGAACCAGGCACTTGCGGAAGAACATTCTGACCAACGCGTCTTAATTTTCTTCAGGCATCTCTATTACGTGCGCGTGCCGTACGTTTACGGCGAGCCGGCGGGAAGCTGGTCCGTCGATCCGGCGGTGCTGCGCGACGCACAAAGCTGGCGGAGCTTTTTCCGCGAGCAACGAATCGCTTGGGTTTTGCGCGCTCCGGAGTATCCGAAGAGACTGGCGCCTTCGCTTCTGGAACTCGAGTCAGAAAGCGTGCTTGTGCCATTCGCCGAAAGGGAAGTGAGCGATTTTGATGGCAATCGCCTGCAAGGCCAGCGAAAGATCTTCCGGGCCACGCTGTTCGCCGTGAAACAGTAAGAGTTCGCCGCAACATTTTTCGTCGTAACAAGAAAGCTTTAGTGTATGGAGGTTTCGCGGGGCGAGGGACGAAGTCACGGAAGCTTCCGGAAATCGCTTGTCTAGAAATTCGTCAAATGATTTCACTTCTCTGTCTCCAATACTGTTTGGCCCGAACCTCCCACAAACATTCCCCAAGCTCAACGAAATCCATATCTTGTAAAAGTCACAAAACGAGACAGAGAGGGTTTCGACTGTGCAACCTGGTTGCACAAGGCCAAGGAGCTACCCAAGGAAGGCTTTAAGGTCGAGGTCGAACGCTACCTTTCTGGCAAGGAAATGGAGCCTTGGGAGATTATGTATTTCAAACTCTATAGAAGCCAATTGGCGGTGATCGAGAAAGCGATCGCCACGGTAGGCATGATGCTGGGGACCGACAAATCTAGAGGCTATTGTCTAGAAATGATTTGTGCCGACTTCCTTGCTGGCGTAAATCTTCAGGACATCGAACCCTGAGTACACAGTTAGCGTGTTCCGCGAGGTTTAGCAATTACAGGCATCAGAGCTGACGTTTATGAAAGAATTTTTTCGAAGAGAGCCTAGGCTGAAGTTAGATCAAAAGGCTTATCGCATCTTGCGGCCCCAAGTGCTCGAACGAGACGGATGGCGGTGCCAACAGTGTGGATCAATGAAGAATCTGGAAGTGCACCATTTAAATGCCAGAAGCCGTTTAGGACATGATCGCTTAGAGAACTTGATCACACTGTGCCACGCTTGTCACTCCGAAATACACGGACACTGATACAATTGCACACCCCCTCAAGAAGCCGTTAGACTCGACAGGAATGTGTTGTTGAGTAATACCGATTCACTGCCGTGCTGCGAGGACCTTTTGTTATCTCCGCGAGCCAAACGATTTGTGAGAAATATTGTGCCGAGGAGCGCGCGCAATTGGCTGCGTTCGCCTCGGAAGTCAATGGAATGGCTATGGGATTCACTTAGCTTTTCGGTCGGAGCCACAAAAGAGCTGGCCCTTCTGCCAGATTGGCGCGTCATATGCCATCCGCGGGTCTATAAGGTATTCTCGTTCAACCAGTTGACCGATCCCGAGCAGAGCGAAGAATTCCGCAACTTTGTGGGATACTGCGGCCCTTCAATGCGCTTATTCGACATCGGTGCCAGCTATGGTGCGTTCAGCTTGGTTACAGCGCACTTTGGCGGCACAGCTATTGCCGTGGAGCCGTCGCCCATCGCTACTCGATTTATTAGGGTGGAATGTCAACTCAACGGATTTGAGAAGAACATTAAAATCGTAGAGGCCTGTGCCGGTGAGGTGATCGGCGAGGTTGAAATGCTGAGTTCTGGAGTCTTCTCAGATGGCTACTTTCGAATGACTCCCGGGCGATCCAGTAGAGAGCTGACGAAGACGAGAGCTGTCACTATAGACCGATTAGCCGAACAATTTGGTGCGCCGACACATATCAAGATCGATGTGGAGGGATATGAAGCAGCGGTCCTCCGCGGCTCAAAAAGAACGATAACAAATCATTCCCCGTTGTTGTTTCTTGAACTCCATAACGAGATGATACGCGCGGACGGCGGTGATCCAGCGCGCGTACTGGATGATTTGGCAGAAATGAAATACAAAGAATTGTCGATCAATGGTGTCAATGCGGATCGTGATCGAATACTAAGAATGCCCATTTGTCGCCTGGTTGCCAGGCGATTGGGCACCTCTTAAGTGTGTTGCTTTTTTCAAGAGGAACTCAAAGATTTGAGACACACTTCATGTCTCAGCTTCGCGCTTGAGTTTCGTGACTCATGATTCGTGAGCCATTAACAAACGGACTATTTATTGCAAGCCTCAGCTGATCGAGCTTCGATCCAAAGGCTATCTGCAAGACGTGTGAGTACTGGAAAAACGGCCGCGGCACGGCGTCCAGCATGGGACGCGAGAACAACAAGCTTGCCTCCGAGGGAGAGCAGATCCAAATCTGCGAGTTGCGGATTCTGGGTAAAGAAACCGTCCGCGCGAATTGTTAGGTCTCTCAAGCCCGCTTCCGCCACAGCCTGCTCAATCGCGTGCCTCGACCAATATCGCATTTCGAAAGTGCCTGGTCTTCCATCGCGAAACCGGCGTCTGGCTTGTTGCACGAGGTTGTAAGGGCCAAGCGTGTTGGGCAGTTGGATCAGACAAACACCCTGTGAACTAAGGGTTCGAGAAACTTCCTTGAGGAACCCCTTCACCTTGGACCTCTCCAGATGTTGCAGAACGCTATAGGAAAAGAAAACATCGATACTGCCCGACCGGAACGGCAAGTGCTCAACGTCGGCGCAGACATAGTCGGCTCGCACTCCCACTTGCCGCGACACGCGACTCGCGGCTTCCAGGGCATCGATGTGAACATCCATTCCAATGGGAATATAGCCAGCCTGAGCCGCAGCGATGGTCCATCGCCCCCAGCCGCAGCCCACATCAACCAACAGCCTTCCTTCGCCGCCTTGGAAAGGCCAGTGGGGTATAGGATAACGTTGTAGCCTGCTCCGTGCTCGCCAGTAGAGGTTCCCATTGGTATTTACGAGCCAATCTCTCACGAACGGGTCTATGGGGCCGTTCACGTCCAAGTGCGCGCAAGGCTCCATGTTCCTGGGAACTGGTTCGCGGCGGACGTGCTCAGTGAAAATGGGGGTGCCCGCTTCCAGCGTAAAGCTGTGTGCGTTCTCACAAACAAGGCCGCTGTCGGAGATGTGGAGGGGAGTATGGTCCCAGGGGCAAGCCAGGACCTGCAAGAGTTCAGGATTGAGCAAAGCCTTCATCCTTCTTGTCTTGTTCGCCAGTTGCATTGTGGCACCTGGCAGGTGGGCCTGGCAATGCGCGGGCTTGGTCGGTTCGTCGGCAAGCGCAGATTGACGATACAAAGATGATCTGGGTGCGTAGCGTGACGTCCCTTTCGGAATGAACCAGACTCGGTAATAATCATGAGCGTCGGCGCAAAGCCAAACTATGAAAATTGCATCAGCTTACCTTCAGGTAGATCACGAAAGGCCCACTACTCACCATTGGCACCCTCGTCGTGGGCGCCTTGGCTGCCTACCAAATGGCTGAATACGTGATCAAGAGCGATTTTGCAGGCATGGCTTATGCAGGCACCGACGCGGTGCTTCCTCCGTAAAAACGTGAGTACCGTTTGGCGCGTAGGATTATTCGTCGAGTCCTACACCGAGTTCTTGGGAGTGTCTAACTACTCGATACCGAGAACGACGCAAAGGCTGGCTTTAGGTACGAAGCTCGACTAGTTGCGAATACAAGACGGCATGGTCTCTTATCATGCGCTCAATCTCGAAGATTTTGAGGGCCCGGGTCCGGCCTCTCGCACCGACGATTTCGACGAGAGATGGGTTGAGCAAGACTTCTCTCATGAGAGATGCCAAGGCCGCGGCATCTCCCGCGGGAAACAACAAGCCAGCGTCGCCAACAACTTCTGCGAGGCCGCCTATGGCTGACGCGATTACTAACCGGCCATCCACCATTTGCTCGATCGCTGAAAATCCTGCGGCTTCCTCCCAGACGGAGGGCACAACCACAGCACCCACACCTCTGAGTGCGTTTGTCATGGCCTCCCCAGGAGCGACGTATCCAGTAACATGGACATGGTCAGCCAAATGCCATTTATCTATAATCGCATCTACTTCTTTCCTTTGTGGTCCGTCCCCGATCAGCAGAACATCGAAATCGAGCTCTTCTGAGTTCAAGATGTTTACGGCCTCCAGAAACACACAAATTCCCTTTTCCGGAACAAATCGACCGATAAATGCAAAGCGGAATTTATGTGGATCACCTATCGCTATAGGGGCGACCGCCCCACGAACTTGCTGATTCTCGACGCCATAGTAAATTACCTGGGAGGACGGAAGTCTGTGCCTTTGGAGGACATGTTCTGTGATGGCGATATTAACGGTGACGGATTTTGACAACAAATAGCGTGGAAACATAAGCAAAATGTTCTTGAGACTTCTTGTTACAGACATCTCGGAGGCCAGGCATCTGAAACATTTCGCGTATCTCTTGGCCTGAAAGTGGCCGGGGCACAGCGACCGCTCAGGCTGATGGATGAGAAGACCGTTGGGACAAATTGACTGATAACCGTGATGTTCAATCACAGTGGGCTTGCGCAACAGGAGGGAAATCAAAAGCGGTAACAGAGTCGGCCCGGCTAAATGAACGACGTCGGCTCGTTGAATAAGTCGCCACAACTGAAAGAAAGTTGGGCAGCGGACAACCTCAAATGTGTCACCTGGGTCGTCGGTATCTCTCCCGGGAGTATTTGTGATCACGGTCACTTCAAAATTCGAAGCACCGCCTAATGGTTTTCTCCGCGCTAGGCCGTAGGCCAAGGAATGCACTTGTTTTTCCACACCGCCGATCGATGGGGCGAAAAAGTGCGAGAAGATTACAAGCCTCACGAGGTTATCCTTCACGACTTCGGTCACTAAGCAATGCGCAGTTCGCGCTTCAGATATCCCGAGGCCAAGTTGCCTCTTGTTTTACAGAGCTTTTCATCAGGTAAAGGAAAACCGCGATGGGCGAGAGTACCGCACCGCAAGCAAAACCGAGCAGGAACGTGATCACAGTATGAACAGTAGGCATCTTTCGCTCCCTTAGACACCACGCTGGTTCGGCAAGGGCCAATCCTGATAAGCTATGCGGAATTGTATTACAGCAAATCCTGTATTGTACAACCGGATCAAATCAGAATGAGTGAGTCAAACTCTGTCAATTATATCAAGGTAGTTCTTTGCGTGTGCAATGGGGGCTGATCTGCTCAAGTCTGTGATCAGGGCTACGGTGTCGAGACCCCTCAGGAACTGGCTGTGATCGCCATCCAAATCGACGCTGTGGCTGTGGGATGCGAGAAGATTTTATCTCGGGACCACTGAAACGCAGCACTTCCCACCGAACTGGGCGCTTATTTGTCCATCCTCACGCCTATAGAGTCGCTTATCAAGCGCAGATCGCTGACCCCGACCAAAGAGAGGAATTTGAGAACTTTTTGCTTCGGTGCAGCGATAGGATGTTCCTCTTGGAAAATGGCGCACATGTTGCTCTTCACCGGAGCTATGCTCGCAGCATGCTCGGGCGCCGCTGAAGCTAGTGTCACTCGGTGTAACCCAGCGAACGCCGGACGCGATTCATTTTGAAATTGTGCTGATCGCACAGCATCACGGGTTTGCATCTGACCAGCTTATGACATTAGTCTTCCGCGCCAGTGGCTGCATCGAGTCCCATGGCACGTCAAATCGAATTGTGCCTTGCAAGTCAAGAAATTCATTTTCAATCAAAGATCGGGACACCCACACTAAGGGAAGTCAGTCGCGACCTAGTTGAATCCTTTACCTCGCATCTTGCGACCGCCGCAAAACCAAGCGAAGATTGACAATGCAAAGATGAATTGGGTGCGTAGCGTGATGCCCCTTTCAGAATGAACCAGACTCGGTAATAATCATGAGACTCGGCGCAAAGCCAAACTATGAGAATTGCATCTGCTTTGTCTTCAAGTCATTTCCGGAGGGGCCCGCTACTCACCATCGGAACCTTCATCGTGGGCGCCTTCGCCGCCTACCTAGCCGCCGAATACGTGGTCAGTGGCGATTTTATGGGCATGGCCTATGCGGGCATGGCAATCGTTGGCGGCGCGATCGTCATTGGGATTCTCAACAACTGGCGCAACGGCGTCTACTTTTTCCTGGGCTGGCTGTTGTTTGAGGACTTCGCGAGGAAATTCCTTGGCAACAATATGGCGATCTACTTTGCCAAAGATTTTCTGGCGCTCGTAGTGTTCATTTCTTTCCTGGCGGCACACCGTCGAAAGGAAATAGCATCTTTCCGCCCTCCTTTCATCATGCCAGTGCTCGTCTTTATATGGTTCGGCGTCCTCCAAGTATTCAATCCAGCCTCCACGAGTATTTGGTACGGTCTTATGGGTTTCAAAATATTCTTCTACTATGTCCCGATGGTTTTTCTAGGCTACTCGCTTATCAATTCCGAGACTCAATTGCGTCGCTTTTTTACCGTCAACATAGTTCTGGCTCTCATAATTATCTCACTCGGCATCGCTCAGTCCATTCTTGGTCCATCCTTTCTGAACCCGGCACATCCTGCGGAAGACCTTCGTGCGTTAAGTAGTCTCTATCGTGAATCGCCCATCACCGGCCTTATCGCGTACCGACCCAATTCGGTGTTTGTGAGCGCCGGCCGCTACGCGAATTTCATAATGGTGGCCTCGCTGCTGGTGCTTGGATTCAGCGGCTACGTCCTCCTCCGTCAAAAGCGAGGGAGAGCACTCGCCTTTATAGCCATTGCAGTGACCACCGCCGGAGCACTCTTAACTGGATCCAGGGGCTCGTTCATGTTCTGGATGATCAACGCATTGGCAACCAGCGTTGCCTTTATCTGGGGTGCCCCTTGGCGACATGGCGAGGCGTTGCGAGTGTTTCGCGGTATCCAGCGGGCCGCTCTGGGGATTGGGCTAGCCATCGTCTTACTCTTCTCTGCTTATCCTGATGCTCTCCTTTCGCGGCTCGCTATATACGAAGAAACGCTCATGCCCGACAGCCCAACGAGCGAATTGGCATACCGTAGCTGGGATTACCCCGTACAGAACTTTCTCGACGCTTTCCAGCGCGACCGCTGGCCTTTTGGCTATGGTATCGGGACCGCTTCGCTCGGCGGCCAATACGTCGCCCGCTTTTTTAAGGTGAAGCCGCCCGTCATCGGAGTCGAAAGCGGATATGGATGCCTCGTCGTCGAGATGGGGATCGGTGGCTTAGTTCTCTGGATCGTTATGAGCCTGGCAATTACAGTCTCCGCCTGGAGGGTCGTCAAAAAGCTGAAAGGCTCTCCCTTGTTTCCTCTGGGCTTCGTCATTTTCTGGTATGTTTTCTTCCTGCTTTTTCCTGCCACCTTTAGCGGCCTGCAGCCTTACGAAGATTTCCTGTTTAATGCCTATTTTTGGCTCTTGCTCGGCGTGTTGTTCCGACTACCCACCATCGCGCTCTCGGCGCAATTTGCGGCTAATGCCCCGGCCGCCCAACCTCGACCCCGCTGGGCTCGCTGAGTTGCGTCTAGCCTGCGCCTATCACTGTGAAATTTACTTTTTTGCCCAGCTCGCCAAGAATCAAGATGTTGCTCCTCCAAATTCTGAACATTCGGCCGACCGGTGCCATCCTCTGCCACAGAGTCTCACACAGGACCTAGATGCTCTCGCTAAGATCCTAGCTGCGCTACAAGAGCTGGTAGCCGGGGCCGCACATCAGTTGGTTTACTCGGGTAGGGTTGATCGTGATTGTCTATAACTTGGGGGGGGACCCTCTGGCGAGAGTTAGTGTTGCCGATGAAGATTGGGAAGTGGTCACTGACAAGTTTGCAGCAGCGCTTGGTCAAGACCCGGACGCCTGATCAAGCATGCCCGCTATTATTGGCTGCTGCTGGCGGAGGGTCACCTCACGCGGCGGCTGTTTGGGAGCATGCTGCGAAGGATCGCGGCGCTCCCCATCATCAGGAGGATAGACGAGCCGTAGACCGAAACAGATTTCAGTACCGAGCGAGACTGGAGAGGGAAAAGTGTCTGAGGAATGGGTTGGAGAAACGTCAGTTTTGACTTTGGGAATTTGCCGTGGCCGCCGGAAAGGCTCTGAGCTAAGAAAACCAGGTTGGTAGATTGCATGCTGACGGGGTTGGTCGTATCTTATCGGTCGGTCGGGAAATCTAAACGGAAATTCTGGCTAACACTCGGGTTAGCACAAAAATGCAGGCCGCAACTCTACGACGCATTGCTGGCCATTGAAATCGCTGGGACACATACATCAGGCACCGACCTGCCGCCTTATACCACAGCACCACGCCATAGGCGTATTTTCACCATTGATTTCACGGACCACGCCGTCGGAAACATGCACAGATTCGGCGACGGAGCCAGCCGCAATTGAGGCGCCACGCCAGCTCTTTCCTGCCAGAGCCGGGTCGAGACCCAGGGCAGACGCGATGGTCCGGCTCAGCATTCCTAAACGCGCCGCCCTTACCGCATCCAAGATCCCCCACGCAAGTCTCCCGCGCCAATTCATCGTCGGCTCAAAACCGCCATTGAACTGGAAGAGAAATACACCGCCGGGCCGCAACACACGCAGCATTTCGCGGATGTACTGCAACGCGAGCGCTTCCTCCGGAAGATGCTGCAGGACGAGGTAGCTGAAGACGAAATCCATCGAATCCGAAGCAACGCAAGAGAGATCGGCCCCGTTGCTGAGCAACCAAAGAATGTTTTTCTCCACAGCGTGCATCTGCCGAGCACGAGAGAGCATTTCACGCGAGAGGTCGAAAGCATAGACATGTCTAAAACGCTTGGCAAAACTCCCAGTCATGCGTCCGGCGCCACAGCCAAGCTCTAGCACGGACTTGCCGGCTGCAGGCAAATCGTAGCGCGCCAAAACCGGAATGACCAATCTCTGGAAATCTTCCTCTCCTGAAGCGATGAACGATTCAAGGTCCCATTCCTTCCGCCAAGACGCGATGTAATGAAACGCGTTCTTCCGGGCTCGCGCGTCCCAGTCCCGTCGCATGATTTTCGTCACACTCGGAGCCACGTCGCTATTCGCCTTTCGTTACTATGCACCCAGCCCGCTCACTGAGTTGATCCCCATCGCCCTTTCGTCGATCATCCTGGCGTAGCGACTAGTTGCCCGGGCAGCTCATGATTCTCATATAACCAACGAATCTCATAACCGCGCGCGGAAAGCCACGCTTCCACGAAGGAAGCATTCGCGAGATCGTGTACCTCACAGAGGAGATGTGGCCGCGATTCAGCGAATATTCTTTCGGCTCCTTTCAGCACTTCAGACTCTGCACCCTCCACGTCAATCTTCACGACATTCGGCGCAGCATGTTCTCGCGCAAAATCGTCCAGCGTCGTACAGGGGACCTGGACTCCCCAATGAGAAGGGTGTTTAACCACGTGGGCGTTTCCATGCGCTCTCTCAAAACTAGCAGGTTCCAGGTTTATGGAACCACTTGACGAGTACACTGCGGCGCGGATGATGTCAATTCTAGCTTCCAGCGAATTCAGCCTTGCGTGGCACTCCAGCGATTCAGCATTTTGAACGTCTGGCTCAAACGCGAACACTCGTGCACCGCGGCGCGCCGCTAAAAGGCTGTAAAAACCGAAATTGGCGCCAACATCATAGAACACGCTACCGGACTTCAGTTGTGTTTGGAAATACTCTTGGACAGTCTTTTCATAGCTGCCCTCCCAGAATTCTGTCTCCCAGCGGGGATTCAAGTTGAACATGAGGCCCTTACCGGGGCCGCTTCGCGTGCGTAGCGGCCTCGTTTCACGCGAAGGCATCAGCTGGAAGCTTAGCCACCTCAGCGGACCGGCGAGGGGAGGTATCGCATAGAGCTTTCGCAATAGTGGCAATCTGCGAAGCCCCAGCCAGAGCATCTCTCTCATAAGCCGGTTACCTCCGAGAATCGCCGCCACCAGTTCTCCGGCGACATCCACTGGTCGACTCGCGGTCGCGCATACTCTAGGACGAGCTGCCTGTAGAAATCCGGTCGGGAAAGTACTTCCCGCACGATCGCCAAATAGGCCTTCAATTCATTTGGATCAGGTACGAGCAAGCGATCAAGCGGAGGGTCGCTCAAGAATAGCCTGCTCGCCCCACCGGGCGCGGCAACCACGGGCGTTCCGCACGCCAGTGCCTCTGCCACAACATAGCCGAACGACTCGTAGACTGAAGGGCAGAGGGAAAAATCTCCCGCCCCAAAAATTGTGGGAAGGACTTCTGGTGAAGCGTCTTTAATAAGACTAATGTTGGGCGTCGAAAGAAACTCCTCCGGGAGGCCACCACGGAGGGCAAGGACCCAATGCACGTCAGGCAACGCCTGAATGAGCGCGCGCACGACACGGAAATTCTTTATCGGTTGGAGTGACCCAACAAACACGCCCACGCGGGCTGATAGTGGCAAGCCGAGGGTGCGGCGGCACTCAGTCTGGTCGAGCGGGCTAAATTTCTCATTGGCGATGAGCGCAACAACATGAGACTCATAGCCAAAGAATTGGCGAACTTCTTCTGCAACCTGTTCGGAATTGCACAGAATCAGCTTGCCGCGGCCGCTTAGCCGTGTCAATAACATTGTATCCCACCATTTCATCGTCCAATAGCCAACAAGAGAGATGTGCGAACGCATCATCTCGGCATAAGCACGGTATGTGCCGTGATAAAAGTGAATTTGCTTGCAGCCAGCCGGCACGCGCAATGGGTACCAGCCCACTAGGCCGTGCGAAATCACCGCTGCAACTCCTTCATGCATGGCCTTTTGCACAGCACGGCCGATGATCCATCCCAGGAGGCCGTCCGTAAGATGACTACTCACGCGGTTTACGATGCGCAGGAAAGTGTCGCGGCCGGAATTGTTTCGATGGAATGTTCGAACTGTGTAGCCGCGCTGTTCGAAACCGCGAATCTGCTCGCGAATAAAAGTTTCCATCCCCCCCAGTGTCTCTGGTGGTTCTGTGGTCAAAATGAAAATTTCCGTTCGCAATTGTTGCATTCCGCATCCTTCGATTAGTTCGTATTGTGCCCCGACCCGTAATAGCGACCATTGCTTGGGGGTCTTCTCCATTCATTTCGGTGCGGCCAGCAACTGCCGGGGGAAACGACTGTTAGTGTCCAGCCAGCGAAGTTCATAGGTCTCGAATTTTGAGCCAAGCTTCAAGGAAGCATTCGCAGGGTCGCGGACCTCACAGATGAGGTGCGGTCGAGAGTGCGTGAACAATTTCTCCGCTCCGTTCAGGACGTTGAACTCGGCTCTCTCTAGCTCAAGCTTTCATTGGGCCGGCGAAAACTTGCCTAGCATAAAGCCTGCGCAAGAGCGGTGACTTGCGAAGGCGCAGCCAGAGTGCTTCTCTCATAGACCATTCAAGAAGGGGGCGCCACCAGAACTCAGGGGCCACGATTTTGGGCTGTTGTGGCTCATGAATCATCCTGATGCTCCGCTGTTCCTCGATCGCCTAACCGAGCGAATCGCACCAGTCATCCACGCCCGCGACCTTCGCGCCCATGCGCGAGCGAGCATCCCCGCACCCCGAGTCGCATTTCCAAGGCTTAGCCGGGTGATCGCCCGTAACTCGTCCGAGGCGCAATCGAGCGCTCCGTTACTAGCAAAATAATCCAAGTAAGTCAGGCGCACTCGTTCCTCGGACCAGGATCTTGCCGGAGCCAAAAATTTCCGACCGTCTTGCTTGACCAATTCTAGTATAGTCTCCACCCTGCGGTCATAAGAGTGCTCACGCAGGACCTTATCGCGCGCCAGCTCAGCGATTCGCTGCCGCGCCGATTCTTCCAAGAGATATTTTCGCACGAGAGGCGCGATTTCCACTTCTCTGTGAAATCCAACGAAATGAACTCCATCCTCAAAACCGATTTGTGATAATTCCGTTGGCAACGAAGTTAGGAGCAAAGCACCCGCGGCCATCGCCTCGAATGCCCTCATATTGGCGTCTTGCGGGAAATCATCCCTTGCTATGTTTACAACGATTCTCGATTGGCGGTAGATCCGAGCCATTTCTTGCGGCTCATGGCGCCTCCTCCAGTCATTCATCCTAAAAGACCTCGACAGCTCAGGCAACAGACGTTCTCTAGTCCGATACAAGGGCCCTCGCGATTGTCCCACCCAGCCAATATCGAACACCCGGCCAAGCTCCTCGCTCAAAAACAGCGAAGGTTCGATAGCGTGCGGGATAAAGTGCGCCCCTGGGTGACCAGCCGCCCGGAATTCAGTGTCGTATCCCGGGTGAAAGACGAAGACCAGATCGAACAACATGGACCAGGCGATTCGTTTTCGAGTGTAAGCGTAGGTGTCTATCTGGAAGCACGCCGTCGGAATATTCACTTGCGTGAGGCCCCGCGGCATTATAGGAATGTACTCGGGATGGAGGATGAGAGCTGGCCGCTCGGGGCAGCGATCGAGGAGCTGACCGACGTCCCCGTTTGGGGGAAAACTCGCATGCACGCCGACGACGCGGTCACCCCTGCGACAAATGGCGCGTATGTAGGCAGCCCACTCTAAGTCAATACCTTCTTCCCTCCGAAGAACAAGTATTGTCATCTCGTGCCTTGGGCGCAGTCTGGAGACTCTGTCGAGTTAGCAGCGATTCATCCCCATTCTCCACTTTCATGACCTCGAAAGTCGAGAGCCAGTAACAGAAGAAAGGAAGCCACCAAATGCTCGCCAAGCCAGTGCCACAACCCTTCTCAGGCCTCCGGCCTCGTACCGATTCCGAAACAGTGCGAACTTACGGAGAAAGGGAGGAAGAATGGTCGCCCAGGCCCGCCACCCAAATGAGAATGTTTGGCTTTTCTTCGAGACTTGAGCCTACTTCGGAAGCACTACGCCATCCAGGTATTCACAACGCCTATGCGCATTGCGAGTTAAGAATTTCGTATCGAGGCGCCTCCGGAACGCTGCGCCGTAGCCAGGAATAAGGTTCCAGTAATACTGCTCCGGGCAAAGGCAAAGAATCAGCATGAATGTGCGTCCGGGCGCGTAGTTGCGGCAAACATTGTAGAACGGGTCTGGGTAATGCGAAAATCCTAGCGCGGGGCGGGCGTCGAGCTTTTCTTCCGAAGACCAAGAGAATGGCGCAAGGGCCTTGTCCAATCGAGGATTCCGAGCCTCGTGGTCTCCCAAAGAGTCCGTGCGAAGCGGCGCACCGCTTGGGAATTCTTCCGTGGATTCGGCCGCAGGCCTGCGGGACCAAGCAGGTGCGTGGCGTCGTCAATGGTGCAGAGGTGCCAGCGGCTTCCCGCGACGACCAAGTTGTGCCTGCCGAGCTCGTCCCCCCACACCCCCGGGCGGCCCGCGGGATGGGAGCCGTAATCGTGATTCTGGTGAACGGCAAGCACGGCGTCCGAAGCGTCCACCACCGGCCCTTTTTGCAAAGCTTTCCACACTGTCCAATTGTCCCAGGGGGGCCGCCCGACAACCAATGGCGGAAACTCCAAACCGAAGAGACCCCGCGAAAAAGCAAAGTAATCGATCCACCAGCCGTTCATTTGCCCATTCGCTGCCAAGGCAAGCTGCCGCACGTACCGCGGCCAATTTATGTCCGAAAAATCAATCGAATTTGTAATATCGGTGTCCCAACGCCGGCCTACCATGAGAAAAGATGAGAGCATCTCCCTGACCCGCGCGACAGCGCGGCAAAAATCCGGCAGAAACACGATGTCGCAATTCGCATAGCAAAGGATGTCATTCCGCGCGAGCTGTTCAGCGCGCAGAAAAAGAGAATTTACATATGGCAGCTTGCCCTCGAGCCGTTCGACGCGAGCCTCGTGGCGAATGTTCAGTTCCCGCGCTGCCTCCGCGGCCCCAGGCTCGTCGCCAAATAGAATCACTTCCACGTCCGGACCCAGCAGCGTCCAACTCTTCAGCGCGTTCCGCTGAATCACCCCGTTCTGTCCAGTAAACGGCTTTGCCGTCGTAAATAACGTAATCATCGTTTTCCGAGTCTGTCTTGCTTCAGCTTGATTCATCTTACCAGGCAGGTGTTCAGAGCGCCGCCCTCAACACGAAGCATCCGATGGCATACGAAACATCTCGTGGGATTAGTGGGGTGCCCCGTCGACGGAAACGAAAGCGCGGCCTTGCGATCCTCACTTCTGTCCCCGGGGCTCCATCTCCTGTGATGTGAATTCCACCCGCTCCTCGGGGATCGCCACAAGATTCGCGTCGTATGTCTGGAGGTTGGATGCGATGGCCTGAATGGAACCGTCATTAAGCAACCCATACCAGCGGAAACCCTGGTTGCCCAGGAATTGAACGATTTCTCGAGCTTTGTAACCCCAAGGCTGCGTGCGGATGTCGTAGACCTCTACGAGGAGGACCGGACGTGGGTTGGTCTGCAGGACTCCAAGCGCACCTTTCAGAACGTCAAGCTCGGCTCCCTCAACGTCCAACTTTACAAAATCTACTTTCGTCAGGCCCAGTTTGGACGCGATTGCGTCGAGGGTGACGACCTCTACTGGGACTGCCCGGATCTCGGATTGGACAGCGGGCGGACGAAGGCTGTTGCAGCCGTCTTCGCCACCCTCGACGACGTATAGATTGTTGTGCGCGGGTTCTTTGCCTAGAGCGTACGGTTCGATGTGCACGTTCCAGCAAAAATTGATACGGACATTACGGACGAGCTGCTTTCGTTCGCGGGGGGACGGCTCGAATGCAATAACCTTGCCACTTGGGCCGACACGTTTCGACGCCAGAACCGTGTAAAGACCATGATGTGCGCCGATGTCCAACACGGTCATTCCCGATTGTAGATACTTCTGCGTGAAGAGAATTTCGGCGGTTTCGAAGCTTCCGGATAAAAGGGCTTTGTCGACGTGGCTGTCCCCGACAAAGAACCACGCACCAAAAGGGAGTGGATACGGGAGGGTTGCATTCGGAAAGACCCGAAGGAGTAGATTGTGCAAACTTAGACACTGGTGCTGAGAAGACTTTGATAGAAAACTAAGCAAGCGACGAGGAAAGGAGGTCGACGAATTGGGAGTGTTCCGCCAAGGGTCTGCTATCTCGGACGGTTCCTCAACGCGGATGATTCCGGGCAGGGTAACCGGCTCATTTGCAGCGAACAGAATCGTGCGACGGCGTGCGTGCTCCGATGTTTCGCGAAAATCATCATGGTCTGGAAGTGCGGCGACACGATAGACGGCGGCGAAGCCTGAACGATAGAGCATTTTTACGAGACAGCCCTCGGTGGCGTAGAAAGCTACGTTCATAAGGCTTTGATCTTCGATGGATGGCTCATCGCGGAGGAGCATCCAAGGTTCTTGGTCTGGAAAACACATGCTCTCCAAAAGAAGACCCTTTCGCGTTACTGCACGGAGATTGCGGATGGCGGAGAGAGGATTTTCAAGGTGATAAAGAAGCCCGAAACAGAGGACGAGATCGAATTCGCCCAACTTGCGTATCTCTGGGCTCTCAACGTCTCCCTGTTCGAAGGAAATGGCTGGAAAGCGGCTGCGCGCTTCTTCGACATTCTCGATCCGACCGTCGAAGGCGTGAACGGCGAGGCCAGTGTCCTGAAGGATTTTCGAGAAAAAACCGACGCCACACCCAGCATCCAGCGCAGTCGAGAGATTGAGGACGGGTTTCAGTTTGTTAACCATGCGGCGAATGGTCCTACCGCGTGCCTCAATCATCTTGAGGTAGTGGCTCTGGTCAAATACGGTTCGCGGGGATGCGGTCACTTTTTCTTTCATTTGCTAGTGAAAATTTCGACGGCAAATTCAGAATTCCGCTCCATTCATCCATGTAGTGTTGATGGATTTCGGTGGCGATGGTCATGTCGGGGACGCAATCCCAGCGGTCCAGCATCTGGCTATTGTCCCAGAGACTGGCCTGCCACTGGTAGGCGCCGGGGCGGAGCGGGAGCGATGGAAAAGAATGCGAGAAGACGTGGACGCCGGGTTCGAGAGAGAGCTGCTGGGCAGCGCGGGCCCACATCAACTGGCGCTCAGAATTGAAGAGCGCGATGCCATGCTCTCCGTTGGTGACGGGCTGGGCCAGCTCGACGACGAAATTGAAGGTGACGGGACCGAGCGTGGAGAGAAGATGTGGCTGATCAGGGGGCGCGCAGGCGATTTCCCACTTTTGGAAGCGGCACTTCGTTGCGGAGGTGCGGTCGCGCGATGCGATGCTTCTGTCGCCGGAGGCCATGGCGGATTCGTAGGCAGCGACGACTTCGTGGGTGGGGCCGTCGCGGCGGATGCCGCCCGCATCAATCCAGACGACACGGTGGGAGAGGCGGCGGATTTGATTGAGCTGATGGGAGACGAGGACGACGGTGCGGCCAGCCCGCGCCACGTCGCCCATCTTGCCCAGGCACTTCTTCTGGAAATTGAGATCGCCCACCGCCAATACTTCGTCCACTAGTAAGATCTCCGGCTCCAAATGCGCCGCCACCGCAAACGCTAACCGCACGTACATTCCGCTCGAATAGTGCTTCACCTGCATATCAAGGAACTTTTCCAGCTCCGCGAATGCCACGATTTCGTCGAACTTGCGCGCGATGTCCCGTTTGGTCATTCCCAATATCGCACCGCTTAAATAAATATTGTCCCGTCCGGATAGCTCCGGATGGAATCCCGTCCCCACTTCCAGCAAACTCCCCACTCGCCCGTAAATCTCCGCCCAACCCGAAGTCGGCCGCGTGATCCGGCTCAAAATCTTCAGCAGCGTCGTCTTTCCTGCGCCGTTCCGCCCGATCAGCCCTAGCACTTCTCCCTGCCTCACTTGCAGGTCCACGTCCTTCAGTGCCCAGAACGTTTCGTGCGGCGGGCGGCGTAAGAGCGTCCAGGGCGCGCGAAGTGACCGTGCCAGGACGTCACGCAACGTGGTGTACCGCTCACGCTCCCCGATCCGGTAGCGCTTGGACAGCTTTTCGGCTCGGATAACGATTTTGTTCTCAGCCCCCACGAAGCTCATCTCCCCTCAGCCAGAAGCACCGGCACCGACACTCCCACGCGCGAATTCCCAATCCCTAAGCCCCTCTCGCCCGGAGCCAAGTCGAATGGTGCACTCTTTCTTTCACTCTTTCCGAACTCTCGATCGTGCAAGTCCTTTGCTTGCCACTCTTACAAAAATATGGCGGGGGCAAGAGCTTCCCATTTTGGAACTCCGCTACACCACGTCTGCCACCGTCCCTTCCATCCGCTGGAAGAAGATCAATCCGCCCACGAGCAGCAAAACCACCATCCCCACCGACACCAGCTGCAGCACGCCCGGGGGCTGCCCATGGCCGGTCAGCGCCCAGCGGAATCCCTCGATCACCCCGGCCATCGGGTTCAGACCGTACAGCCAGCGCCAGCGGTACGGCACTAGGCTGCTGGGATAGGCCACCGGCGATGCCAGCATCCAGAATTGCACCAGAAACCCGGTTACGTAACGCACATCGCGATATAACGCATTCAACGCCGAAAGCCAAAACCCCACTCCCAGTGCTGTCGCCACCGCCAGCAGAAGGAACAGCGGCAGAAACAGCGCATGTACCCCGGGAACGATGCCGAATTTCAGCGTCATCGCCAGCAGAACCACAAACACGATGGAGAAATCCACCAGACCGG
>WNFR01001187.1_pt1 | contig 27004 bp, 27 predicted proteins | sample 5400221 | NCBI WGS metagenome assembly WNFR01 (sample SAMN13153357, study PRJNA577476) | soil metagenome | isolation source: 40 cm soil under Madrone tree | place: USA:California | collected 2016-06-14
CTGCGGCCCCCTCTGGAGGTCGCACCGTTGCCAAAACGTACGGCTGATCCCGAAAATATTTCGCAGCCACGCGCTTGATATCGTCGAGCGTCACCGCATCGACGTTACGTTGAAGCGATTTGTAATAGTTGAAGCCCAGCCCGTAGAGCTCATCCAGCGCGGACTGATAACCGAACGAATCGTTGCTCTGGTTCGCGATTTCCTGCTGCCCGATCAATTTCTTTTTTGCGCGTGCCAGTTCTTCATTCGTAAGACCATCCCTGGCGAGTTTACCGATCTCATCGAGCAATGCGGTTTTGACTGGCTCGATCTTTTGCGGATCGGTGCCCAGATAAAATGCAAAAAGCCCCGGCACGAGCCCCTCCATCTGGCTGGCGCCAACGTAGTAGGCCAGCCCCATCTGTTCGCGAATACGGATGAAAAAGCGAGAGCCAAGATCGCTGCTTGCCTCATCGATTAATTGCAGCGCGTATCGGTCCGGACTGAAAATATCTGCGCCGCGATATCCTACCATGATTACGCCTTGCGCTTTGTCCTTTCGGCTTTCGACAGTCTCCGTTTTGCTGAGTGGTGCGGCGGGATGCGCGTCCGTCAAGGCGAGCGCGCCGGGTCTCATTCCACCAAGAGCCTGCTCGAAAAGCTGTTTCACCTCCGCCGCCTTCACATCGCCAAAGACGAAAATGACGCCGTTTTTCGCGACCACATAACGATCTCGAAATTCGAGCAGGTCTTTCTGATTCAGCCGCTGGACCGACTCGACCGAACCGTTTGCCCGCAACGCGTACGGATGCTGGGTGAAGAGCGCTTGCCGCAAAATGTTGCGCGCAACAGTTGTCAGCTGCTCTTCCTCCTGTTTGATCGCGGCGATCTGGATTTCTTTTTCCCGCGCAATCGCTTTTTCCGGCATGGTCGCGTTGAGCAACACATCCGAGAGCAACTCGACGGCCAACTTGACATCGGGCTTGGTCACTTCGAGGGAAATGTTGAAGGTATTGTTGCTGGCCTCGCTCGAGATGGCGCCGCCGACCGCCTCAATCTCGTTTGCAATCTGCTCCGCTGTGCGTGTTGTGGTTCCTTTCAACAGCGCCTTCGCCATTAAGCGCGTAATGCCATTTGTTTGCGGCGTTTCCGCCAGAAGGCCGCTGCGAAAAACAGCGCCCATCGCAACCAGTGGCAAACGCGCATCTTCCCGCACCAGAAGTCGCAATCCATTTGATAGCTCGAATTTCTGAACCTCGCCCGCGCTAATCGGCTTCGCGGCCTCAGCTTTTGCGACTAGCGAACCTTTGGGATTCAACGATATGACAGTGAGATTTTCGTTCGTCAGGTAATGGGCCGCGACTCGCTTAATGTCATCGAGCGTAACCTTCTGGACGGCGTCGAGGTAATCCCGGCTGAAATTGAGGTTACGCGTGAGCAACCAATTCGAGCCGATATCGGAAGCCTGGCCCCGCATCGTGGTCATAGCGCCGAGTTGATGACTGAGCGACATTTTTTTTGCCTTCATCAACTCCTCAGCCCTGACGCCGCTCTGCTTTACTTCATCGAGAATGTGCAACACCAATTGCTCCGCTGCTTCGCGTTTCTTTGGATCGAGAGCGGCATCGATGCCAAACAAGCCTGGATCGCCGGGCGTGTAGGAGAATGCCGATATCCGGTAGACCAGACCGGCTTCCTCCCGCACGCGCCGGTACAAGCGCGAACTGCGCCCATCGCCGAGAATGGTCGAAAGAAGATCGAGCGCGGGAACGTCCGGATTCGTGACCTCCGGAATGTGCCAGGCGAGCGAGAGGTGCGTCAGTTCAGTGGCAAATTCTTGGTGAACTTCCCGGCGGCCCAGTTGCGGCGGTTCGTCAGGAATGAAGACCGGCTTGAGTGATTTCGCCGGATACGCCTTGAAAAATTCGGTGAGCTGCTGGCGCACTTTCGCTGCATCGACATCTCCGACCACGACAAAGGTGAGATTATTCGGAACGTAGCGCGTTTTGTAATACTGCATCACCTGGTCTTGGGTGAGCTGGTTGTAAATTTCTATGTCCCCGATCACCGGAAAGTGGTACGGATGTCGCTGGTAAGCGGTGGCAAAAAGAAGCAGCCCGGCCACGCGATCAGGGTCATCCAAACCCATGGCGAATTCGCGCCTGATCACTTCCTGTTCTTTCATGTATTCCTCCGGCGGCAGAGTTGAGTTCATCATCGCATCAGCCAAGACGTCGAGCGAAGTAGCGACGCCGTCCTTCGGCACGTCGATCCAAAAAACCGTGCGATCGAATGATGTGTAAGCGTTGATGTAACCGCCGACATCCTGTATTTTTTGCGCAATCACATTGGTCGATCGCGTCTTTGTGCCTTTGAAGAGCATGTGCTCGAGAATGTGAGACAAGCCGGCACCGAGATGTTCGTCCTCGTCGATGCTGCCCGTGGCGCACCACGCCTGCACACTTGCCACCGGGGCGCTGTGATCTTCCTGCACGATTACTGTGAGGCCATTTGCCAGGACCCACTTTTGGGCGGTGCTCGGCGGAAAAGTGATCATCGTCGAATCGTTGGTCGGTGCTGCTTTCAGATTGGCAGAACTAAACATACTCGCAACGACAAGCGCCAAGCCCGGCGCAAATCGGATCATACGGATTTTGGCACTGGCAATTCTGGCGAAGGCCTCACGGCCGTCGGTTTCGCTGGCGCGAACGGTTTCACAAAAGCTTCCTCAAAATCATAGACGTTCTTGAAATCTTCCAGGGAATCTTCCTCTGTCTTCCCGAAAATTCCCGCTTCGATCAAATTGAAAACCATGTGCCCGATATCTTCGCAGCAATGAATCCCCCAGCAGGAAAATACCGTTATCACCATCGGCCCGAATTCCTTGAGCGCGTATTGTCGCACGCCGTCGAGCAATTCCGGTCCGGCCACATGACGCACCGTGGCGCCCTTGATTTTCTTCTGCCGCTTGGTCGTAAAATCGAGCGCGTCGCGCAGAAACACGTACGCGTCTCGCTGATAACGCGGGTCACTCGCAACAATCGAATCAAGAGCTTCGGCAAAGCCAATTTTTTGCATGAGAATGAAAAAGGCGCGGTTTCATCGCGCCACCTATCTTAATCAGCAACCGTTGAATGAGCAACTGCAGGAAAGATCGGCAATTGCTATTTATCGGACCACAGGGCGAACTCGCCGCCGAGTTCGCGAAAATGAAAGCGCCACCCGCCGGTAAATTCAAAAGCCTCGCGCGTGATCTCTTCGCCGGGTTACTTGAGCTGAGTCGGGATTTTTTCCAGTTCCGGAAGATAGGAAACGATAAGACTCCCCGCCTCGACGCCCGCAGTTTTTTCCGAAGCGAAAAAGCCGCCAGCCATCTCGATGTAATCGCTGGTGTGACTGAGTGATTCGTGGATACGACTAATCATCGAGTTGTTCCGCGACCGAATCGAGATAGACCGAAAGCGCGTCGCGCCGCCGCGGCGCAGGTATTTGCGATTCACCCACGGCTCTGAGATAATCGACGAACACTCCGCTGCCAGTCTTTGATTGGGTCGCTTCGAACCAGTTCATGTAGTCATCGATGTCGCTCATGCGTGCCGCAAGCGTTGTGCGCGTCGCCTGCACACGCACCAGACGCTCAGCCACTCTCTTCCTTTTTCCACGCGCGAGCAGCGCGGCGATTTGCTGATATTCCCGCGCAATCGGACGCATGACCGGATTCGCCCGGATTGTGAACAAGCCTAAATTCTCGCTCAGTTCATTGAGAGCGATTTTCTCCACTCCAGAAGGCTTTCTCTGGGAGAGTTCGCTGAGCTCCACTTGCTTGGATGAATTTCCAGTATCTGAGATCTTAACGCGCAGAAATTCGTCAAGGCGTTGCTCGCTTTCGGCGAAAGTGAGCAACTGATAATTTTGCCCGCTACTTGGTCGCGCCAGGGCCGATTGCCAGGTTTTTTCCACATCGTCGCCCAGCGTGGGAAACTGCGCCTTCAGATCAGCAAATGGATCGTTTGAGGAATGCGATAAATTGTCGACGTACCGCGCTAGTCGCGAATGCCCGTCGGTTCCGGCGACAAGCAGTCCCAGGAGCGAAAGCGAGTAGGCGCGATAAAGCAGGCGGCCGGGTGAATCGAGAAGCGCTGGGCGTTGCCGAAGAAATTCTTCAAGCGACATCTCTTTGGCCGACACCGAAAGCGCTTCCACAAGCGGCCCAGAGTCCCGCCCCGGCGTGATCGCAAGCACGCTGTCCAGTAGCCAATCCGGGGGCTCGACGAAGGCAGTACCAGGAGCAACGTCAGGTTTGCTTCGGTAAATCATTTCCAATAGAATTGCGCGCAGTAGTTCACGCTCGATCAGTGCGGCGTCGATGCTTTCGCCGATGGTCAAATCGAGCTGGAGCTTTAGGCCAAAACCAGTCTGGCTAAAACGCAACGCGGCCGGGGGAATTTCGGGCAGATTTGCCTGTGCAGACTGCAAATTGACGACTATCGGCGTTTTCCACCTGTCGGGCTGTCGTAACAGCGCGAGCAAATTGGCCTTGGTCTGCTCGGCAAGCTCAGAGACCGCTCCGCGCAGGGCCACATTGGGGGCATAGATGATGAATTGCCGTGAAGGACTTACGCTGCGTGCTAATGGCGCCGCGCGGAGCGATTGGAAGATAAAGGCCGGCAATATCAACATGCAAATAGCGCGACAGGTAGTCTTCATCGGGTGGCTGGCGGATAATAATCGAGGACGAGATGAGCCGGCGAGCACGAACTGCAGAGTGATTTTTCATTGGTCGACGGAAAAATACCGAGACTCTCCCCGTTTTGGAGTGTATAATTCGTAGACAGGGAAATAATCTATGAATTCAAAATCTATACTTTTCTTAAGTTGCTTCACCGCGGCTACGTTGACTGCATCCGCAGTAAGCGCTGCTCCGCACGGCGGCCACGGTGGCGGGCACTTCGCTTCGATGCCAGCGCGTGGCGGGCACACCTTTACTCGCAGCGGAATGGGCACATGGAGTGGCCAGCGTTGGGGGGGTGGCAGTTGGAGCGGTCGCAATTGGAACGGCGGGAATTGGAGTGGGCAGCGCTGGGGCGGAGGCAATTGGAACGGCAATTGGCGCCATCACCATCATAATAATAATGACGTCATCTTCATCGGCAGCTTCGGCTTTCCGTACTGGGGCTGGGGGTGGGGATATCCGTACGGATCTTACGGCTACGGTTACCCATACGGATACGACTATGGTTATGGTTACCCATACGGATACGGGTACGATTATAATTACGGGAATTATTACGGCGACGCCGGTTACGGCGATCAGGGGTACGGCTACAGTGATCGTCACCGCGGAGAGTCCTCGGTTGCGCAGCTGCAACGCCGGCTGGCTAGCGCAGGATACTACCATGGCGCTATTGATGGACTCATGGGTCCAGAGACGCGACGCGCGATTCGGGCATACGAACGCAGCCAAAATCAGCGCGAGTACGGCATGACTGATCGCTACTAAGTTCCGGTAATACCGGCCGTAGGTGTGATTGTCGATCCTTCGGTTGGTTGACCGGCGGACTCGCAAGGGTGTAAAGGGCGAGCCGCCGGTGTCCTATTACGGCCTCATCAACCTAAGAACGAAAGGGGATCGCTTCCGAGCCTCTTCGAACTCACCCGCTCGGTTCTTTTGGCGACTTTTTTTCAGGTGTCTTTGTTGGCGTTGTCGCCACAGCCTTGCCGCCGGTTTCTTTCGGCGTCGTTGATTTTTCCGCGGCAGTCGATGTGGAAGGCGCTTCTTTTTTGGCGGCCTCTTTATACGAGTCACTTCGATAATCCGTAATGTAAAAGCCGGAGCCTTTGAAAATAAGACCGGCCCCCGTGCCGAGCAGACGCTTCACCTTTCCATGTCCCCATTTCGGAAGCCGACACAGGTTCTTTGGGCATTCACGAAATGGCTCATTGCGCATTGACTGAAATGCCTCAAAATTCTGTCCGCACTTTTGACACGAATAGTCGTAGGTGGGCATAATCTTTGGAATCAGCGACCGGGGAGATGGCCGGAAGTCTGCATTAAACCGGGCACAATTCAAGCCATCGCCCTTCATGTCAGTCTAGCTTTTTACTTATATTTCTTAAGCTGCGAACGACTGCCTGTTGCTTGACATTTTGCATTGCTTGCGCATAGAAAGTCTGTCCCAAATTCTTATGCGTCGTTCATTTTATGGCACTTTGCTGATGGCATTTTCCACCGCTCTTCTTCTCTTTGCGGCTGGTTGTGCTGAAGATCCGCGTTACTCAGCTCAGACCCAATATCTCGGAGGCGGGTACGGGAACGCTCCAGCTGGGGCACCACAGGACTCTGTCTCGTACTGGGATGGTGATGGGATCGAGGGGAAACCTTCCATCACTATCAGTCTCCGGGAGCAACGCGCCTACTTTTACAAGAGCGGCGTGCTCGTCGGCGTTTCCCAACTCTCGACTGGCCGCGAAGGGTTAAACACTCCTTATGGGCATTTCTCGATTATTCAGAAGGACAAGGACCATGTCTCGAGCTTATTTGGAGATTACGTCGATTCGACCGGCAACGTAGTTGTGCCCAACGTTGACGTAACGAAAGATCCGAAACCGCCCGGCGCTCATTTCAGGGGCACGCCGATGCCTTATTTTATGCGCATCGTTTCTGGGACAGGAATGCATGCCGGTTATTTGCCAGGTTACCCAGCTTCTCACGGATGCATCCGGATGCCTGAATTTATGGCGGAAAACTTTTTCAAGTCTGTATCGACCGGGACCCCTGTTACGATCACAAATTAGGTTCCTCTGGGGTCGGCATCTGGGCTTGCAGAAAATTCGTGCCGGCGGCATTCTCATCATTCTGCCGGTCGAAATATGATCATCATCACGCAACCGAACGCCACTGAGGAACAAATCACACGACTCGTCACTCGCGTCCGTGAATTCGGCCTTGACGCGCAAATCAGCCGGGGCGCATCACGCGTGATCATCGGTGTGATTGGGCCTGAAGCTCTCCTTCGCGAAAAACCGCTCGCGGCCATGCCTGGTGTCGAAGCAATCGTTCCGGTGCTAAAGCCGTACAAGCTCGCTTCGCGCGAATCCCGCGGAGCCTCGTCGGTATCAATTGGTGGCGTGCCCATTGGTGGAAATGAGGATGTTGTTCTGATTTCTGGTCCATGTTCAGTCGAAAGCAGAGAGCAGATTTTCTCAATCGGAGAAATCGTCAAAAAATCGGGTGCCAAAATTTTGCGCGGCGGCGCATTCAAACCGCGCACCTCGCCATATAGCTTTCAGGGTTTACGCGAAGACGGGCTTCGCTTTCTCGCTGAAGCGCGTGCGGAAACGGGCCTGCCCGTGATTACCGAAATTATGGATCCCCGCGATTTGTCGGTGGTCGAAAAATACGCGGACTGTCTTCAAGTGGGTACACGCAACATGCAGAATTTTTCTCTCTTGAAGGAAGTCGGCCGCAGCAGATTACCGGTCCTACTCAAGCGCGGATTCAGCGCTACAGTCAATGACCTGATTATGAGTGCGGAATATATCTTGAGCGAGGGCAACAGGAACGTGATTCTCTGCGAGCGCGGGATTCGTACATTTGAGACGGCGACACGCTACACCCTTGACCTTGGCGCAGTTCCGCTCTTGAAATCCAAAACCCATCTGCCAGTAATTGTCGATCCAACGCACGCAATCGGCCTGCGCGAATTTGTTCCGCAGATGTCTCTTGCTGCGCTCGCAGCCGGAGCAGACGCGCTCATGATCGAAGTCCACGATTCCCCCGAGTTGGCCAAGAGCGATGGCGATCAAGCACTCACGCCGGAAATTTTCGCCGACCTTGTTCCGCGCCTCCGGGCCGTGGCCGCAGCCATTGGAAGGAAACTCTAACTGCTCGATTCAAAGTTGCTCCGGCGAGCAATTTTGAACTTCCACCTCTTTTCGGCGAGAGCTAACCGGTGCAGAAACCGGGACCCACAGATCTCCTAGAAATCGTCGCGAGGAGCGAGCCGATTGCGCGCAAACTTCGAGCAATCGAAAGGGCGCGATGGCCAGTCCAGTTTTCACACGTGATCGAGCCGGCACAGGCATTTCTGGTCGCTACCGTCGCGTCCAAGATCGAGAACACGATTTGGGTCCTTTGCCCCAGCGTCCATTCCCAGGAATTGCTCTATGAAAGTTTGCTGAACTGGCAGCCGGACGCGCTTTTTTTGCCGGAGGCGGAATTCGCCGCGCTCGAAAATATCTTGCCGGACCCCGAAATCGCGGCGGAGCGACTTGGGTTGCTCACGCAACTTGAGCGTGAGCAGGCTCCTCGGCTAATCGTCGCCACACGCGCAAGTCTCGATCAAGCTGCTCCGAAACGCGGCGCGCTCCAAACCGCCCGTGTTCAGCTCCGGCACGGGACAAATGAGAAGATGGAACGCATCCTCGAACGGCTCACCGGAGCCGGTTATGAACGCGTCGCTCAAGTCACAACGCGCGGACAATTCGCAGTCCGCGGCGGAATTGTCGACCTTTATTCGTGGCAGGCGCCGCTACCAACACGCTTGGAATTTTTTGGCGACCGAATCGAATCGTTGCGTGAGTTCGATATCGACAGTCAGACTTCGGTGCGTGATCTGAGATTCGCCGATATTCTGCTCGGGGCGGCAGACGATCAGGGCGCCACCGTCCGCGATTATATTAGCCACGATCATCTCAAGATCGCAATCGAACCGGAAGAGCGTTTCAGCACGGACATCCAAATTAGCGCAGGCTGGACTGAGCGGGAACCGGAAGATTTTAGCGGCGCATTTCACGATTGCGAAATCGGTGAATTCGCGATCGGCGATCTCATGCTGGCCGAAGCAAAACGCGCACAATTTGCCGCACGCTTAAGGGAATGGCGCGCGAATAAGGCAAAGATCGTCATTTATTTTCAGACCGAGGGCGAGATCGAGCGCTTTCGCGAGATCATGGACGAGAAGGAAACGCTGAACAGTGTCGATCTTGCAGAGGGTACGCTTGCCCGCGGATTTTGTTTTCCCGCAGCTAATCTCGTCGTGCTTTCGGCAGCAGAATTATTCGGGAGGTTGGCCGCACATGGCCGTCGGCGGTTACGACGCATCGAACGCCATCGCGCGCAGATCGATTTCAGTGAGCTAACAGAAGGTGACTTTGTCGTGCATCTCGAGCATGGCATCGGACGATTTTGGGGATTGCAAAGAGTCGGTAAAGACGAAGTGCTTTCGATCGAGTTTGCGGATGAAGCGAAGGTTTATGTCCCACTTGAGCAAGCGTATCTGGTGTCCCGCTATGTTGGCGTCGGAAAAAAATCGCCGCTGCTCAGCTCGCTTGGAGACGCGAAGTGGGCACGTGCCAAGAAAAATGCCGCAGCATCCATTTTTGACTATGCCGGCAAAATGCTCGCGCTTCAGGCCGAGCGGCAGACCCATGCAGGCCACGCATTTGCTCCCGACGGCAAATGGCAGACCGAATTTGAACATTCATTCCCGTTCCGCGAAACGCCTGATCAATTGAAAGCGATTATCGACACAAAGATAGACATGGAGTGCTCGCAGCCGATGGACCGCTTGATTTGCGGCGATGTCGGTTTTGGCAAGACCGAGGTCGCGATTCGCGCCGCGTTCAAAGCGGTTATGGATGGCAAACAGGTCGCGGTACTCGCACCAACCACCGTTCTCGCTCAACAGCATTTCGAAGTGTTTCGACAACGCATGCTCGATTATCCCGTGCGCATTGAAATGCTCAGCCGTTTCCGTTCACAATCGGAACAGAAGAAAGTCTTGCAACTGTTGCGCGAAGGCGGTGTCGATATCGTGATCGGCACGCATCGGCTCATCTCCGGCGATGTTGCCTTCAAAGATCTCGGCCTCGTCGTAATCGACGAGGAGCAGCGCTTCGGCGTTTTGCACAAAGAAAAATTCAAAGAGCTTTTCAAACTCGTCGATGTCCTAACGCTCTCCGCCACGCCAATCCCACGCACCCTTTACCTTTCGCTCGTCGGCGTAAAAGACATGTCCACGATTGAGACCCCGCCACCCAATCGCTTGCCAGTGGAAACGGTAGTGTCCGGGTATGATGAACGGCTCATTCGCGACGCGATCACTCGCGAACTCGAGCGGCAGGGTCAGATTTTCTTTTTGCATAACCGCGTCCAGACGATCGACCGCGTGCGCGATCGTATTGTCGACCTTTGCCCGCAGGCAAGGATTGAGGTCGGCCACGGCCAGATGGATTCGGACGAACTCGAGGCCGTCATGGCGCGATTCATCAGCGGGAAAGTCGACGTGCTCGTTTGCACCACGATCATCGAGAGCGGACTCGATATTCCGAACGCCAACACCATCATCATCGATCGTGCGGATCGGTTCGGTCTTGCCGATCTCTACCAACTTCGCGGGCGCGTCGGGCGCGCCGAGCACAAAGCGTACGCTTATCTCCTTCTTCCGCGTCAGATGATGGCAATTGGCGCCGCGCGCAAACGGATCAATGCGATCAAACAATACAGTTCGCTAGGCGCTGGTTTTCGCATCGCCATGCGCGACCTGGAGATTCGGGGTGCGGGCAGTATTCTTGGTACAGCACAAAGCGGCCACATCATGGCGGTCGGTTTCGATTTGTACTGCCAGTTGCTCAAGCAGGCGGTCGCACAGCTCAAGGGTGAAAAATTGCGGGTCCGACTCGATGTCGATCTCCGGTTTGACTTCGTTGCTACGAGTGAAGCGGAATTCGTTCATCTCGGGCCGCAGGCCCGTGTGGCCGCTTTTGTGCCGACCAGTTTTATCGCCGATGCGAGTTTGCGCATCCGAGCCTATCGCGATATCGCGGAAATCACCACAGGTGACCAACTGGAACGTTTGATGCGCGACTGGCGTGATCGCTTTGGATCCTTCCCGTCCGCAGTGGACAATTTGTTCTTGCTCACCAAAATCAAGTTGGCCGCGGCAAGATCCGGCGTCAGCCGTGTCGAAGTGCGGGAACGCAAATTAATGTTGACCCGGCGCGGGGATTTTATACTTGTCGCGGGCAAATTCCCCCGTTTAGTTGCACCCGAAATCGAACAGCGCCTGGAGGAAGTTCTCGAGCTAATCAAGAAATTATGAGATATATCGTCCGTCGGTTTGCTATCGCGTTCCTTGTGGCGCTCGGATTCGTTATTCCGCCGCTTTGCCGCGCCGCATTCGCCGCCGAGGCAGGAGTCGTTGACGGCATCGCTGCGGTAGTGAACCGGGACGTGATCACATACTCGCAAGTACGCATGCTGTCCGCGCCACGGGAAAAGTTGCTACGTTCTCAATACACTGGCGAGGAGCTCGAAAAGCAACTGAAGCAATTGCGAGAAGCGGCTCTAAAAGACCTGGTCGATCGACGGTTGATTATCCAGGCGTTTAAAAAAGAGAATTATCAAATCCCGGATCATTTGGTGGATCAGCGGATGCACGAGATTATCCGGGAATCATTCGGTGGCGACCGTAATACGTTTATTAAGACGCTGGAAGCGCAGAACTATACCCTGGGCGAGTTCAAAGAAAAGGAGCTGGAGCGAATGATCGTACAGGGGATGCGCGGTAAGAATGTCAAGAGGGACCTGATCATTTCACCGCCCAAGATAGAAGAGTACTACAAAAAACATCGCGACGAATTCACTACCAAGGAGCAAATCAAGTTGCGCATGATCATGATTCCCAGTCATGCCGATACCGGGAATTCGGCGGCACAAAAAGCGATGGCCGAAGAAGTGCTCGGCAAACTGGCGAGCGGCGCGGAGTTCGAGCGCATGGCACAGGTTTATTCCGAGGACAGCACGCGCGATTTGGGCGGCGATTGGGGCTGGATCGAACGCAAAACACTCGCGGCCCCGCTCGAAAACATCGCTTTCAAAGTGCCAGTAGGGAGAATTAGCAACCTCATCGACTACGCCGGCAATTATTACATCCTCAAGGTCGAGGACAAACACGGCGGCGTAACGCGGTCGCTCGCTGAAGTCCGGCCCGAAATCGAGAAGAAACTGATCCAACTGGAAGCGCAAAACCTTCAGGAACGCTGGCTCGCCAGTTTGCGCTCAAAAGCTTACATCCGGACTTTTTAGTGGCGCTGGCTTCCAGCCTGCGAATCTTTGTTCCGCAACTTGGAAGGTTGCGCCACCTTGAAACGCATCGGTATCACGCTCGGTGATTGCGCCGGCATTGGACCTGAAGTTGTTCGAGCCGCGCTCGCATCAAACACTCTCCCGACCACTGCCAAGTATGTCATCATCGGCAAATCTCCCGATTGTTCGTTGGGCGAACCAACGATCGAAACCAGCCGCGCCGCTGCGGCCGCACTTGAAGAAACGGTCACGCTCGCGCGCCGCGGCAAACTCGATGCCGTCGTAACGGGGCCGGTTCACAAGGCCCGAATGTATCAAGCCGGCTTTAAGTTCCCCGGGCAAACGGAGTTTTTTGCCGATCGTTGCGGAGCGAAGAATTTCGCAATGTGCTTGACCGGCGGAAAAATCACAGTCGTACTAGTCACCACACACATTCCGTTAAGCGAAGTTTCGCATGCACTGAAGCAATCCGAGATCGTTCGGGTTGGGTTACTTCTTGTCGATTTTCTCCAGTCTCGATCTAACAATCCACCACGGGTCGCAGTCGCAGGATTAAATCCGCACGCCGGCGAATCGGGTAAACTTGGGCGGGAAGAAATCGAGATCATTAGCCCGGCTGTTGCTGTGCTCAAATCCGAAATCCGAAATCCGAAATCGAAAATAGTCGGCCCAATTTCCCCTGACACCTTGTTTCATCGTCTTGTCGAAGGCGAATTCGATGCCGCAGTCTGCATGTATCATGATCAAGGTTTGATTCCGCTGAAACTGCACGCCTTCCACAGCGGCGTGAACGTGACCCTCGGTCTGCCCTTTACCCGAACAAGCCCCGATCACGGCACCGCGTTTGCTATCGCGGGCAAAGGAATCGCGCGCTGTGACAGCATGATTGCTGCAATCAGGCTCGCCGTTGAACTTGCGCAACCTAAATGACGGCAAAGATCGATAAGTACATCAGTGTCTTCAATCTTGGGCTGCAAAATACGTTTGTTTATCGCTGGAATTACTTTCTGCGCGCCCTGTTCGCGCTGATTCCGCTGGCGGGGACCATTTTTCTCTGGCGCGCCATTTTCAAAGAACGCGGCGGCGGCCTCCACGGCTACGATTACGGCTCGATGATTTATTACTATTTACTGACGATTCTGGTAAGTAATCTGGTCACGCCCACGGAAGACGAATGGCAGATCGCCGCCGACATTCGCGAGGGACAGATCAATTCGTTGCTGACGAAACCGATGAGCTATCTCGCGTATCGGTTCAGCATTTTTATGAGTGGGCGGCTGGTTTACACCTTCGTCACGCTCCCGCCGATCGCGCTCATCTTTATTTATTTCCGGCACTACATCGCGCTGCCCGATCATGCGCTGACTTATGTCTATGCATCCATCTCGATGTTAATGGCGGCGCTAATGCAATTCTTCATCACCTACAGCCTGGCCATGATGGCCTTCTGGATCCTTGAAATCTCGACCATCGTTTTCATTGTTTATTCGTTCGAATATTTTCTAGGCGGCCAAATGTTTCCGATCGACATCATGCCCGTCGGCGTCCAGGCCGTAATGAAATGGTTGCCGTTTTATTACGAGTTGTTTTGCCCGGTCGCCATTTTCCTTGGGCGGCTTCAAGGCGCAGCGCTCGCTCAGGCGCTCGCGATTCAAACAGGTTGGCTCTTGCTGACTTGGGCCGCCGCGCGCGCAATGTGGAAACGCGGCCTCGGCCATTATCAGGCCGTCGGTGGTTAAGCTACTTTTCTGTCGGTAAGCCAGCAGCTTTCCACGCTTTAAAGCCGCCAGCCATCGAGCGGACGTTTTTGTAGCCCATCTTCTGCAGGCTCGCGGCAGCGAGCGCGGAGCGTCCGCCTCCGCCGCAATGGGTGATGATCGTTTGGTTTAAATCAGGAATTTTTTCTTCGATATCCAACTCGATCGTGCCACGGCTCAGATGCGTTGCATCCGGAACGTGTTCTTCGTCCCATTCATCTTTCTCCCGGACATCGACAATCACCGCGTCGCCGCTTTGCGATTTCGCCGCTGCATCTTGCGGTAAAATCTCTGTGATGTGCTTTTTCGCGTCCGCGACAAGTTTTTCAAAACGAGTGTGTTCTGGCATTTCAAATAAGAATCGACGGACGCCCCGGCGATGCGTCCCTACCAATCATTCGTAGCGCAAGGCTTCGATCGGGTCGAGTCGGGCTGCCTGTCGCGCGGGATAAAATCCAAAAAATACTCCCACCGCAGCGCTGAACAAAAACGCAATCAGGATCGAGCTAAGAGAGATCAGAGTCGGCCAGTGCGCATAGGCCGACAAAATCCTTGATGCGCCGATGCCACAGACGATCCCAATCACGCCACCGACAGAACTGAGCGTCACAGCTTCAATTAAAAACTGCATGAGAATATCGTTGCCGTGCGCGCCAACCGCCATGCGCACGCCGATCTCGCGTGTTCGCTCGGTCACGCTCACAAGCATGATGTTCATGATGCCGATACCGCCGACCACCAGCGAGACACCGGCAATTGCGCCGAGCAAAAGCGTCATCACGCGCGAAGTTGCCGTGGCTGCTTCGGCGATTTCCTGTTGGTTGCGCACCGTGAAATCGTCGTCGCGGCCGGGCCGAATGTTATGCCGTTGTCGAAGCAGTGAGATAATTTGTTGCTGGGCTGCTTCGAGCTGTCCCGCGTCGCCGATTTGCACGTTGATGTTGCGTAAATTCGTACCGCCTATCACGCGTTTCATCGCACTCGTATACGGCATGATCACAATGTCGTCCTGATCGACGCCCTGCGTGCTCAAGCCCTTTGGCGTCAGCACGCCGGTGATCGTGAATGGGACCTCTTTGACACGCAGAATCTGGCCAACCGGGTCTTCATTTCCATATATCTGGGTCGCGGTCGTCCGACCAATGACACAGACTTTGTTGGCGCTGCGTACGTCCTGTGGAGTAAAGGGTGCGCCGTCCGCCAGCGGCCACTGCCGAATATCAAAATAATCTGCCGATTCACCATAGATACGGGTAAACCAATTTTGGTTCCCGGCGGCGACTTGTGTGGTTGAGACAACTTCTTCACTCACCCCGATGACACCAGGCACTTCGCGTCGAATCGCCTCCGCGTCTTCTACCTTTAAAGTACCCGCGCCACCCCAGCCTGTGCGAATGCCGCTCGAAGTAGTGCTCCCCGAAAATATCAAAATCACATTTTGGCCAAGACTGGCGATCTGCGCCTCTACTTGTGCTTTCGCGCCGTTCCCGATCCCAACCATCGCAATAACCGCGCCCACACCAATGATGATTCCCAGCGCGGTCAGTACCGAACGCATTTTGTTTCGCCGCAAGGCCCGCAGCGCAACGTTAAATGTCGATCCCACTCTCATCTTGTTCGCTGAAACGCTAGAATGTTAAACCGTTGAATCAGATCATTACGAACCTACTCCTCTGAATTGCTTGTCGACGCTGTCAGTTTATCCAATTCAGCAGCAGCAGTTCGTTGCGTGACGACTTTGTCGCTAAGCAAAATTCCATCGCGCATTACCACATTTCGTCGCGCATATGCGGCAATGTCCTGCTCGTGCGTCACCATAATAATGGTAATGCCGCGCTCGTTCAGCTGTTGAAAAATCGCTATGATCTCAATGCTCGTCCGGCTGTCGAGGTTTCCGGTCGGCTCATCCGCAAGCAGTATCTCGGGATCATTAATCAACGCGCGGGCGATCGCCACGCGCTGTTGCTGACCGCCCGAAAGCTGGCTCGGATGATGATCTTCCCGGCCGCCAAGCCCGACCGACGCAAGTACGCGATCAGCCTTTTCGCGAAGCTGCGCATTTGTGAGGTGCTGCGCACTATAAAGCAAAGGCAACTCGACATTCTCCCGAGCCGATGTGCGCGGGAGTAGGTTAAAATTTTGGAAAACAAAACCGATTTTGCGATTGCGAATATCGGCGAGTCGATCCCGATCAAGTCCGGAAACATCCGCGTCATCCAGGACATAACGACCCGAAGTAGGCCGATCGAGGCAGCCGAGGATATTCATGAGTGTCGATTTGCCGGAACCGCTCGCACCCATGAGTGCCACGAATTCAGCACGCCGAATCTCAAGAGAAACGCCGCGCACGGCGTGCACTTCCATTTCTCCCGTGCGATATGTTTTGTGGACAGCGACTAGCCTGACGACTTCGCCGTTGTTTCCTGTCGATCCTTCCGAAGCGGGTGTTTCCATCCGAAGATCAGAAGCGGCGCGGGGCGCCACCGAACGGATTTGTCGGAGGCGACGGCGCGGCGCTGGTTGAAGTTAGTTCCGCGGTCACAACGCGATCGCCTTCTTTCAGGCCATCGAGCACTTCGGTCATAATCCCGTCGCTGATCCCAGTTTTAATCTGCGCCGACTGCGGACGGCTGGCGCCAGCTGGCAACAAATAAACGGTTCGGTCAGCGCGCCCTTCTTGCGCGCTGCTCCGTCCGCCGCCAGGCCGTCCTCCGCGCGTCGCACTCGTTCGTCTCGTCTCAACCGGCGTGGCATCCGGCGGGCGATAGCGCAACGCCGCATTTTTGATCTGCAAGACGTCATCCCGATGCGCGACGACGATTGAAACGTTCGCTGTCATCCCTGGTTTCAGTTTCAAGTCCGGATTGCTTACTCCTATGACGGTGTCGTAAGTCACCACATTTTGCACAGTGATGGGCGCATTGCGCACTTGCACAACCTTTCCGTGAAACGTCTGCATCGGAAAAGCGTCCACTGTAAAATCGACGTTCTGATCGATTTTTACGACGCCGACGTCCGCTTCCGCAACATTCGAATCGATTTGCATTTTGGTCAGATCATTCGCAATCGCGAAGATGACCGGGGCTTGCAAACTGGCTGCGACCGTCTGCCCCACATCGACACTGCGCGAAATCACAACGCCGTCGATCGGCGAGGTGATCGTGCAATGGTCGAGATCGGCCTTCGCTTTATCGAGTGCTCCTTCCTTGATCTTCACATTGGCTTCGGCTTGATGGAGGGTTGCCATCGCTTGATCGACATCGGCTTGCGAGGACGTTTTCCGGGCAAATAACTCCTGCGTGCGCGATGCTGTGACTTTGGCAAGCTCGAGTGCAGCCTTCGCGCTAGCCAAATCGCCTTCCGCCTGAGTGACAGTGGCTTGGAATATTGCGGGGTCGATTTGTGCTACGACTTGTCCGGCTTTCACCTGCGAATTAAAATCTGCGAATAATTTCGCGATGTTCCCCGAAACCTGACTGCCCACCTGCACGTTAACCACCGGATTAAGCGTTCCCGTCGCAGTAACCGCCTGGGTGATTGGACCGCGCGTCACCGTAGCGGTCTGATAATTTGCGGCGCCTCCTGTTCGGCATTGCCTGACAATGAACGCGATGATTAGCAGGCTCACGATAAGAACGAACCACGGGAAAAAACGTTTCATGCGAGTGGTCGTTGATGCACTTATAAGTAAATGACAGGAAGAGCTAATGCGCCGTTACATCGAAATCTACTCCATCATGCTGCGCAACTCGCTCATTCGGGAGATGAGCTTCAAGGCAAACTTCCTGCTATGGATGATCGTCGAGGTTCTTTGGTTCTGCGGACAAATTGTTTTCTTCAGCATTATTTTCGGGCAAGTAGATCACATCGGGGATTGGACGAAATGGGAAGTGGTGCTTCTCATTGGCACCCACCAAATGATCGCCCAAATTTTCCAGGGTTTTTTTTTCGTCAACATCGCAAACATCCCGGAGCTGGTGCGCACCGGAAAACTCGATTCGCTGCTCGTCTTACCTATCGACAGTCAGTTTGCCGTTTCCACTAAACAATTCGGCCTCGATAGCATGATCAACGCCGCGCTTGGGGGCGTCGTGGTCTGCGTGTCCCTGGCTCGGCTCAGTATCGTACCAAACGCGCTATCGGTCCTCCTTTACCTGCTCGCACTCATATTCGGCGTCGCCGTGCATTACTCAATCATGCTCGGCCTGGCGGCGGTGAGTTTCTGGATCGTACGGGCGCAAGGCCTAGTCTACGGATATTTTAATTTTCTGAATATTGCACGCTATCCGGACGCGATTTTTCCGAGAATTTTTCGATTTATTTTCGGTTGGATTATTCCGGTTGTGATTATTGCAAATATCCCCGCCCGGCTATTGATAAAGTCCCTCGGACAACCAGGCCCTCTCATGTTGCACCTTGTCATAGCCTCCATGGTCATCTTCTGGTTATCACGCGTTTTCTGGCGCTTTGCTTTGCGGCATTACTCGAGCGCGAGCTCCTAGGGATCGACAAAAGCGGCAAAAAGCAATCCGGGATCTCTGGGCTAAATCTCCGCTTGCGCACCGGTTGAAATGTTCTTAATTAAGCCTCCGTTTTTCCGGCGCCTCCGTAAAAGGCGCCTTTCATGCTATGGCCAAACCAAAGAAAAAGAAGAGTTCTGCAAAAAAGTCCGCTGCGCATAAAACGCGATCGGTGCGCAAGGGCTTCAAACCGGCGCGTAAAGTGTCTGCTAAAAGATCAGCCTCGAAAAGGGCAGTACGGGTCTCGACGAAGGCGATCAAACGCTCGCCGAAGATTTCGAAGTCCAGAAAAGCAATCACTGGCTCGCCGGCCGCCTTATTTGGCCGGAACCATCGCGAGAGGAGGCTCGACCCGTTCACCCGCAAGCAGAAAGAGAAGTTGCTTCAACTCCGCGACGCCATGGTTGATTCCATGGCCGGTGTTGCCCAGGATACTCTTCGCTCGCGCGCTGAAGGCAGCGAGGCTTCGGCTTTTGGAATGCATCAGGCCGATGCCGGATCGGACGCCTACGATCGCGACTTCGCGTTGAGCTTGCTTTCGCAGGAACAGGACGCGCTTTACGAAATTGATCAGGCGCTGAAGCGCATCGAAATTGGGACCTACGGAAAGTGCGAAATGTCGGGTAAACCCATCCCCCGGGCACGGCTCGAAGCAATCCCGTTCGCACGTTTCACCGTCCAATGCCAATCACAGCTCGAGAAACAGAACAAAGCTTCGCGTGTCCGCCAATCGGTGACCTCGCTCTTCGGCTTAACTGATGAGGAACGCAGTGAGGCCGAGGAAGAAGAAGCCGCCCCAGCCGAGACGAAAGAATAATCCAAATGGCGCAGGAAATTATCACTCTTGAATGCACCGAGGCAAAAGCGCTAGGCAAACCAGTCTCGCGTTACATGACCACGCGGAACAAGAAAAGCCCACGGACTCCTAATCGGCTCGAAAAGAAGAAGTACAATCCTTTTCTGAAACGACACACACTCCATCGCGAAACGAAGTAGTCAATCGATGCAACCCAAAACTGCCAAACGCCGTTCCGCTTTCCGCCGCGCGAATCGCACGATGCCGCGCCGCAGGATCGACATCGCCATCGAGGCGATCGATTACAAGAATCCGGACTTGCTGAAAAAATTCGTCACTGAGAGCGGCAAGATCCTCCCGCGCCGCGTTACCGGCATGCCGGCGCATCTTCACCGGAGAATCACGCGTGAAATCAAGCGCAGTCGCTCCGTGCTCTTGATGAAATAGCTTTAAGGCGTCTGTGTTCAGACGCCACGGTGTTTCACAGAAACGCCTACATTTTTCAGCTTTCGGGGCGAAGCCGAGGCTACGCCTTTCGCGTTCGCTCGCCTTGCTCGATTAGCTTCCAAAACTCACGAGTTTCGCCCAGTTGCGCGTCTTCCGAAACCGGGAGTTTGGTACGGAAAAGAAAATCGCGGAACGTGTTCTTGTGCAGGACGCGATGGACGGTGATCCCCTCTTCGCGTCTCTCAAAATAAATTCGGTAATCTTTGGCCCGGTAGCGATATAACTTTTTTCCTTCGCGCTCAATTACGCCAAACCGTTTCGAATCGAGATGATCGAGGTCCTCTGGCAAGATTTGGAACTCGGCCAGCAGGTCGAGCTGCAATTTTTTCGGCAGCGCAGATATCTCTGCCGCGCTCAACTCGTTGAAGATGATCTGAAACATTGCCAATCAAACATAGACGCGCCGGACGCGGCTGCCAATTCGCGTAATAATTTCCCATGTGATCGTACCGGCGTGCTCGGCCAGTTCGGCGCACGAAATTTCCTCGTTTCCATCTCGCCCCATTAGAACTACTTCGTCACCCACTTGTACATTGTCGATCTTGCTCACATCAATCATCATCAAATCCATCGTCACGCGACCGAGTAGTGGGCATCGTTGACCACGAACCAAAACGACGGTGTCACGATTGGAAAGATGTCGCGGATACCCATCGGCGTAACCAACCGACAACGTCGCGATCCGCATCTTTCGCGGAGTGATGAACGTCCGGCCATAACTGATGGAACTGCCCTTCGGCATATCGCGCACGAGAGCAATTCTCGTTTTCCAGGTCATCACCGGTTTGAGAAGTTTTTGAAACCCCGGCAAGGGCGAAACCCCGTAGAGCACAATGCCGGCTCGCACAATGTCGAAAATCTCTTCGTGAAACGCGAGTAGGCCGGCGCTTTGCAATACGTGCACCTTATAATCGCCGGGAACTTCGGCGCGAAGTTGTTTCACATCTCGTCCGAAGCGCAGAAGCTCATCGCGCGTGTATTCCGCATCCTCGTTCGAAACTGGAAGATGGGTCGAGACGCTGTGGATTTTGATCTTTGGCAACGCAGTAATTTGTTTGAAAAGCGCCAGGGCATCGGCTTCCGGAACGCCCATTCGCCCCATCCCTGTGTCGATTTTGAAACCGATCGCGACCACTTTGTCGCGAACAAGGCGACTGAATTCTTGTGCTTCCTCAAAAGTGGAAACCGTTGGGATGAAACCGCGCTCGGCAATTGTCGACCTTTCTTCCGGGAGCGCGGGACCGAGAATGATGATTGAATGAGGCAGCATGGCCCGGAGCTGGATCGCCTCCTCCAGATTTGCGACACCAAATAACTGGGCCTCATTTGCCAGTGCTTGGGCGACGCCAATTAGTCCATGTCCATAAGCATCCGCTTTGACAACGGCAAGAAGCTCGGCCGATCCAATATTCTCGCGCACCACCCCTGCATTGTGCCGCAAAGCGCTTTGATCAATTTCAGCCCAGCATCGATAAGTTTCTGTCGTCATAAAGCGACTCTTTGAGCTTTGGGCAATGTAATGTGCGGCTCTCGCAAATAAATCGGTTCGAGTGGTGGCAGCTTACACCGGCGATCTGAATCTCGGGCAAGGCGCGCGAGCACTTCCGCTGAAGGATACCGGATCGCCGCTCTTGGAAATTGTGGAAGCGATTCCGAGCAAAAGACCGCCATGCTGTCATCCAGGATTTCGATTTTATTCCTTAGTGCGTCTTCGCTGAACAAACTGGGGCCCTCAATCAATTCCTGTTTGCAGACGCGCGCGAAGAAAAACGATTGCCGCCGAGCATCGCCGATGACGCAATAGTCTGCATTTTCGATTGCGCAAATTGAAGGAAAGCCGAGGAGCCGTGCTTTCGAAGCGGCTCTTAATCCGATTGCAGCGGAGATCGCGATCCGAGTCCCTGCGTACGAACCAGGCCCAAGTCCGACGATGATCGTGTCGGGCAAATCGAATTGCTGCCGGATCTGCGCAAGATTTTCGAAAAATGTACCGGAATTCTTGCGATCGTTCGGCCATTCGCGCACCACAAGACCGACATTTTCATCCTGGGAAACGTAGCCGCTCTCGCACGTGTTTAGCCAGGCGAGACTCCCACGCCCGGTGGACAGTTCCAGGGCAAGGATTTTCATTTTGTGCTGATCGCTCGCTCGTTTTCCGATTTTATCTCGAATAAGATCCAGCGCGCTTGCTCGGGAATGAACTCCGGAAATCGATCGGCCCATTCGATCACCGAAATGCCGTCTCCAAAGAGATAATCGTCGAGCCCGAGCCGCGCGACCGATTCTTGATCTTCCAGGCGAAAAAAATCGAAATGATAAACGGGTAAACGCCCGCCAGGATATTCGTGAATAATTGTAAAGGTCGGGCTGGTGACAGGGATGCTGCTCCTCAGTCCCGCAACCAGTCCCTTGGTAAATTGAGTCTTGCCACTCCCCAGCTCGCCTTGGAGCGCCAAAACCGATCCCGCATTGAGTTCCTTCGCGAATTGCTGGCCGATTTCCTCGGTTTCAGCCGGATTATTGGAAATGAACGTAGCCACCAGATAATTGCGGATTGCGGACCGTGGATTGCGGAATAAAAGAGCCAATGCGCGTGAGCAGGAGTCTTGGGAATTTCTTTCGCCAGCTTCGTTCCAATCGTTTGCTCTGACGACGGGAGATGGCAAAGAGCAATTCGTAATCTTCTCCGTCCGCGATTGCATTGCCGATTTTAGCACCGCGATTGAATGGCAGACACTCTATCTCTATCTCGAATCCAACTTTGCTGGCGCGCGCGAGGCGTGGCAGGTCGACGCCAAGGCCATCGCTCAAATCCATCATGGCGTGAATCGAAAAGTTTTTGGTCAACCAGCGCGATTCCACAATTCGGGGAACAAATTGCAAATGCTTTCGTTCGATGGCGCCGCCGAGCCGGCCCGTGACAAAGAGATCATCACCAACTTTGCCGCCGCGACGTGACGCCCAGCGATTTTTCTCAACGAATCCGACAACGCTGACCGAAATGGAAAGCGGACCTGGTGTGTTGCTCGTTTCGCCGCCGACGATGCTGACCTTGAATCGGGCCGCGGCTTTGCGGAGTCCATGATAACATTTTCGCACCCAGCCGACCTCTGTTTCCTTTGAGGCGATCAGCGTGACCAATGCAAATTGAGGGAGAGCTGACGTCGCGGCAAAATCACTCAAAGGACGCATCATTGCTTTCCATCCGACGTCGAGCGCACTCGCTCGGGGCAAGAAATGGATACCCTCAACGATGCAATCGGTCTTAAGGACGAGAAAGTTGCGGCGGGCCGGTGCTGCTACCAATGCGCAATCATCGCCGGCGCCGAGAGCGACCGTTTTCCCGAACGGAAGGCGACGCAAAAGTTGATCGAGCAGCCGGTCTTCGCCGACCTGGCGCAGTTTCATTGCGGAAAGAGCTCCGGAAACGCAAGTACCGTAAGCGAGACGGAATTGAAGAGCGAATGCATCGTCATCGCGACGAGAATCGACCCACTCCATTCGTAAGCAATGGTGAAACAACTTCCCAGAATGAACAGCGGTGCGAAAGAAGGGAAATGGGTGTGGGCCGCAGCGAAAAGTAGCGCATTCACTGTGATTCCGAGAAAACGGCCGAAATAGCGCTTGAGTACGCCGTAAAGGAAAAACCGAAAAAGAAATTCCTCGACCACCGGCGCGATCGCCACCGCGAAAACAATGATCATAATTCGCTGTTCGATTGTGCGCGAGCCACTGAAAAGCTCTACGATGCTCTGCTTGCTCGAGCCATTTCCGAAAAGACGTCGCGTAACGGCGTCAACCAGCGAGATCAAAGGATACGCCGCCAGTATCAAAATTGTCCCTGTGCTGAGGGCCCGAAGAAACGTAATTTTGAAGAAGCCGGCTAACGCGCTTAGGTCAAATCCGCGAAAACGCAGGAAAGCGACGATCAACAGGACCACCCCCAGCGTGAAAACCAGATTTTCCAGAAGATTGCGCGGGTTCAGTTGCGCCGGTCGATTCGAAACAGACGCGCTGACGTTGAGCAAAAGCAAAAAGATCAATGCACCAGCCAGTATTGCTTCGGGCAATCCGAACGTCCTTTTCGGTTCGTCGACAGACAACGATGTTCGCGCGCTGATCTGGCGAATCAGAGAAACGTAAACGTAAATACCGGCGAGAAAATAAAGAGGAAGAAGGATGTTTAAGATGAGGTTTGGAGCGGCTCCGGCTGCCGCAAGGAGGCTGTCGAATCGCATGCGTCCCCGTGTCTACGGAGCGTAATAACTCGGCAGAAAATACGCGCGGCCTGTTTCCAGTTGTGGAATGAGCTGCTTCGGAAGCTGGAGCTCGATTTTTGAATCGGTTTGTCCGAATATTCGAAAAAATCGGCTCAAACTAAAGGGCGGACCGTACTTTACGATTTTCGCTCCCGGCGCATTCCCCAGTTGCTTGGCTTTGGCAAACGCATCCTCGAATTCACCAAGTCCATCGATCAGTTTGCTGTCAAACGCGTCCTTGCCCGAAAGGATTCGACCATCGGCGATCGTGTTGCGCAACCGATCGGCAGGGAGATTTCTCTCTTTTGCAACGATGCCGAGAAACTTGTCGTAAGTTTTCATGATAAAACTTTGGACAAGCTCACGCTCCTCCGGCGTGATCGGCCGCGCGCCATTAAGCATGTCCTTAAACTTGCCGCTTTTGAAAACGACGGAAGCGAGTCCGACTTTGTTGAACAACTGCTCGTAATTCAGGGTCTGGATAATGACTCCGATGCTGCCGGTGATCGTCGTTTCGCTTGCCATCAAAAATTTGCCGCCGCAGGAGACGTAATAGCCGCCCGAAGCCGCGAGTGAATCCATATAAATCACGACAGGTTTTCTGGCGCGGACCTTGACCAAGGCACTGTAAATCGCATCTGACGCGGTTACTTCTCCGCCCGGCGAATCGATCTCCAGGACGATGGCTTTAACGCGATCATCGTCGCGGGCTTGTTGCAGTGCCGTGCGCATGTCATCGACCATCGAATCGGTGACACTGCCTGGCAGGGAAGAGCTGATTAAGCCCCGCATTGTAATGACGGCGATCTTGTCAGTCGTTCCCCGGGTCCCTCGCTGAAGAAGAATCTCACGAAAGCGCGGAATTGGTTCCGCTTCGCGCCCACCGGCAATCCGCTGGAATGCAGCGACCACCAGTACAAAATTGACAAAGAGACTGGCGCAAAGCGCGACGAACAAAAAGATGCTAAGACAACCTAATCTGCGATCTGCCATGACGGCACGAAACTGCCGGAGAACAGCGGAGGGCACAAGCGCTTTTCGCACGAGGCGAAACTGCCGTCACAAAGCCGCTGGTTCTTGCACCTGATGACCATCGCGAAAAAAGAGACCGCCCGCCCTGAATTAAGGTTCAATCAAACCGGACTCTCGCACTTCAGCTCTGCGGTTCGACCTTCACGTAAATGTCCGGCGGCGCGCTTAGAAAATATTTCAACAATGCGGGGCAGAGCCACCCTTCCATTTTGAATTGGTCGCTGTAATACCAATTGCCGCCCGATTCTTCGCGGCGCCATTCCAGTTTGAAATCGGCCCCGGGAAATTGCGCGGCACTGAAGATTGCACGAAAACCTTTATTGGCATTGGGAATCCCGGCAACGATCTTGTCGATCATCGTATCAATTCCGGCGATGAACGGTTCTTTCGACAGACCGACCGCGGGATCGTCGAAAACCCACATCCCTTTATATTTGTAAGGCGCGATGACGAAGAGCGAATTCATAGCAGCGCGTTAAGACGTCAAATCGTTAAAGAGTCTGTCCGCTTCATTGCTTCAACGCTTTAACGATCCACTGGATTTTCTCTCATGCCGAGCGCAATATTGCCGTCGCCAATTGCGCCCGTAGCTCAGCCGGATAGAGCAACGGATTTCTAATTGAAGAATGAGTTTTTGCGCGGGTTTGTATGCTTTTGCAAAACATCATTCCACGAGGGGCAAAGCCGTCAGATCGAATGCATTTCGTTTGCGTCCAGTTGCGTTGTTTTGCACCGAAAATCGGACCGCCCGTAGAACACAACCGTGAAAAATGACGCACACATTTACGAAGTCCGCCCACGCAAGGATCGACGCGGCGTCGATCTAATTTCGGTAGTGTCCTAATTTGAAAGCGCGTCAGAAATGAGACAAATCGGTGGTATTGTGTTGCTGGCGGATGGTGTTTGCCTGTGCGCGTTGGTCTATTTCACGAAGCAGATCTTCCCTTTAGGATACATTTCTGCGGTTTTGGGAATTGCGTCACTCCTCGTCGGCGCGGGAGCGCTTTTCAGCAAAGATCAGTTTTAATCCAAATTAGGACACCACCCATCAATTTTCGATCTGCTCCCAATTCCGTCGCCTGTGGTACGGCGAACCAAACGCAGTCGCCTACGCCAAGTTTTTCAGCCGGTCGCATCCGGCTGTAATTCGCGTTTACGACGAAACTGGCAATGTGCTTGAAACGCACGACCACACTGGCGATTTCAAAGAGCCGTAGCGCGAGTCGTTGTTCTCTCGGGCCGGCTCGGGCCGGCGTTGACTTAGCGGACGAGGAAGTCCTGAATCGTTCTGCGGATTAGCCTCTGTTAGTCCTTCCGCCGCCTCCCACGCCAGACTCCGCGCTTTGCCTTTTGGGCGCTCTGCGACGCCGAAGCGGCAAAAAAAGCGAGGCGCGAAGTTTTGGTAGTTTATGATGCGCGAAATAAAGAGCACCGTTTTGCGTGATCGTTAGTTCCATATGTTTCTCCCTTTAGGTCGTTTTTAACTGGTTGCGGAAACATATCGGATTTACTTGGGTACCTGGATGTCCCGATCATGGAAGCCTCACCTTGATTCACGTTTTCGATGAAGCAGGCAACGTGATCGAGACGCACGAACACGCTGGCGATTTCAAAGAACCATGACCGACGAGCGTGAAGTAATCCGCCAAGAAAGTTTCTGGTTCACGGCGACAACCCTTGGCTTTACGGCTTTCGTCGGCAGCCTGCTGAAATCACCATCGACGCTAGAGGCGATCGTAGCGTCCCTGATGATCGTCGTTCTCTCTCTTTTTACTGTTTATCTCTTAGTTGGGCACTATCGGAAGTATTGCCAGTTGAACAACAAGACGTTCGCAAACTGGTGGGCAGCGCTCGTAGCCACCGGGAAAGAAATGAGCGGCACTCTATACTGTGTTGGGGTCGTCATATTTTCGACAGGCTGGCTTTCTGCTCGTCATCTGTATGAGGTCAAGTGTCCTGGCGCACCGTGAGAAAAATTCTAACCCAAAATCGCGCCAGCTAAATGGTGATAACCAATTGCCTGCATGTTTACGAAGTCCGTCCGCGCAATCAGCGCTGCGACAATC
>WNFR01001188.1_pt1 | contig 27004 bp, 17 predicted proteins | sample 5400221 | NCBI WGS metagenome assembly WNFR01 (sample SAMN13153357, study PRJNA577476) | soil metagenome | isolation source: 40 cm soil under Madrone tree | place: USA:California | collected 2016-06-14
CTCTCCAACCTCACGCTTTTGGATCGGCAGCAGGCCTTCGGGTACACCGAGGAAGACCTCAAAATCCTGATGTCCCCAATGGGCACGACCGGGGAGGAGGCGGTCGGCTCCATGGGCAACGACACGCCGATCTCGGCGCTGTCGGACCGGCCAAAGCTGCTGTTCACATACTTCAAGCAGAACTTCGCCCAGGTGACGAACCCGCCGATCGACCCGATCCGCGAAGAGATCGTCATGAGCCTGGTCTCGATCATCGGGCCGCGCCCGAACCTGTTCGATCTCCACGGCCTTTCGACCACCAAACGGCTGGAGGTGCGTCAGCCCATCCTGACCAACGAAGACCTGGAGAAGATCCGGTCGATTTCCGAGGTCAGCGATTCCCACTTCAAGTCCCTCACTCTCGACGCCGTCTGGCCGGCCGATGATGGCGCGGCGGGACTTGCGCCCGCGCTTGCCGACCTGTGCGATCAGGCCGAAAAGGCGGTTCGGGATGGCATCAACATCATCATTCTGTCGGATCGCAATGCCGGCTCCGACCGCATTCCGATTCCATCGCTGCTGACCTGCGCCGCCGTTCACCATCACCTGATCCGCGAGGGCCTTCGTACCTCGGTCGGCCTGGTCGTCGAGTCCGGCGAGCCGCGCGAAGTGCATCACTTCTGTTGTCTCGCCGGCTACGGGGCGGAGGCGATCAATCCGTATCTCGCCTTCGAAACTTTGATCGCCATGAAGGACGATCTGCCGCAGAAGCTCGAGGACAAGGAGATCGTCAAGCGCTACATCAAGTCGATCGACAAGGGGCTCTACAAGGTGATGTCGAAGATGGGCATCTCCACCTATCAGTCGTATTGCGGCGCGCAGATTTTCGACGCAGTCGGCCTGCGGTCGGATTTCATCGGGACATTCTTCACCGGCACTGCGACCCGCATCGAAGGCGTGGGCCTTGATGAGATCGCGGAAGAAACGGTGCGGCGTCATCGCGATGCGTTCGGCGACTCGCCCGTCTACCGGCACGCCCTCGACGTCGGCGGCGAGTATGCCTACCGGGTGCGCGGCGAAGACCACGTCTGGAACGCCACCACGGTGGCGGCGCTTCAGCACGCGGTGCGCGGCAATTCGCTCGACAAGTACCGGGCCTACGCCAAGGTCAGCAACGAGCAATCCGAGCGGCTGCTCACCATCCGCGGCATGTTCCGCCTCAAGACCGCGCAAGAGGACGGCCGCACGCCGGTGCCGCTTGAGGAGGTCGAGCAGGCCCGTACCATCGTACGGCGCTTCGCCACCGGGGCCATGTCCTTCGGTTCGATTTCGCGCGAGGCCCATACCACGCTCGCGATTGCGATGAATCGCATCGGCGGCAGGTCGAATACTGGCGAGGGCGGCGAGGAATCCGATCGCTACAAGCCGTTGCCGAACGGCGATTCCATGCGCTCGGCCATCAAGCAGGTCGCCTCGGGCCGGTTCGGCGTCACCGCCGAATATCTGGTCAATTCCGACATGATGCAGATCAAGATGGCCCAGGGCGCCAAGCCTGGCGAGGGCGGCCAGCTTCCGGGCCATAAGGTCGACCGCATCATCGCCAAGGTGCGCCACTCGACACCCGGCGTCGGCCTCATCTCGCCGCCGCCGCATCACGACATTTACTCGATCGAAGATCTCGCGCAGCTCATCTTCGACCTTAAGAACGTGAATCCTACCGGCGACGTGTCGGTCAAGCTGGTGTCGGAAGTTGGCGTCGGCACCGTGGCGGCGGGTGTCTCCAAGGCCCGCGCCGATCACGTCACCATTGCGGGCTTCGAGGGCGGCACCGGCGCGTCTCCGCTCACCTCGATCAAGCACGCCGGCTCACCGTGGGAGATCGGCCTCGCCGAGACCCACCAGACCCTGGTTGCCAATCGCCTGCGCAGCCGCATCGCCGTGCAAGTCGACGGCGGCATCCGTACCGGCCGCGACGTCGTCGTCGGCGCGCTGCTCGGCGCTGACGAGTTCGGCTTCGCCACCGCGCCCCTGATCGCGGCCGGCTGCATCATGATGCGCAAATGCCATCTCAACACCTGCCCGGTCGGAGTCGCTACCCAGGATCCGGTGCTGCGCAAGCGCTTCACCGGTCAGCCCGAGCACGTCATCAACTTCTTCTTCTTTGTCGCCGAGGAAGTGCGCGATCTGATGGCCGAGCTTGGGTTCCGGAAATTCGATGAAATGATCGGACAGATGCAGATGCTCGATCAGCGCCGCGTCATCGCCCACTGGAAGGCCAAAGGGCTCGACTTTTCCAAGCTGTTCTACAAGCCGGACGCGCCAGCCGACGTGAAGATCTTCAAGTGCGAACCGCAGGACCACAAGATCCACGACATATTGGATCGCCGCCTGATCGCCGAATCCCAACCCGCGCTCGACCGCGGCGCCGCGGTGCGGATCACAACCAGGATCAAGAACACCGATCGGGCTGCCGGCGCGATGTTGTCGGGTGAAATCGCCAAGCGCTACGGCCATGTCGGCCTGCCCGACGATACCATTCACGTCAAGCTGACCGGAACGGCGGGACAGAGCTTCGGCGCCTGGCTGGCGCGCGGCGTTACGCTCGAACTTGAAGGCGAGGGCAACGATTATGTCGGCAAGGGCCTGTCAGGGGGACGCATCATCGTGCGTCCGCCCGTCAACTCAGGGGTCATGCCGGAAGAGTCGATCATCGTTGGCAATACCGTGCTTTACGGGGCGATTTCGGGCGAGTGCTATTTCCGGGGAATTGCCGGCGAACGCTTCGCTGTCCGCAACTCCGGCGCCATCGCGGTGGTCGAGGGCGCCGGCGACCACTGTTGCGAGTACATGACGGGTGGTGTCGTGGTCGTGCTCGGCAAGACCGGGCGCAATTTCGCGGCCGGCATGTCGGGCGGGATCGCCTATGTGCTCGATCAGGAGGGCGGATTTCCGCAGCTCTGCAACATGGCGATGGTCGAGCTTGAGCCGCTGCTTGAGGAAGAAGAGATCAATGCCACGGCGTATCATCACGGCGGCGATCTCGAGGGCCATGGCCGCTTCGACGTGATGGCTGATCTTACCCGTCACGACGCGGCGCGGCTTCATCTCTTGATCTCGCGCCACGCGCGGTTTGCCGGCTCGCGCCGGGCAGCGCACATCATCGAGAATTGGGATGCGTTCCTGCCGAAGTTTCGCAAGGTCATGCCGGTGGAATACCGGCGCGCGCTGGCGGAGCTCGCACGGGAGAAAGCCGCCAAGATGCAAGCGGCAGAATGATAGGGGAGCGCGGCTCGGCGTGTAGCCCGGATGGAGCCACCGAGTCCGGCCTTTGGTCGGCCTGACGGCAAACTTAAGCGAAATCCGGGGCCGTTTTATCCTATGATGATGCGCTGATCCCGGATTACGGAACCGCAAGCGGTCCCTCCATCCGGGCTACGAGGGCTACGAGGTCTGGGTTGAATGGGGAAGATTACGGGCTTTCTGGAATTCGAACGCAACGACCGGCACTATGAGCCGGTCGAGCAGCGCATTCGTCACTGGCGCGAGTTCGTCCTGCCGTTGCCCGAAGCCGAGACCCGTCAGCAAGCGGCGCGTTGCATGAGTTGCGGCATCCCGTATTGTCACACTGGATGCCCGGTCAACAACCAGATCCCCGACTGGAATGACCTCGTCTATACCGGCGCATGGCGTGAGGCGTCCCGCAACCTGCATTCGACCAACAATTTTCCCGAGTTCACCGGTCGCGTTTGTCCGGCCCCGTGCGAAGCTTCGTGCACGCTCAACATTCGCGACGATCCCGTCACCATCAAGACCATCGAATGCGCCATCGTGGATCGCGCTTTCGAGCAAGGCTGGGTGGTGCCGGAGCCGCCGTCGGGCAAGACCGGCAAGACCGTCGCGGTGGTGGGGTCGGGTCCGGCGGGCCTTGCCTGCGCCCAGCAGCTCGCGCGCGTCGGCCATGATGTCCACGTTTATGAGAAGCTGGCGAAGCCGGGCGGATTGCTGCGTTACGGCATCCCGGATTTCAAGATGGAGAAGCACCTCGTCGCCCGCCGGGTCGTGCAGATGGAGGCTGAGGGCGTGCGTTTCCATTGCGGCGTCCATGTCGGCGTCGATCTGGCGGCGGCTGAACTCGTTGCCAACCATGACGCCGTCGTGCTGGCAGGAGGCGCCGAAAAAGCCCGCGACCTGCCGATCCCCGGTCGGGATCTGAAAGGCGTCCACTTCGCGATGGACTTCCTGCCGCAGCAGAACCGGCGGATCAACAACGAGCCGCAAGACGTCGAGCCGATCCTCGCGACCGACAAGCATGTGGTGGTGATCGGCGGCGGCGATACCGGCTCCGACTGCATCGGCACGTCGATCCGCCAGGGCGCCCTTTCGGTCACCAACTTTGAGATCATGCCGAAGCCGCCCGCAAAGGAAAACAAGGATCTCACTTGGCCCGATTGGCCGCTCAAGCTGCGTACCTCATCGAGCCACGAAGAGGGGGCTGAGCGTGACTTCGCGGTGCTGACGGTTGAATTCATCGGCGAAGCCGGCTCCGTGAAGCGGCTGCGCTGCGTGCGCTGCGACTCAAGCTTCAAGCCGATCCCCGGAACCGAATTCGAACTCCCGGCCGATCTCGTATTGCTCGCGATGGGATTCGTGCATCCGGTTCACGAGGGCATGATCAGGGATCTGGGCGTGGCGCTCGATCAGCGGGGCAACGTGAAGGCCGATACAAATCAGTACGTCAGTTCGGTCAGCAAGGTATTTGCGGCCGGCGACATGCGCCGCGGTCAGTCGCTTGTGGTTTGGGCGATCAGAGAGGGCCGGCAGGCCGCTTATGCGGTCGACAAGTTTCTGATGGGGTCCAGCACGTTGCCGAGATAATCGGTGGGTCAACCCCGTCTATCATCGCCTGCTAAACCAGGATTGACCGCCAAACAGGGAACCGCCGAACAGGGACGGAAAGCCCGACTGCTGTTGTTGGACCGGCGGTCGGCGATAATCGGGCCGATAAAACGACTGCGACTGCGACTGCTGCACCTCCGCTAAGGTCGGCCGCGGCGGGACGAGGCGGCGAACAGGAGGCTTCGCAGACGATGTGGTTGCGCCGCCGGCCTCCGTTGCAGCCGTTGCCGCAACCGTGATCGCGCCGCTACGGTCCGCCACCATCGGGGTCATTGGCAGATCGGTGGTGGCGACCACGGGATCGCTTCCAACCGGGGCAACGTCGCGCCGCGGCCAGGCAAAGTCATCGGCGCGGCCTGCCGGCGCCGATATGGGCTCGCCGCGCACCAAGACCTTCGCCGCCATGGCGTCGTTCGGCAGCTGACGGGCATTGCCGCCGAGAAGATCGTCGGTTTCGTTTCCCCGTTCGGCGACCAACGGTACCGCCGGCCCGGTTAGCGGGCGGGCGCGGGGGCCGGGCCGGCTGGCAGCGGCTGCTGCCTCCACCTTAGGTTCCTCCGGGACTGACACGGCCACGGGCGCGGCGCGCGTACTTAACCAGCGCTGCACTTCGCGCTCGACGTAATGGGCAAGCTTTCGCGCCCCGGCCTGGGTGAAGTACACCCCGTCGCCGGCGCGCAGCCGCCGGGTCTGGCCTTCGAGATCGGGGCCGAATTGTGCGTAGCGGCCGTCTTCGTCAACGAAGCCGTCCCAGACATCGATATAGATGATGCCTGCCTTGTCGGCGCGGCTGCGGTAGAGGTCATTGAGAAACGGGATGTCGGTGGCGGCTTTCTGGCCGCGCAAAGGTGGCAGCCCCACCCAGAACACCGGTACCCCGGACGTTTTGAGGGCCGCAATCGTATCGTCGATGCGCCGGCTATAGGCCTCGCTCCACGCATCGGAGCGGAATTCCAGGTTCCTGTTGCCGGCGGGTGGTTGTTCCGGCGCTGCGACAGCTGCAATTTCGCGAAGCTTGTCCGGCGCCGGCTTGTCCAGTTCCAAGGCTGCGGGGTCCGCAACGGACGGCGCCGCCGGTTTCGCCACGCGCGAGGCTGGAGCGGCCGGACCCGCTTCGCGGAGCTGCCGCCGGTCATTGATGCCGACCATCATCAGCACGAATTTGGGCTTTTGCGCCCCAATCAGGTCGCGGGCAGCCGGCGGCCAATCGGGATATTCGCCGCGGGGGTCGCTGCGGACCTCGGTGCGGATCAGGCCGGAATTCGTGCGGTGCCGCCGCAGTATCCCGATCTCGGGCGCATCCGCGTAGGCGAGCTCAAGCCCGTAGCCGAGCCAGTCCGCCATCGCGTCGCCGAGCACCAGGATCGGGGTAGTCACTGCGCTTTCAGCCTTAGGATCGGCCTTCTTCGGCGCGGGCGCCCGTGAGTAGTCAGCCGGCGGCGGCGCTCGCTCCGGCTGAGGCGGCACAGCCTGTTGTTCGAACCAGTCGAACAGTCCGCGCTGCCGGCGGTTCTGCGAAGAAGAGCGATCGTCCCAGAAAAACTGCGCCCCCGACGGCGGCGGCGCCACGACCACCATCGTCACCGCCAGAACGGCTTCCGCGGCCAATGCCGCGGTTGCAATCAAGAGTCGTAAGCAGGCGCCACGGACCATGTCGGATTTTCCGGTCAGGTTGCGCGATCGCAAGGGCGCCCCACCCGAACGCACGCTCATTCATTGTCAGCGTTAGGGTGTGATTAACACAAAGAAGGTGTCGGATTGAAGGCTGGTGCGGTGATTCTAAGACTTGTTTCCGTCATTCCGGAGCCCGAACGCAGCGGGTGGGGAGATAGGGCGGGCGTTCATGGCTGGCGCAGGCGCTCCAATAGATCGGCTGACGCGAAGCCGTCGGGAACGACGCCCTGTGAAACCTGAAAGCTCTTGATGGCGCTGCGGGATTTGGCGTTGATGCGGCCGTTCGGCTCGCCCCCGATGTCGAATCCGCGGCGCACAAGATGGCTCTGCAACTCATAGCGTTCGGCGCCGGTGAGGACCCGCTCATGGCGCGGCCAGACGGCGACGAATGGCCCGTCGCCCCGCATCCGGTCGGCGAGGTGGCCGATTGCCAGCGCGTAGGCTTCCGCCGGATTGTATTTCATCAACACGCGAAAGTTGTTGAGCATCAGAAACGCAGGCCCGCTGGCGCCGGCCGGAATGAGGAGATAGGCGCGATCGCTCGGCCGCGGATAGGGCTTGCGGCCGATCCGAAACACGCCCTGCCGCTCCCATTCCCGCACGGTGATCGCTTTGGCGCCGTCGGCCAGGAGATAGTCGAAGCCGGCCGGCAGGATGACCTCGTACCCCCAGGTCTGGCCCGGGACCCATCCGTCGGTCTTAAGGTTGTTGGCCGTAGACCCGATAAGATCAGCCGGCGAATCGATCACGTCGCGGCGACCGTCGCCGTCGAAATCGACCGCGTAGCGTTTGAACGACGTGGGCATGAATTGCGTTGGGCCGAATGCGCCTGCCCAGGAACCCTTGAGTCGCTCGGGGCTGATGTCGCCGTGCTCAAGGATTTCCAACGCGGCGAGGAATTCGTTACGGAAATAGTCTTGGCGGCGGCCGACACATGCCAGTGTTGCGGTCGATCGCACGACCGGACGGTCGCCTCCCGAGGTTCCAAAATTTGACTCGACACCCCAGATCGCCGTGACGATGTTGCGATCGACCCCGTAGGCCTTCTCCATCGCGTCGAACACCGGGCGATATTGCGCCAGAATCTCCTGACCGCGCTTGATTCGGCTCTCATTCACCAGCACGTCCAGGTAGTCCCAAACGGCTTTGGTGAACTCCGGCTGGGCATCCATGAGATCCATGATGCGCAGATCTGGCGTGAGGTTGCGCGTGTGGACCTCGAAGGTTTCGCGTGACACGCCGCGGCGTGCGGCATCAGGCCACAGACCTTCCAGGCAAATGTTGAAGTTCGCGGCGGCCGCAACGATGGCCTCCGTCGCCATGAGTGGATGGCCGGAACTGCCGGATTGCCCGCTCCAATCGGGGGCTGCCCCCACCCTACCCTCGCCCGCTTGCGGGAGAGGGTAGGGTGGGGGCGAGGTGGTTACTGCCGGCGAGGCGGGCGCCAGAAACGGAAACAGCCGCTCAACGATCTGCGCCGTCGCGCCTGCGGACGCGGCCGCCACAGCGCCGGCTACGCATGCTATGCCGATCAGCGATTTTAGGTCGACCATTGGGATTCTCCCGCATCGCCGCCGCGGATCAAGCCCCCTTAATATCATCGCCGATATTGTCAATTGACGAACGATTTTGGTTGACGGAGGCTTAACGCATCGAATTTATAGTATTCGGCTCTCAATGCGTCACTGCGAACGTGTTGCGCGGTGTCGCGGGAGCCGCCGCAATTATTCCTCCCCCACCCTACCCTCCCCCGCAAGCGGGGGAGGGTAGGGTGGGGGCTACCATCGAAATTCCGACGAACCGCCATATTCTCCGCGCCATCCCTCATGAAGCCCATTCGCAAAGCCATCTTGCCGGTCGCCGGCCTAGGTACGCGTTTTCTGCCCGCCACCAAAGCCATGCCGAAGGAGATGTTGCCGGTGGTCGACCGTCCGCTGATCCAGCATGTGGTCGACGAGGCCCGTCAGGCCGGCATCGAGCATTTCATCTTCGTCACGGGCCGCAACAAGGGCGTCATCGAGGACCACTTCGACCGCCAGTTCGAACTCGAACTGACCCTGACGGAGCGCAATCGCCGCGCCGAGCTCGAGCTCCTTGCGCGCGACTTGCCGGGCGCCGGCCAGACCAGTTTCACCCGCCAGCAACAGCCGCTTGGGCTCGGGCATGCGGTGTGGTGCGCGCGCGAAATCGTCGGCGATGAGCCGTTCGCCTTGCTGCTGCCGGATGTGCTGGTGCAGGCGCAGCGCAGCTGCCTGGCGCAAATGATGGATGCCTACGGGCAGCTCCCCGCCAATGCCAACGTCATTGCGGTCGAGGAAGTCCCGATGGACCGCATCCATATGTACGGCGTGGTGGGAGTTGGAAAATCGCAAGGTCGGGCGTTCGAGATCACCCAGATGATCGAGAAGCCGCCGCGCGAGCAGGCGCCGTCAAGTCTCATCATCACGGGCCGCTACATTCTCCAGCCGGAGATCTTCAACATTCTGGCCGACCAGACCCGCGGCGCCGGCGGCGAAATCCAGATCACCGATGCGATGATCCGGCTCGCCCGCAAGCAGCCGTTCTACGGGCTCAAATTCGAAGGCCGCAGCTTCGATTGCGGCAGCAAGATCGGTTTTCTCGCCGCCAATATCGCTTACGCGCTGGAGCGCAACGACATCGCCCCGGCGCTGCGTGCTGAGATCAAGTCGTTGCTGGGATGACGGCTCAGCATGTAGCCCGGATGGAGCCACCGGGTCCGGCCGGAGCTTGCCATCGGGCCGGCCAAAGGCCGGACCCGGCGGGCCGGCCCGATGATAAACTCCGCGTAATCCGGGGGCAGCCTCGCCGCAGGATGAAGCGGTGAACCCGGATTACGGGCCGCCAGAGCGGCCCTCCATCCGCGCTACAAGCCGCAGCGCACTGGAGCCCCAGCTGGCAGGACTGATGTAATAAGAACCAGTAATTGCCCCCCGCGGCCTCCTTGAATTCATGCTTGATGTGTGACGTAGCTCACATTCAAATTGTCAAAAACCCGTAACCTCGTGGCCTGACAACCGCAACGCCGAGGGAGTTCCTAAGAGGGCGTTTGATAAAGAGATTATTGCTGCACTGATTTGTACCCATCCTCAGGGCCATGCCCCAACCGGCCTGGGCATAGATGGCAAAACCCACCCAGCTCAAGGCTCCGTCGCTCAACTGCGGCCGGTGCTCGCATGGAATTAACGCGAGGTCGAACGGACCGTCTTCCATAAATACAAAAACGTCGAGGGTAATATGGCGAAACGCAAAGCATCAATTGGAAGCAAGAAAAAATCCGATACCGCCTCGGTCACCGGCGCGGCACCTTATCAACCAAAGATGTCCACTGCGGCGGCACGGTCGGCAGTCGCAACGACGATCGGTCAGCGGGTTGAATTGGCCAAGTATCGATCCACGGTCACCCCCCTCACCATGGAGGAACGAGACCTCCTGATAGAGCAAGCGGCGGCGATGCTGGAGCAAATTTATGCCCACCTGCCGCTCAAACGTTCTCTACATGCAAACGACCCAATCCAGTTGCTCCGGCTGCTCCGCCTCCGCCATGCAGGGCTTGACGAACGAGCGTTTCAATCGGCCTTGATGGAGATATTCCTCGGCCTCCGGGACTTGCATACAAATTATATTCTTCCCGCGGTGTACGCTCAAAAGTTCGCTTTTCTCCCATTCCGAATCGAGGAATTCTATGAGCCTGGCGGAGTGCTCGTGGCTGCGACGCCTCAATTACGGAAGTATGTCGTGTCATGGGTTTCCCCCGTAAATACGGTCGGAACCCTCAAGGAGGGAATGGTTGTCACGCACTGGAACGGAAGTCCAATCGAGCTGGCGGTTGCAAGGAATGGGGACCGCGAAGCCGGCAGCAACGCTGACGCTCGCCGGGCTCAAGGAATCGAGGCCCTTACTCTGCGCTGGCTTGGGATGTCGTTACCGCCCGATGAGGATTGGGTGAATCTGACGTACACAGATGGCAGCAAGACATACGATTCCAGATTTGATTGGGAGGTGATTGATCTGTCTGACCGAGCGGCGTTGCTGGCAGGATTGACCCAGGCGGTTGGCACTGCGCCGACAATTGGCCTCGATCTGAAACGCTTGCTGCTTGACCGGAGTCGCAAGCTCATCTTCGATCCCCAGGCCGTACAGGTCGAACGAGAGGTGACGGCCCACCTTGAAAAGGCTGCAGCTGCCCTACCTTCCCCTCCACGGGCAGACACAAGTCTCTTTCCGGACGTTTTCCCCCGGTTTGGCGAAGTCACGACGCCTTCAGGCAACTACGGGTACGTTCGCCTGAAGTCATTTGCCCCGCAGTCGGGCAATATTTCCGGGGTGGTCGATGAATTCGGTCGAATCCTGAGAACTCTGCCTCAAACGGGTCTCATACTCGATGTCCGTGGGAATGGCGGCGGGTACATCAACATCGGCGAGCTCATTTTACAGATGCTCACTCCTGGGAAGATTACCCCCGAACCGTTCCACTTCCTGGCGACCCCGCTGGCTCTGAAAATCGTGTCGGAGCCAAGTAACGACGTTGGAGAGTGGAAAGAAACGATCATTCAGGGGCTTGAATCCGGGGCAAGCTTCTCCCAGGGCTTTCCCCTGACGGATTTGGAAGAATCCAACAAAATTGGACAGGTCTACCAAGGCCCCGTCGTTCTGGTCACCGATGCGCTCTGCTACAGCACCACAGACATTTTTTCGGCTGGGTTTCAAGATCATCGGATCGGGACTGTTCTCGGCTGTCACTCAAGCACCGGCGCAGGTGGGGCAAACGTTTGGGATTATGAAACCCTTCAGAGCATGACCGCGAGGTTTGAAAACCCGTTCGTTGCCCTCCCGGGAGGGGCGACGATGCGAGTGGCGGCCCGGCGATGCACGCGCGTTGGCAGCAGGTCTGGTACCCCGGTCGAAGACTACGGCGTAGTCGCGGATATCCGCTACTTCATGACCAAGCAGGATGTGGTCGGGAATAACGCCGATTTGATAGCCGCCGCCGGCAACATCCTCAAGTCGCGTCCCAAGCAGACCCTTCGGCTAACCCCTGACTCGGCGAACCCGTCTCAAAAATTTGCGATTGATTACTCCAACGTCGACCGGATCGATTTGTTTGTGAACGATCGACCGGTCTTGTCGCAGGAGGTAGCTGCCGGCCCGGGCCGTTGGCCGGTCCAACTTCCATTCGCGGCAACGGCAGGGAGTGTTTTCAGGGCGAGCGGATACCGCCAGGGAGAATTGGTGGTCAGTACCCGTCTATCAATTGGCCCATAAATGGCCAACACAAGTTTGACGTAACTGTCGCCCGCAACTGCGGTCTGTGCTAGACGTCGGGAACAATTCCACTCTCGCAACCGGACCACTCCCGCCTCATCATGCCTAAATCGAAGCCGCGCAGCGAAGAGCAACTGACAAGCGAGCCGGACCAAGCGCTGATCGCCTGCGCATTGCGCACGCTCGAAGCTGAAACCGGGGGTCTCGCGGCGCTCAGCGCCGCGATCGGGAGCGGTCTCGGGCAAGCGTTCATCTCCGCCGTCGCCATGATCAAGGCTGCTCGTGGCCGCGTCATCGTCAGCGGCATGGGCAAATCCGGTCATATCGGCAACAAGATTGCCGCGACCCTTTCATCAACGGGCACGCCGGCATTTTTCGTCCACCCGGCCGAGGCGAGCCACGGCGACCTCGGCATGATCACGTCGGACGACGTCATCATCGCGATGTCCTGGTCGGGCGAAACCGCCGAGTTGAAGAACCTCATTAACTATTCGCGCCGGTTCCGGATCGGTCTGATCGCCATCACGGCCGACGCGGCGAGCACGCTCGGGAAAGCCGCCGACATTGCGCTCGTGCTGCCGCAGGCGCGCGAAGCATGCCCGCACAATCTCGCGCCTACCACTTCGTCGCTGATGCAGCTGGCGCTTGGCGACGCACTGGCGATCGCGCTCCTGGAAAGCCGCGGCTTCACGGCGCTTGATTTCCGCGAATTGCACCCCGGGGGTCGGCTTGGTGCGGCGCTGACCTTCGTGCGCGACCTCATGCACACCGGGCCTGAGATGCCGCTCAAGCCGATCGGAACCCGTATGTCGGACGCGATCGTTGAAATGTCCGCAAAGGGTTGGGGCTGCGTCGGCATCACCGATGCGGCCGGCCATTTGCTTGGCATCATCACCGACGGCGACCTGCGCCGCCACATGCGTCCCGACCTGCTCGAAGCCCTGGTCGAGGACGTGATGACGTGGGGCCCGAATACGGTCCGTCCCGATCAGCTTGCCAGTGAAGCACTGGAGATCCTCAATTCCCTGAAGCGAACCGTTTTGTTGGTGGTCGACGGCGAGCGCGCGGTCGGCCTCGTTCACATGCACGACCTGCTGCGGGCCGGGGTAGCTTGACCAGGGATCAGTAATCAGAGGTCAGTAATCAAGACCAGGGATCAGTAATCAGAAGTCAGTAATCAAGAAATCAGAAGCACCATCTTGATTACTGACCTCTGATTACTGATCCCTGATCACCTCTACGTGGAGCGCCGTTCCCTCGACCCGCACGACCTTGACGCGGCTGCCGGCCGGGACATCGGCCCCGGTGATCCGCCACACGGTGTCGTCGATAGGTATCGTGCCGGAGCCATCCACGATCGGCTTTTCCAGCGTGAGGATGCGGCCCACGAGGGCCTCGGCGCGGCGATTGAGGAACGGCTGGTCGGTCGCCGGGCTGACCTGCATTGAGAGCCGACGCCACAATGGGATCGCGGCAACGGAGAATACCGCGAAAGCGATGAATTGCGCCTGCCAGGTCCAGTCGACGAATATCGAGATGGCGCCGACCAGCATCGCCGCGAGGCCGAGCCACAGCATGAATACGCCGGGCGACAACACCTCAAGAACGAGCAACAGTCCGCCGGCGATGAACCAGTCCCAAAATCCAAGCGAGGTAAACAGCGTCAACATGGTGCCAGCTCAGTTCGTCGGACTCGTGTCCGAACTCGGCGGATTGGCGTCCGGCGCCGGAAGGCTCGGTCGCGGCGGCGCGCTCGCGGCGGGACGGCCCGAGTTTCCACCGAACGTCGCTTTGGCGATTTCCGCGATGCCCGCGAGCGAGCCAAGTATGCTGGTCGCCTCGATGGGAAGCATCAGGACCTTCTGGTTCGGCGAATGGGCGATCTCGGTGAGGGCGCGCAGGTACTTGTCGGCGACGAAATAGTTGATCGACGCGACTTCGCCCTTGGCGATCGCCTGGCTCACGACTTCAGTGGCCATGGCCTCGGCCGCGGCGGAGCGCTCGCGTGCCTCAGCGTCACGGAACGCCGCTTCACGGCGGCCTTCGGCTTGAAGGATCTGCGCCTGTTTGGCGCCCTCAGCTCTGAGGATCGCGGACTGCCGCTGGCCCTCCGCGGTCAATATTTCAGCACGCTTCTCGCGCTCGGCCTTCATTTGCCGGCCCATCGACTCGATGAGGTCTGCGGGCGGTACGATGTCCTTGATCTCAATCCGGTTGACCTTGATGCCCCAGGGCGATACCGCGGCATCGACGACGCGCAGCAGACGTTCGTTGATTTCGTCGCGATGCGACAGCATCTGATCCAGGTCCATGGCGCCCATCACGGAACGGATGTTGGTCATGGTGAGCTTGATGATGGCTGGCTCGAGCGATGAAATCTCGTAGCTTGCCTTGGCGGCGTCGAACACCTGGAAGAACGCGATGCCATCGACCGTGACGCTGGCATTGTCCTTGGTGATGACCTCCTGTTGGGGGACGTCGATCACCTGCTCCATCACGTTCATCTTGCGACCGATCCGGTCGATGAAGGGAACCACGAGATTGAGGCCGGGCCGCAGCATTCTCGTATAGCGGCCGAATCGCTCGACGGTCCAGTTATAGCCCTGCGGCACCGTCTTGACGCCCAGGAAGACGGTGAGGATGGCAAGTAAGACGACGATGGGGACGAAAATGTCGTAGCCGCCGATCATTGGTTAACTCTCCTTGTCGATTTAATCAAATAATGCTGCAGGCGACTTAAAACTATCTTGCTTTGCGGCTTTTCGCATTTTTCTCGCATGCGATAAAGGTTCGTTGGATCGAGATGCGTCAAGGCGCCGCCGGTCGATTTTAGGTAGCATTGACGTGGATCCCGGCCCAGAACTCTTGCAGGGACAGCGGGGCCGCCGCGCGCGGCCGTGACGAAAGGCAAAAATTCACGGCGGATCAGGCCCAGCCCTGCAGCTCCCGCAGCACCACCGTCTCGATCACCTGCATTCCTGGCTCGCTGTCGTTGAGGCAGGGAATTGCGGCGAAATTTTCGCCCCCTGCATGGCGGAAATATTCCGCGTTCTCACCGGCGATCTCCTCAAGCGTCTCCAGGCAATCCGCCACAAAGCCCGGCGTGACGATGACGAGATTCTTCACGCCCCGCGCCGCCAGCTCCTTGACGGTCATGTCGGTGTAGGGCTTGAGCCATTCGGCGCGACCGAACCGCGATTGGAACGTCATGATCAGTTTGCTGTCATCGAGCCCAAGGCGTTCGCGCAGCAGCCGGGTGGTTTTCGCGCAATGGCAATAATAGGGATCGCCCTTATCGAAATAGCTTTTCGGAATGCCATGAAACGAAGCGATGATGACGTCGGGCGCAGACGTCAGCGTTGCCAAATGCGCTTCGAGTGAGGCCGCCACCGCCTCGATATAGGCGGGCTCGTCGAAATATGGCGGCGCGACGCGCAGCGCTGGCTGCCAGCGCATCTTCATGAGGGCTCGGAAGACTTCGTCGCATACGGTCGCGCTGGTGGCGGCGGCGTATTGCGGGTAAAGTGGCACCACCAGAATCCGCTCGCACCCTTGAGTCATCAGCGCCGTGAGGCGGGAACGGATGGAGGGATTGCCGTAGCGCATGGCCCAGTCGACCACGACTCGCTTGCCGCGCAGCGCAAGGGCGGCGGCGAGCTTGTCCGCCTGCGCACGCGTGATCGTTTTCAGGGGCGATTCGTTCTTCTCCCGGTTCCAAATCTTCTCGTAGTCGAGCCCTTTCCGCCGCGGCCGACGCGGCAGGATGATGGCGTTGAGGACGAATTTCCACAGGATCGTATCTTCCTCGATCACCCGCTTGTCATTGAGGAACTCGCGCAGATAGCGCCGCACCGACTTGGCGTCGGTGGCGTCCGGCGTGCCGAGATTGACCAAAAGCACGCCGATCGATCCGGAGCGAACGTTCGGATGGTCCGCCGGGCGGTGGGTGAATGCAGCGTGATTGGGAACCTTGTTCATGGTGTCATTCTACGCCAAAGCCAGCGCAAAAATCATCCCAGCGCTTGGCCTCTCTCTGGTCGTGGCCGGGCTTGTCCCGGCCACCCCGATTATTCTTGCTCTACGCTTCAACGTTCGGGGTCGCCGGGACGAAGCCCGGCGACGACGCTGGTGGTTATTGAACGCCATTCGAAATCTGCTCTAGGGGCGGCGTTCAAGCAACGCCGCGCTCATCGGCGATGATCTTGCCGTCGTTTGGCAGGGCTCCGGCCGCCACCAGGGAGACCTCGCCGCGCAGCCTTGTCACGGCCTGAAGCGTGGTGGCAACCGCCCCCGCGAGGCCTTCCGGCGCCGCGGCGCATTCCGCCATCAGGGTCATGACGTCCTGCTCGCCGGCGCGGGTCACGACCAGACGAAGCCTGCCGAGTTCCCGGTGCCGCCGGCCGATCTCGGCCACCTGGGCGGGGTGCACGAACATACCCTTGACCTTTGTCGTCTGATCGGCGCGGCCCATCCAGCCCTTGATCCGCATATTGGTTCGCCCGCATGGCGACCGCCCGGCGAGCACGGCCGAAAGATCGCCGGTGGCGAGGCGGATCATCGGGTAGTCGGGGTTGAACGAGGTGACCACGACTTCGCCAACATCGCCGTCCGGCACCGGATCGCCGGTGCCGGGGCGGACAATTTCAACGATGACGTGCTCGTTCACCACCATGCCGTCGCGCGCCGCGGTCTCGTACGCGATGACACCGACCTCCGCAATGGCGTAGCACGCCAGCACGTCGAGCCCTCGTGCGGCAAGTTCCTCGCGCAATGTGGCCGGGAACGCCGCGCCCGATACGAGCGCCCGCTTGAGCGAGGGCGCGCTCTTGAGTGACCTTGCCGCGCTGTCGAGCAGGAGTTTCAGGAAATCCGGCGTGCCGGCATACCCGGAAGGCTTGAAATGCGCGATGGCGTCGATCTGTTGGTCGGTGTTGCCGACCCCGCCCGGGATTACGGCGCAGCCGAGCGCATGGAGGCCGGATTCGAAAATGAACGCGCCTGGCGTGAGATGGTACGAGAACGCGTTGTGGACGATGTCGCCCTGGCGGAACCCGTTGGCGAATAACGCCCGTGCGGCGCCATAGCCGTCCGGGGTTTCGCATTCGGGCTCGAAGATCGGGCCGGGCGACATCATGAGGCGGCGCGCTTTGCCCGGCTGCGTCACGTTGAAGCCGCCGAACGGCGGATCGGCCTGCTGCAGCGCCGGCAACTCCGACTTGCGCAGCAACGGCAGCTGGGCAAGACCCGCACGACCGGCTGCCGAATGAGCCTCAAACCCGCCGAGCTGACGTGCCCACCCGGGCGCCGTCTTGGCGCGCCGCACGGTTTCGACAACGCGGGCCAAGTGCGCACGCTCGCGCGCCTCCGGATCGGATATTTCAAGCGCGTCGTAGTACTCCGGAACCATTTCCGCTCTCCGAAACTCAGGGGTCGCCAGGACGAGCCTCCCGACGCCAGTTAATGGCGGATCGGCGCCCATTGAACCATCGGCGGGGCTGCAACGACGAAAGAGGAGAGATTTGCGATCTCCTCCCTAGCAATCTCTCGAACTGGGCGCCACGACGCATGGCGCCCTTTTTTCTGCCCACCAACCCCAATGGGCGTAGGATGGGTTGAGCCGGCCCTTTGGCCGGCCCGATGGTAACGCTGCCCCTTGGAGGCAGGTGGCGGTGCCATGATGACGACGGCCGCCATCTCCGGCCTTGAGTTTGACGGCAGGCCGGCGGCGCGGCATTGATCGTCACTCCATGCCCCAAGCCTCAACCTCCAGGCAAAAACTCGTTCGCGTTGTGCAGTCCCTGTTGATCGGGGCGGTCGGTGGCTTCCTGTTCAATGCCGCGAAATTTCCGGCCGGGTGGCTCGCCGGATCCATGGTATTTGCCGCAGTGGCGGCGCTCGCCGGTCGCCCGATCCAAGTGCCGAGGCAGTTCGCGCGCGTCTGTTCGGTCGTGCTGGGGATCGCAATTGGCGGCGTGGTGACGCCCGAAACCTTGCGCGGGGTAATGACCTGGCCGCTAAGCATTGCCATGGTGGCAATTTCCGTCGCCGCCGCGACGCTTGCGACCTTCGCCTATCTCACGCGGCTGCACGGCTGGAATACGCTGACAGCCATCTTTGCGAGCGTACCGGGCGGGCTTGCCCAGGTCATGGCGCTTGCAGCCGAAGAGAGGCGCAACTGCGACATGCGCGGCGTCGCGATTGTGCAGACCCTGCGGGTGATGATCCTGACGGTCGTAGTGCCGGCGGGGCTGTCGCTCGCGGGGCGCGCCGGGGCCGTGCGCCGGACGGCGAGCCCGATCACCGTAGCCGAAGCACCGGTTGCTTTCGCGATTGAAGTCGGCGCCGCGTCGGCCCTGGCGCTCTTCCTGCTGCGGCTCGGTTTTCGTGGCGGCGTGTTCTTCGGACCGCTGGCGGTCTCTGCTGTTCTGCATGGCGGCGGGTTCATTGAGGTCACCATGCCGTCCTGGCTCGCCAGCGCCGGTATGGTGGGGCTTGGTACGCTGAGCGGCGGACGCTTCAGCGGTCTGCTGTTCCGCGAGTTGCTGGGGTATCTTGGCGCCGCGCTCGGCGCCTTCGCGGTGTCGGTCGCGGTCACCGCCGCGATCGGCATCGCGATGACCCTGGCGGCACCGTTGCCGGTTGCCGAGGTGATCGTGGCGTACGCACCAGGCGCAGTCGACGCCATGATGATCCTAGCGCTCGCCCTGAACCTCGATCCGGTTTTTGTCGGCGCCCACCACCTCGCGCGTGTCTTCGTGGTCTCGCTGGGGCTGCCGGTTCTGGCTCACTATTTCTCGGCGCCGAAGTCGAAAAGCACCAAGAGCAGCCGGCCTTTGCTCCCGAAGGGAGACGGGTTGGAGGACTGAGCGCGCCGAGCCGCGCTCGTAGGGTGGGCAAAATCGCCTGACGCGACTCGCCAGTTTGCGCGATGGCTTCGCGCGATTTTGCCCACGCGGTCAAATGGCGACGATCGACTGCGTGGGCAAAGGCGCAGGTAGACTGAGCAGACGGCACGACCGTGCATGCGCCTTTGCCCACCCTACAGGCGCCGGGATGATCACCCGCTGATGCGGGAAATCTGCGCTCCGCAGGCCGAGAGCTTGTCCTCGAGGCGTTCGAAGCCGCGGTCGAGGTGATAGACCCGGTTGACCATGGTCTCGCCCTCGGCGGCCAGCGCCGCGATGACAAGGGACACCGAGGCGCGCAAGTCAGTCGCCATCACGGGGGCGCCCTTGAGCCGGCTGCGCCCCTCCACGGTGGCGGTCTCGCCGTTAAGATGGATGCGGGCGCCGAGCCGCGCCAGCTCCTGGACGTGCATGAAGCGGTTTTCGAAGATGGTTTCGGTGATGCGCGATGTCCCCGTCGCGCGCGTCATCAGCGCCATGAACTGCGCTTGCAGGTCGGTCGGGAAGCCGGGGAACGGCGCCGTCGTAACGTCGACCGGCACAATGCCGGCGCCGTTACGGGCGACCCGAATTCCGGCATTGGTGGGGGAGATCTCGGCACCGGCCTTCGCAAGTACGTCGAGCGGCGCCTGCAGGAGTTCCGGCCGGCCGCCTTCCAGCATCACGTCGCCGCCGGTCATCGCCACCGCAATCGCGAAGGTGCCGGTCTCGATGCGGTCAGGCAGCACGGTGTGACGCGCACCGGAAAGCCGCGGCACACCTTCGACGACGATGCGCGCGGTGCCGGCGCCGCTGATCTTCGCCCCCATCTTGTTGAGGCAATCGGCCACATCGCCGATTTCGGGCTCGCGCGCCGCATTTTCGATGACCGTCGTGCCATGGGCGAGCGCGGCGGCCATCAGCGCCGTATGAGTGCCGCCGACCGTCACCTTGGGAAACACGATTTCGGCGCCGCGCAGGCCGTTGGGCGCCCGCGCGATCACGTAGCCCGCATCGACGTCGATCTCGGCGCCAAGGTTTTGCAGGGCCTGGATGTGAAGATCGACCGGGCGGGTGCCGATGGCGCAGCCGCCCGGCAAGGACACCTTGGCCTCGCCCATGCGCGCGACCAGAGGCCCGATCACCCAGAAACTGGCCCGCATCTTCGAAACCAGCTCGTAGGGCGCCTTGGTATCGACGATGCCGGCAGCCGAGATGTGCAGGGTCTGGCCCTGATAAGCGCTGTCGCCCGGGCGCTTGCCGTTGAGCATCACGTCGACGCCGTGATTGTTGAGGATGCGCTGGAGCAGCGATACGTCGGCCAGACGCGGCACGTTGTCGAGAATAAGGGTGTCCGGCGTGAGCAGGCTCGCAATCATCAGCGGCAGGGCGGCGTTCTTGGCGCCGGAAATCGGGATGGTGCCGTGAAGCGGCGCGCCGCCGACGATGCTGATGCGATCCATGAGAGCCCCGTGTTTTTTCCTAAAACAAACCCGGCGTCCCCAGCGCCGGCGTCCCCTCCCTACCCTCTTCCGGATTGCGGGGGACGGTAGGAAGGGGGCTGTGACCTAGGCCGACCGCTTGTCAACGACAACTCGGGCGGAATCGTGAGCGCCGGCCGTTTCCGCGTCAGGCTTAGGCTCGTCGGCTTCCGCGGCGCGTTGGCGCGCCTGAGCCTTGCGGCGGCGCAAATTGACCTTGAGCGCCGCCGCGAGCCGCTCCGAGCGCGCCTCCTGCCTTGCCGCGCGTGGGCCAGCGGAGCCGCCGGTTGAGCCTCGCTTGGTCATCGCCCCTGATAGCTGCTCCGGCAGGGTAGCGGCAAGCGGGGCGCACAATCATCCACCGGCGGCCCTTCGAGGAGGGCTGATCCATGCGCGTGGGACATCCGTCGCAACCGCAATCCTTGCACCATCCTTGCACCCTTGCAGCCCTTGTGGCAGGTTCGCCCCGCCGTCGCGCCGCCCGTGCCTGCTTCGCTGCCGTAGCTCAGTGGTAGAGCACTCCCTTGGTAAGGGAGAGGTCGACAGTTCAATCCTGTCCGGCAGCACCAGCGGAAATGCCAACGGATCAGCGGCATTTTGCCGATTTCAGTCGCGAGCGAAGCGCGACCGAAAATCCAGCGAAGTCCGGAAATGATCCAGTAACATCCGCGAATAGTGACACGTTAGTAACACGCGGCGATGCCTTCTGTTCCAGATTATGGGCGTTGCGGCAACCTTGAACCTCTTTGCGAATCGCGCGCCGCTCAAAATCGATTCACGAGTGACGAGGTCGTGTAGACAACGGCTTGTCGGGCGTAAGCACGCGACTGGCCGAGCGCCGCTTTCGATGGCGTTCTGCAGCCTTGTCCCTCTCAAGGACGCAACTTCGTGCGCCTGGTAACGTCAAATATGCTGGGATCGACGCGGATCGCTTTACTGTCGGCGAACGCAACAGTGAACTCCCTGTTGCTATGCAGGATGAGGCCACGATTGATGTAGGCGGCGGTAAAGTTCGGATCGATCTTGATGGCTTGATCGAAATCGGCAATCGCCCGCTCATGGCGACCTCTTTGGTACCAGACCAGGCCGCGGTCGCAGTAAAGATGGGCGTCAGTGAAGCTGAATCGGATCGCCCGATCCAAGTCGACGAGTGCCTTATCAAGCGCCCCTTTGCGCTGCCACAGGATTGCCCGGTCGTGGAATACGGCGGGGTTGTTTGAATCGATTCGTATCGCCGCATCGTAGTCGGCGAGAGCGCGCTCGAAGACGCCGAGTTCATCCCAGACGTTGCCGCGGATATTGTGGGATTGTGCGTCATTGGGATTGAGCCGGATCGCCTCATCGAAGTTGCCGATGGCTCCGAGGAAATCGCCACTGCGGTAGGCGGCAATTCCCCGCGCCCTATAGAAATTGGCATCGTTCGTCAGTGGGCCAGGAGCCTGCTCGCTACCAGCGATGACCGGGGCGTCGCCGCTTTTTGTCGCGGATGGGTTCGGCTTGCTCGCTCCGGCGGCGACCTCCGCATCGTCATGCTTGTCGCGTGGTGCGCCGCGGTCTGGCGGGGCGACTGTCTCTATCACTTGCGCGCCTGTCTCCATCAGTTGGGCGCTTGTCGTCTCGACCGGCTCACCCGCCTTATCCAGATCGCCTTTGACCGCATCCGCTTTAGGTGCCGCGAGGGTTGTCGGCGTATTCTCGTTCCTTTGAGCCGGCGCGATTGCGGTCGTGGCTTGCTTGCGTTTTTTGACCGTCGCGACGGCAGCGGCCGCAGGCTCGTCCTTGCTGATCGCCACGATGGCGGTTGTAGATATGGGCGAAAACAGCCCATATCCGCCGACCAGCGCACCGACGGCGGCGACCGCCGCGGTCGTGCGCATCCGCTTGAACCGAACGTGCTGACGGTCGAGTTTCGACCGCAGTTGATGACACTCGAGCCGCAGTTGAAATTGCTGACGCTCGAGCTGCAGCACCCGATCGTAAGTCGCCCGCTGCTTCGCATCGCGCAAGAGAGCATTGGCGGCGATAAGCTGCCTGAACCGATCTGGAGCATCCGGATCGCCGGGATGGAGGTCGGGATGGTGCTCCTTGACGGCCTTGCGGAACGCCTTCTTCAAAGCGTCAGCGTCATCACTCTCGCGAGCACCGAGAAGATCGTAAAGCGAAGTCATCGGCACGCCCTCGAACGGCGGTCCGTTAAGACGAAATAGCCAGAAAACGCCTGCATTGCCTCAACACACAAAATACGCGCGGCCAACTGGTTTCCACTATTATGGATTTGGCTGGCACGCGTTGCCGCGCGAGGAACACGCGCCAAATAGCCCCGTCGCGCGGGGGTTACGCACTTCGCACGGTTGTCAGCGCGTAGCTGCCTCCATCTTTTGTGATTTTGGCAAGTCCGGGCCAGGGGAAGTGAGAGCCGCAGATCATCATCTGATCGGCGACCACCCGATCGAGCAACTTGCGGCGGGAGGTCTCGGCCATCTCGCCATTCTGGTCGAAAGCTCCGTGCCAGCCCGGATGATTGACACACAGCGCCGGCACGTAAGCGGCGTCGTTGGAAATCATCAGCTGTGCGTTGCCGGAGGTGAGGTGGAAAGCGGTATGGCCAGGCGTGTGTCCGGGTACGCTGACGAAGTAGATCCCGGGCACCACCTCGTCCTCGCCTTCCACCGGAAGCACGTTCTTCCAGTGCGGGATGACGGACTGAATGCGTTGCGCGAGCGGCCGGCGCCCCTCAGGTAAACGGTCGATCAGCGACGGATCCGTCCACCACTTGAATTCGGCAGCCGGCACAATGATTTCCGCATTCGGGAACACCGGCGCGTTGGTCTGTTTCTCGAGCAGCCCGAAGATGTGATCGGGATGGAAGTGCGAGATCAAGATCGTCTCGATCGCTTTGGGATCGATACCGGCGGCCTTCATGTTCGCGATCATCTTGCCGGAAACGAAAACGGAATTTGGATTGAAGGCCTGTATCTGGTTGCCGCCTCCGGCGTCGCATAGAACGAGCTTGCCGTTCAACTTGACGACGAACGCCGTAATCGGAATCGGCACGAATGTGGTGGTGAGCCCGGCATCGGCCAGGGCTTGTTTGACCTCAGCGACGGTCGCGTTGCCGAAGTACTTCGCATCATGCACTTTTTCCCAAATGCCGTCATACAAGGCGGTGATTTCTGCATCGCCGACCTTGTAGCGGAGAAAGCCAGGCCTCGGATCCGGCGTCAGCGCCTTTCGCACCGGCGCAGGTGGCTTGCGCGGACGCACCGGCGCGGCCGGCGTCTGCTGGCCTTCTGTCGGCGCGACCATGGCCAAGCTTTTGTCCAGGCCAAGCCAAGCACCAGCCACGGCCGCTGATAAAACAATGTCTCGACGCGATATCGGCATTTCAGTCCCCCCACGAAATTCCCACTGAGCGACTGCCTGACCGGCGCCGTCCAGATAGAATAGCCCTACAATACCTCCTATGAGTCACAGTCGACAATATGGTGATTTCATGACACCGGCATTAATGTAAAGCTGCAGAAACCAAATAATCCTAGGGTGCAGCCAATACGTGACAGTCGCGTGAGCCGATTGCTGCAATGATTGAGCAATGGCCGCACGGGAGATTTTCCGGCTTGGGGTTTTCCCGGGCTTGGTCATCGAAAGACAGCGCCGCTCCGATCAGGTTCGGGCGCGGAATGCAAATGCCGTGAGGGCTACACCCTGTACGAGAAGAAGCACGCCGAATACCGGGGGCGCCGCCAGTGCCGCCGCGAGGGGCGAGCCAAGCAGGAACAGCCCGATCGGCACATAGATCACCCCCAGAATGAACGACCCGATCCCGCCGCCCATAAAGCCGCCGACGATCTCCGTCGTGCCCATGATCAGGCCAAGCACGCCAAGGACGATGACGATCGCGGTCGGCATGATGAGCGCGGCAAGCAGCGGGTGTCTTGCCACAAATATTCCAGCCAGGATTCCCGTGATGCCGATAACAAGCGACCACAACCAAGGGACGGATTGATCGACGAACACGCGTACCAGCGCCAATATCCCCATGATGAGCCAGTACGAGCCGAGGAAAGAAACCAGTGCTGCGGTTGTTGTGCCGGGAGCCGTAAGGAGCATTATGCCTAGAATGATGCCGGTCATCCCCTGGAGCCAGAAGAGCCACCAAATGCTCGTTTGCTGCGGGTGTGAAGCGGCCATCTTGACATCGTCGGCACCGATCTGCGGTGACGCGACCAGGTGGGGTTGCGGCGAGGAAGGTGGAATCGACTCTGGCGACGCCTGCAGATTCTGGGGGAACGGTTCAGCAGTGTCCGCCTTTAGTGCGCCAGCCGTACCGGCGAGTTCGATCGTCTCGGACCCAATTGCGTCTTTGACCCGCGGGGCGAATTCGTTGACCCGCGGAGTAAATCTGTAGCCGCGGCCCGGTACGGTTTGAATGTAGCTTGCACGGTTGTCGCCGCCGTCGAGGGCGCGACGAAGCGCCGATATCTGAACCGTCAGATTGCTTTCCTCGACCGCCGTGTTCGGCCACACGGCGTCCATGATCTCGCTTTTGGTGATGAGTTCGCCCGGCCGATGCAGGAACAGATGCAAAAGATCCGCGGCCCGCGATCCTAACGAAATTGGTGTCGCCGACCCCTGGTTTCCGACGCGTAGCAGCTCGCGCGTCGGTACGTTGAATCGGAAATCGCCGAAATTCACGCAGCGCGACGCCAAGAGCATTCCACCCTGCTCCCCACCTGACAAGGCGCCTCCTGTTACCGCCGCGACACCCGAATATCGTCCCCCTTTTGAATTTCTCGCCCAAGACAATCATACGTAGTTTTGGAACTTTTATCAAGATTTCCGGAGATTTCGGACCATTTCGGAAGGGCCTCATCGAGGCTTCGGCGCACCCCCCGCACACTGACATCGCCACGATCCGCCCAGCGCGGCGCTCCGCGCAGGAGGGGATCATCTTTGTCAGCGAGGAGGCGCAAATGACCAGGTTTTTCAAAGCTCACCATGGCGAGGCCGCCGAGTCCGGGCCGGCCTCCCCAATGAGCCTCGTTTTTGATCTCAAGCATTTGCAGTGCGGCGTTATCCCAGCAGCGGCAGCCTTCGCCGGATTAGTGTATCTCCTTGCGCCGCCCGCTTTCGCGCAGCAAGATCCCGGGGTGCGAGGCGGCCAGCAGAATACCGCCGGCTACCTCCAGTATCGGGGTATTCCGATTCCGCATCCGCCGCTCATCAGCCCGCATCCGACGACCGGCGCCATCGCCAACCCCAACGAGCAGGCGTCGTTCATCGAAGGCATTAGTCGCGCCGGGCAGCTGGAATCAACATGCGACACGTGCTCCGACGTGACGTCAGGCTCGCCGGTCGTCGGGCTGGGCGAGCTCGACCCGATTTTCCCGCAATTTCACACCAACTCCAACGGCTTGGGCGCGCGTCACAATGCCGATCAATGCTTCATCTGTCACGCGCAACCGACCCTGGGTGGTTCGGGCGGGTTCATCGTCCCGAACCCCGGAAAGGGGACACCGATGCTGCCGGAAAACCCGCTATTCCGGCTAGTGCCTCTTCGCTTCGGCAAGCAGAACGTGGTGCCCACATTCGAACAGCAGTACGGCCCGATCCGGGAAGTCCGCTTCAAATTCAAGCCTGACGGCACGCGCGATGGCGGCGTGCATCAGCTCTGGGTGGTGACCGGCATCACAAAGGATCCAACGCTTACCAGCTGCTCCTTAACGCAGCCCGACTTTGCGTCCCAACTCAAGGCGGGCAACTTGTCGTTCCGTATCCCCCTGCAGATGCTTGGGCTGGGCCTGATCGATTCCATTCAGGATCGTGAAATTTTGAGCCGCTTTAATGCGACCGCCAGCCAGCGCGCGGCGCTCGGCATTGCCGGCCATCCCAACCGCAGCGGCAATGACGGCACCATCACGCGGTTTGGGTGGAAGGCGCAGAACAAGTCGCTGACCATGTTTGCGGCCGAAGCCTACAACGTCGAAATGGGGATCACCAACGAGCTGTTTCCGACCGCAACCGAAGAAGATCCCGGTTGCCAAGGCCCCGCTAAGCCGGAGCCAAACGACGTGACCCGCACGGATCCCAACGATTCGGACAATGAGGCATTCAACAATCCGCTCCACATTTTGGCGGACTGGATGCAGTTCACACTGTTGATGCGCTTCACCGACGCCCCGCAGCCGGATCCCTATCCGAGTGCGAGCGCACAGCGCGGCCGAACTGTGTTCAGCGCCATTGGCTGCGCCCTGTGCCATACGCCGCAGATGCAGACTGCGCCGGTGATGAACAGTGCGGTTCTGCAAAACCGGCCGGTGAACCTGTTCTCCGACCTCCTCCTGCACCACATGGGCCCGGGCCTCGCGGACAACATCATCCAGGGCCAATCCGGGCCGGGCGAATTCCGCACCACGCCGCTGTGGGGCGTCGGCCAGCGGCTGTTCTTCCTCCACGACGGGCGGACCAGCGACCTGCTCCAGGCCATCCAGCAGCATTTCTCGGCTGCGAGCAGTGCGACCACGGCGACCGCCACGAGCACCGCGTCCCCGGCGTACCCGGCGTCTGAGGCGAACGCCGTGATACAGAATTTCCGGAAGTTGTCGACGACGGACCAGCAGGCCGTTCTCGACTTTCTGCGGTCGCTCTGAGAAAGCAAGACATGCGCCGGCCTAGTTCAGCGATTTCGAGATTCGAATCATATCAGGCGGCCTGATCGAGCTTATAGGACCAAGTGTGGACGACGGGATGGCGGTTGAATTCATCCATGGCAGCCATGATGCGGTCCTTGAGTTCCTGTTTGGATGC
>WNFR01001189.1_pt1 | contig 27003 bp, 24 predicted proteins | sample 5400221 | NCBI WGS metagenome assembly WNFR01 (sample SAMN13153357, study PRJNA577476) | soil metagenome | isolation source: 40 cm soil under Madrone tree | place: USA:California | collected 2016-06-14
GTCTGCCATGTGAAGCTGCAGATCACCTCGCCCGCCAAATATGGCCCTGACCTCTCGAAGAACGCGCTCGGCGGCCAGGAAGCCGTGATGCGCGAGGTCATCCGCGACGGCACGCCGAACATGCCGGGCTTCAAGTATCATTTCGAGCCCGACCAGATCGATGCCATCGTTGCCTATCTGAAAACGCTGCCCGTCCCGGCGCCGAGCGCCAATCCGCCGCGCTGAATCTAAAATTCTCTGCCAACGGGAGAAGATGCCATGTCCGCCATTTTGTCTTTCGCCGCCAATCGGACCACCGGGGCTGCGCTCGCACTGTCATTGCTCGCGGGCGTCGCCATGCCGAAAGCCGCCTCCGCAGCCGATCCTTCAATCCTCACCGGCACCGTCACGTCCCCCGCCGGAGCGAAGATGGGCGGCGTCACGGTGTCGGCCAAGGCCATCGGCGCCACCATCACCACGACCGTCTTCACCGACGAGGCCGGCGCCTACTATTTCCCGCAGCTTCCGCCCGGCAAGTATCGCGTCTGGGCGCAGGCGCTCGGATTCGAGACTGCCAATGGCGAGGCTGAGCTGAAGAGCGGCGCCCGGACGGACTTCTCCCTCAAGAAGATCGAGGATACGGAACGGCTGATCCGCCAGCTGCCCGGCGATCTCATCCTCGCCGGGCTGCCGGAGGACACGGCCGACGACATGCGCATGAAGCGCATCGTCCACAACAACTGCACGAGCTGCCATACGCCGAGCTATTTCCTGCAGCATCGCTTCGACGAGGCGGGCTGGCACGCCATCATCGAAGCGATGAAGAGCATCAACGTCTACGGCGTCTATCGGCCGAACCAGCATAACCCGGTGCTCGACTTCCACCAGGACGCGCTCGCCAAATATCTTGCCAAGACCCGCGGCCCGAACGGTGGCGCCTTCAAGATCACCAGCCGGCCGCGGCCGACCGGGGAAGCCGCCCGCGCGGTGTTTAAGGAATACGACGTGCCGCTCAATCCGGACCAGCAGTTGCCGTCGGCGACGCCGCCCAACAACGGCAGCGACTGGACCAAGGCCACGACGTCTCGCGCCGGCTCGCTGCCGCACGATGCGGCGCCCGATCTCGACGGCAATCTGTGGTTCGCGGCGGTTGCGCCAAACAAGACCATGTCGGTCGGCCGCATCGACGGCAAGACCGGCGCGCTGAAACCGTTCCGGATCGACGCCGCGAACGGCAACGCCGCCAATGTGCACGGCCTCATCCGCGACCGCGAGGGCGTCATCTGGTTCAACGCCTGGATGCCCAAGGGCGGCCTCGCCAAGGTCGATCCCAAGACCGAGAAGGTTGCGGTCTACATGCCGCCGGAGGGCATGTCTCACATCGACGGGCCGGTGACGCTCGATTACGACAGCAAGGGCGGCATCTGGGCCGGCACCAACGACGGCGCGCTGCGGTTCGATCCGGTGACGGAAAAGTTCACCGCGTTCAAGTCCGTGAACCCGCGGGGAGCGAACGGCGCCATCGGCCAGACCTACGGCATCGTCGGCGACAAGGACGGCAACGGCTACTGGTCGCAGATGGCTTTCGACACCATCGTCAAGGCCAATCTCGCGACCGGCGAGACCACCGAATTGAAGTTGCCGCCCGTCAAGGACGAGATGGCGCGCGCGACCGCGGCCGATAACAAGTTCTACGCGACCTATGGGCCACGAGAGATCGGCACGCCGTTCCCATGGTCGCAGGGACCGCGCCGCATGGGCATCGACCGCGAGCGCGGCATCATCTGGGTCGCCAATTCCTGGAGCGGCACGCTCGGCCGCGTCGATGCCAAGACCTTGCAGACGACGCTCATTCCGCTACCGAACACGTTCACCAACCAGCCCTACGCGGCGATTCCCGACAAGAATCAGAACGTGTGGACGCCGCTGTGGACGACCGACCAGATCGCCAAGTACGATTCCAAGGCCGGCTCGTGGACGATGTTCGACCTGCCGACCCGGGGCACCGAGGTCCGCATTCCGGCGCTCCTCGAACGCGGCGACAATGTCGAGGTGGTGTTCGCCTATGCCCGCTCGAGCAAGATCGCGGTACTGTCGGTGCGCAGCGAGGCCGATATGGCGGCCGCGAAGGCGCAGGCGGAATAGGGATGGGCTTGTAGCCCGGATGGAGCGCCAGCGAAATCCGGGACCGCCCTCTCTACCTGGCATGCAGTGCCTGGGTTTCGCTTGACGCTCAACCCAGGCTACAGCTGGCAGGATGAGACTCGCATGGCAACGCTGACCATCCGCAATCTCGACCAAGCCGTAAAGGAACGGCTGCGCGTCCGCGCGGCGGAACACGGACGCTCCATGGAGGCTGAAGCCAGGCGCATCTTGGAGGCCGCGCTCGCAGAACCCCTGCACCCGGCGCAACGTAATCTCTATGAACGCATCCATGCCCGCTTCGCCGCCCTGGGTGGCGTCGATCTCGACCTCGTGCCCCGAGCGGAGGTCCGCGAACCCCACCCATGACGTGTTGGTTGCGCTTCCAATCCGGATAACCCGATGCGCATCGTCGATGTCCGCGAGACTGCCGTCCCACTTAAGTCGGACCTCAAGAACTCGAGCTTCGATTTTTCCGAGATGACGACGTCGATCGTCGCCGTGATCACCGACGTGGTGCGTTCGGGCCGGCCGGTGGTGGGCCTCGCGTTCAATTCGACTGGCCGCTATGCGTGCGGGGCGCAGATGCGCGAGCGGTTCATTCCCCGGATTTTGCGCGCCGATACGTCGACGCTCCTAAACGATCGCGGCGATAACCTCGATCCGGCCCGCGTCCTCGCCGCCATGACGGCGCGGGAAAAAATCGGCGGCGATGCGGAGCGCTCGATCCCGATCGGCACTATCGAGGTGGCGGTGTGGGATGCGGTTGCCAAGATCGCCGATCAGCCGCTCCATCACCTATTGGCCGAACGGTATAGTGGCGGCCGGCTGTCCGACAAGGTGTTTTGCTACGTGGGTGGCGGCTGGTATTGGCCGGGCCAGACGATTGCGGACCTGCAGGACGAGATGCGCCGCCATCTCGCGGCCGGCTACACCATGGTCAAGATGAAGGTCGGCGGCCTCCCGGTCGTGGAGGATTGCCGCCGCATCGAGGCGGTGTTGAAGGTGCTAGGCAGCGAACGCCGCCTCGCGGTCGACGCCAATGGCAAGTTCGATCGCGCCACCGCCCTTGTCTACACGACGGCGCTCAAGCCCTTCGGCCTCAAATGGTTCGAGGAGCCGTGCCATCCGCTCGACTACGCGCTCTATGCCGAGATCGCCGCCGCCTATGACGCGCCGATCGCGACCGGCGAGAATCTCTATTCCACCGAGGACGTGCAAAACCTCGTGCGGTTCGGCGGCCTGCGCGCCGATCGCGATTTCGTCCAGGTCGATCCGCCCCAGGCCTACGGCATCACGCAATACGGCAAGACCGTCGCCATGCTGGAGGCCCAAGGCTGGAACAGGGCGCAGCTTTTTCCCCATGGCGGCAACCAGATGTCGCTCGCCATCGCGGCGGGCTTTGGGCTCGGCGGTGCTGAATCCTATCCGGGCGTGTTCGGACCATTCGGCGGCTTTGCGGATGACGCCGAGGTGGAGAACGGATTTATCACCTTGTCGAATCGGCCCGGCATCGGTTTCGAAGGGCAGGCCGGGCTGTACCGGCCGATGCGGCAGTTGGTCGAGTAGGGTGGGCAAAATCGCCCGCCGCAGCGTAGCCACTTGCTTCGATGATCGAGGGCGATTTTGCCCACGCGGTCGGCACCTGATAGGTCGGACCGCGTGGGCAACGCGCCGGCCCCTACGCGGGTGGAGGTGCGCGGCCGAGTAGGCGCGTTGCCCACCCTACGAGGCCGTGCCGTTTTGACCTGGACGCCCGCACTCGACGATTTGCGTTAGTCGCCTTGTTCACGGCAGTCTCGCGCAACCGGAGGAACCCAATGGCGATTCTCGACTCGCCGGTTGACACCAAGAGCGTCGAATTCCGCACCAACGCGGCGCAGATGCGCGCGCTGGTGGAGGAATTGAAGCGGCGTCGCGCCGAGGCGGCGATGGGCGGCCCTGCCCGGGCGCGGGAGCGTCACGTCGCTCGCGGCAAGCTGTTGCCGCGCGAGCGGGTGCTGCGGGTCATCGATCCCGGCTCGCCATTCCTTGAGCTGTCGCCGCTCGCGGCGAACGGCATGTATGAGGACGCCATCCACGGCGCCGGATTGATCACCGGCATCGGCCGGATCGAGGGGCGCGAATGCATCATCATCGCCAACGACGCCACCATCAAGGGCGGCACCTATTTCCCCGTCACGGTGAAAAAGCATCTGCGGGCGCAGGAGATCGCATTCGAAAACCGGTTGCCTTGCATCTATCTGGTCGATTCCGGCGGCGCCAACCTGCCGCGCCAGACCGAAGTGTTTCCCGATCGCGAGCATTTCGGCCGCATCTTTTATAATCAGGCCAATCTTTCCGCCGCCGGCATCGCCCAGATCGCTGCAGTGATGGGCTCGTGCACCGCGGGCGGCGCCTATGTGCCGGCGATGTCCGACGAGACCATCATCGTGCGCAATCAGGGAACCATCTTTCTCGGCGGACCGCCGCTCGTGAAGGCCGCGACCGGGGAGGTGGTGAGCGCCGAAGACCTGGGCGGCGCCGAGGTCCATGCCCGCCGCTCCGGCGTCGCCGACCACTACGCGGCCGACGACAACCATGCGCTTGCCATCTGCCGCCGCATCGTCGCCAATCTCAACGCCGGCAAGCGCGCAGGTGTCGAGTTGGCGGCGCCGCGCGACCCCGTGTGCGAGCCGGCGGAGCTTGATGGCCTGGCGCCGGCCGATCCGAGGAAGTCGTTCGACGTCCGTGCCGTTATCGCGCGGCTGGTCGACGATTCCGTCCTGGACGAATTCAAAGCGCTTTATGGCACCACATTGGTCACCGGATTCGCACATCTCGGCGGAATTCCGGTCGGCATCGTCGCCAACAACGGAATCCTGTTTTCCGAATCGGCGCTCAAGGGCACTCACTTCATTGAGCTGTGCTGCCAGCGTCGTATTCCGCTGCTGTTCTTGCAGAACATTGCCGGCTTTATGGTTGGCAGCCAATACGAGGCGGGAGGCATCGCCAAGGACGGCGCCAAGATGGTGACGGCCGTCGCCTGCGCGCGGGTGCCGAAGATCACCGTGATCATCGGCGGTTCTCATGGCGCCGGCAATTACTCCATGTGCGGTCGCGCCTTCGGACCGCGCTTTCTGTTCACCTGGCCCAACGCACGCATCTCGGTGATGGGCGGCGAGCAGGCCGCGAGCGTGCTCGCAATGGTCAAACGCGAAAATATCGAGGCTGAGGGCGGCAAGTGGTCGGAAGTCGAGGAGGAGGAATTCAAGCAACCGATCCGCGAACAGTACGACGCCGAAGGCAATCCATACTACGCCACCGCGCGCCTGTGGGACGACGGCATCATCACGCCCGCCGAGACCCGCCGCGTTCTGATGCTGGCGTTTTCGGCAACGCTGAATGCGCCAATCCCGCGCACGCGGTTCGGAGTGTTCCGGATGTAGCGCCGGTCGCCGCGGTCACACGAGCTGAAGGAAAATCAGAATCAGGCCGATCATGGAAATGACCCACACGCCGGTCCTCAGCCACGGCAGGCCGATCACGTATATGATGGCGTAGATCACGCGCGCCCAGAAAAACAACTGTGCGCCGAACCCCGTCATAGCGTTGTTCTTGTTCGCGACTTCTGTCACGAGCACGAGCACCCCGAACAGCACGAGGTTTTCGAGCATGTTGTGGTGGGCGCGCTGCGCCCGGCCGGCCCAACTGGTCGCAGGCGACAGGTCCTCGCGATTGCCGGCGATGTCCGGCAGGCCAAATTGCAGAATGGCCCCGGACACGGTGACGAGCATCTGGACGAAGGTCAGTCCGACTGACCAAATGAGCAAAGTCAATTCAAGTGACATTGCCGTCCCCCCAGTTTTGGCAGGCCTTTTTGTTGCTATACGAATCCCCCGCCACCCGGGCGTGGGCCATTCGCCGCAGCCGTAATGCCGCAATACTGGGCATGGGCGTTTGTGTGGCATCTCGAGTTTGCCCGTTGCGACCGCCACGTTCGTCACTTATGTGCCGCCCTCCCCTCCTGGGAGCGCGGGCGTCCCGCCTGCCAAACGAGCGGGCGGGACGCCCGCGCTCCCAGGAAGGGAGGGGCGGGGCTGGAAAGGAGCAAGTCCCATGACATTCAGGGTCTACAGCGGTCCGGCCGGGACCGACGCCGTTTCGCCAATCCACAAGGATCGCATGCTGTTCAAGGAGTTTCCGAATTTCGACGAAGCCTTGTCATGGGCGAGCTATGTCAAGGATACCGGGCGGGTGGCGGTGCTACTCGAAGACGAGACCGGCCGAACTTTCGACAAGCGCGAAATCGCAGCGGCGCTCGCGGATCGCAACGCGCGTGACGTGCGTGGAATCACCGGGCAACGCGGATAGGGCCGCTTCTCGCCGAGTGGGCAAATCGCCTGCGAACGCGATTGCAAATACCCTTTCTGCTCCCTCTCCCCGCTTACCATCAGGGCGTTTACGCCCGTCTTCGACGGGCTATGGAGAGGGTCGGGGCGAGGGGCCTCTCCACAAGGGCAGACTCGCTGAGCGTGAAGGTGCCTTTCCACGAGCTCAGACTCGCGGCGAGGCCCCCTCACCCGGAATTTGCGCGAAGAGCGCGCAAATTCCGACCTCTCCACAGCCCGTCGATGACGGGCGTAAACGCCCTGATGGCAAGCGGGGAGAGGTCAAGGCACCCGGCCGTCGCTTAAGTTGGCGCCGATGAGGGTCGCCCCTACGGCACCGTTACAGGCTCTTATAGAGCCGCTCGTCGTACAGCGCTCCGCTCATGGGTCCGAGCTTCTCGCGGAATTCCCTGGTGGAGGCGGTGGCGATGTGGGCGTCGTGCGCCGCGCGGTTCTTCCAGGTTTCGCTGACCGTGAAGTGGTTCGCCCGGTTATTTTGCTGCCACGCCTCGAAGCGCTCCGCATTCGGTTCCTTGCGGGTGTCCTCGGCGAGCTTCTTAAGCATGGTAATGCAATCGTCTTTGCTGGGCGGGATGACGTCCACGTGGGTGACGGCATAGATCGCGCCCTCGCTCGCCGAAGCCGGCGCCGGAGCGACAGCGATGCCATTGCTCGGCCGCTCGTCATAAAAGCTTGCCTGCAATGGCTTGAGCTTGTCTTTGAACTGCTTCAGGGCGCTGCCGCCCGTATGGGCCTCGGCCGCCTTCAGGTCGGTCCACGCTTCCAGAATAACGAACTGGTTTTCGCGGTCGAGGCGTTGGAGAATATCGTAGCGTTGATTGCCGGCTTCCTTACGGCTTGCTGTGGCAACTTGCTTGAGGAGGCCCGCCGTTTCACCCTGGGCGGACGGCACGACTTCGATGTAAGTGACCACGTAGGCCGTGCCTCCCGCCGGGGCTTGCGCCATCGCGGCCGGGACGACCGCCATGGCGGCGGCTACGATCAGCATCCCACAAAAAACCCTCATCGTTTCACTCCTTAGAATATCGAAGCCGGGCATACGGTGTTGTTCTTCGCCGCGAAAACCTATCGCCGCGGACCGCTGTCCGTCAAATGGTAACTGGGAGAGTGTTGTTGGGGTATTCGATTATATGCACGTCGTTCCGGGGGCCGTGAGGCGGCGCGCCGGGAGTCCGTAACTACCATCTGGGAGGTATGGACACCGGGCTCGCCACCATAGCCCGTCGAAGACGGGCGTAAACGCCCTGATGGTGGTGGCACCGCGGAAGGACTGACCAGGTCTGGGGACCGCATTGAGCGTATGATTCGGTTCTTGCAATCGATTCACTAGCTGGAGGTCACCCATTTCACCAACCGATCGAATTGATCCCTCACGTAATTCACCGTCGTTTGCTTGAGATCGTTCGCGGTCGTCCAGTTCACAAGCGGACTGGATGCGCCCGGCTCCATATTGTCGTGGATCGCAGCGGCCCCGACTGTCAACGCCACACCGACGATAAGCCCAAGGATAAATCGCATTGCCCATACTCCTGCTGGTGGCTCTTTCAGATAGTTCAGCTGCGGCGGTTGCGACCCGCCGCCGCAAGCCTGTCACACGCAAAAAGTCTCTCCCCGGGCAATCATAGGCGATTGCGCGTGGCGGGAAGATGTCCGATCCGGAGATTGTCGGTTCCGGAGATGAGGTGAAAATACGAAATTGAAGAAAGATTCAAGGCCCCGGACCTTCCGGTCCGAGGCCTGTCTTGGTTAATCAGCCCCGCAAAGGCGGATCAGCACACCCAGCGCAGCCGCGGACCCCATGGGGTCTCAACCCAACGCCGGCAGCCGTAGCCGCCGTAGCCGCCGTAGTAAAAGCGTGGGCCGCCCCAGCCCCACCCGCCGCCATGCCAGCCATGATGCCAGCCAGGTCCGCCATGCCACCAGGCCGAGGCGGACGTCGGAGCGAGCGCCGCCGTGCCGAGAGCGATCGCGGCGACGGCAGCGAGAGAAAGCTTACGGAACATGTTTATGTCTCCTCTCTTTGGATGAGATGCGCTTTTCGCATCGCCCTGCATTTTTGGTCGTTTTGGCTGACCAGATGGTTCAGCTTGAAACCACAATATCGAGCCTGGCCTGAACCTGAGGTGAGCTGGAAATTTCTCGCATATTCAGCGACATGAATGGCAGGCGCCGATGGCATTCATGTTCTGTTCATGAATGCCGCAATGCCTTGCCGGGTGGGGATGCTAGCCGCTATAAGCGCGGCGGCTTTGTCGCTTGAAGTGAAGGATCAATTCGAAAAATGGCGATGGAACGTACGTTCTCGATCATCAAGCCCGATGCGACGGCGCGCAATCTGACGGGCGCCGTCAACGCCATGATCGAGCAATCCGGCCTGCGGATTATCGCGCAGAAGCGGATGCGAATAACCCGCGAGCAGGCCGAGACCTTCTACGCGGTCCATCGCGCCCGGCCGTTCTTCGGCGAACTCGTGGACTTCATGACATCCGGTCCGGTGGTGGTGCAGGTGCTGGAAGGCGAAGGTGCCATCGCCAGGTACCGTGATCTCATGGGCGCGACCGATCCCAAGAAGGCGGCGCCCGGCACCATCCGCAAGATCTACGCCACGTCGATCGGCGAGAATTCGGTGCACGGTTCCGATGCCGACGAAACGGCGGTCCAGGAAATCGGCCAGTTCTTTGCCGGCAACGAGATCGTGGGCTGATGAAGCACCGCAGCGTCGTTGCGTCGCGATCCTAGTCGTTCGCTTCAGCCCATCTGAAGGGATCGGAGCATCGTGAAGGGATAACAGTGCCGCTGACGTAAGGATGATGTAGGGGCGCCGCCCTTGTGGTCGCCTCGTATTCGGCGGACGCGGCGCGCCCAAAACGGGCGACCCCAAGGGTTGCCTCTACAGCAGGCAAATCCACTCTAGCCACACTCCTGTACGGCCTTGTAAGCTGATTGGGCACTGACAGACACGTCATTGTCGCCCATTTCTAGCGGCGGGTGCGGACGGCGAACTCTGGGGGAACGATCTCGTGGAAATGCTGGTAAGCGAAATGATGCGGCCGACGTTCTGGCTCGCCGCCCTTCAGATCATGGGAATCAATATTCTGCTGTCCGGAGATAATGCCGTCGTGATCGCGCTTGCGGTCCGCGCGCTGCCGCCGAGGGAACGGTTCTGGGGCATGGTGCTGGGCGCCGGCTGTGCGGCGGCATTGCTGATCCTGTTTACCGGGATCGTGGCGACCTTGTTGAAGCTGCCCTATCTCAAGCTGATCGGCGGGCTCGCGCTGTTCTGGGTCGCCGTCAAGCTGGTGGCGCCGCAGCCCCATGATGCCGAAGATTCGCCGGAGGCGGTTGAGGACTTATGGCGGGCGGTGCGCGTCGTCGTCATCGCCAACATCGTGATGAGCCTCGACAACGTGATCGCCGTCGCGGCGGCCGCAAAGGGGAACTATCTGCTGCTGGGGCTCGGATTGGCCGTCAGCATTCCGGTCGTCATCGCCGGTAGCGCGCTGTTCCTGGCGCTTCTTGAGAGATTTCCGTGGGTCGTGTGGGCCGGCGGGGCACTGCTCGGGTGGATCGCCGGGGGGCTGCTGCCAGACGACGCCATCGTTTCCCAGTACATCGCCAGGATGTACGGAATACCCGTCGTGCCCAGTCTGTGGCCGGACGCCCAGGCGATTTCGGAAGGCCTCTCAGCCGCAACGAAACTCGCGCTGGAGACCGACTATTCGTGGATGGGAAGCGCGGGCCGGCTGATGTTCGAGTTCGAACTGGATCCGGTCGGACTGGCTTGCGGCATACTGGGTGCGATCTTCGTCGTCCTCATGGGGTTGTATTTGGTGCACGCGAACAGCGCGGCGGAATCGAAGCCGGCGCCATCAGCCAAGAGCGGGTTCTGATGAGATCCGACTACCTGCGTGCCACGCCACTTTGGGCTGCAGCGACGTTCGCGTTCCTGCTCTCCCTTCGCGGCGCTGACGCGGCGGACCCGGCACGTATGTGGATCGTCGGGGCGACGGTGATCTCGCCGGAGCGGCACGACGCCGGGCGCGTGCTGAATGTGCTGGTCGAGGGGGATCGGATTGCAGCGGTGACCGACGCGCTCCCGAGAGACGCCGCCCAAACTGCAAGCATAATGCATGCGGAGGGCCGGTTCCTGATCCCGGGCCTGATCGATTCCCATGTCCACTTGGCAGGGATTCCCGGACTCATGCGGGACCAGCATCCGGAGCTGGCGGCGGCGTATCTCAGGCAGGTGCCCCGGTCCTACCTCCGCTACGGATACACCACGCTGATCAACGTGAACGTCCCGGACCGCAAGGCGCTGGAGGACATGCGCGCAGCACCGGAGCATCCCGACATCTACCACTGCGGAGGTGGTCTGCCGGTGCCCAACGGCTACCCTACGAGCTTTGCGCCGCCCGCGTACCGGCTCATCGTCTTTCCCAATACGCTCTTCGACCCTGCCCATCCCGAGGACTTTCCTGATTCGCTCGATCGGACGGAGCACTCGCCTCAGGCGGCAGTGGCGCGCATCCGCAGCCAGGACGGCATTTGTGTCAAGACCTCCTTTGAGCGCGGATTCGGACGGGATCGCAACCTCCCGGTGCCGAGCTTGCCGTTGATCCGGGACGTTGTTTTGGCGGCGGGTGAGACAGGCCTGCCCGTGTTGCTGCACGCGAACAGCTTTGAGGCTCAAACCTTCGGTATCGACGCCGGCGTGTCCATCTTCGCCCACGGGATGTGGAATTGGGATGCCCTCAATAATGCGGAGACGCTGCCGCCCCAGATCCGGGCATTGCTGGATCGGATCGTCGAGCGCGCCATCGGCTACCAGTCTACGCTGCAAGTGATCGGCGGGCTGCAACTGCTGTTCGACCCGGCGTATCTGAACCGTCCGGACGTGCGGCGTGTCATTCCGGGGCCGCTGCTGGCCTGGTACCGCGGAGCCGACGCTCAGTGGTACAAGCGCGATCTGGCCCAGGGCGAATCGGACGAGCGCATGCGGGAGGCATACGAACGCGGTCCGTTGCGGCGCGGAAGTCTCGTCGTCAAGTACCTGGCCGAGCATGGCGCGCGGTTCCTGTTCGGCACTGATACGCCCTCCGGTCCCACCGTCGGGAACTTGCCGGGGCTCAATGGCTATCTTGAGATGCAGCGTCTGGCAGCTGCCGGAGTGAGTCTCAGGCAGATCTTTGAGGCCGCTACCCTTAGCAATGCGAAGGCCTTCCGCCTGGAAGATGAGATCGGAATGGTTGCGGTCGGCAAGCGTGCCAACCTTGTGCTGCTCGGCCACTCGCCGATGGACTCAATTGAAGCCTACGATCAAATCCAGGCCGTATGGGTTGCTGGGAAGCAGCTCGATCCCGCCAGTCTGGAGGCTCCTTAGAGGGCATCGCACCATGAACCAGTCTGTGCGGAATGCCGGCGCCGCAGTTCGGATCGGCGCATCCGCGTGCCCGCATGACTGTCCGTCCACCTGCGCGCTCGATGTCGAGATCGTCGATGGGAGCACCATCGGCCGCGTTCGCGGCGCCGCGGACAACGACTACACATCAGGAGTCATCTGCGCCAAGGTCGCGCGTTATGCCGAGCGGGTGCATCATAAGGATCGTCTGCTCACGCCGTTGCGTCGCAAGGGCCGCAAGGGCAGCGGCGAGTTCGTCCCGATCTCGTGGGATGATGCTCTCGACATCACGGCGGAGGCGCTTCTGCGCGCTGAACAGCGCGACGGCGCCCAATCGGTGTGGCCATATTACTATGCCGGCACCATGGGGCTCGTGATGCGCGACGGCATCAATCGTTTGCGCCATGCCAAGAAATATTCGGGCTTCCATTCCACCATCTGCGTCAACCCGGCCTATAGCGGCTTTGCGGCCGGGGTCGGCAAGATCGCCGGTCCCGATCCGCGCGAGATGTCGAAATCCGATCTGATCGTGATCTGGGGCACCAATGCGGTGAATACCCAGGTCAACGTGATGACCCATGCGACCCGTGCGCGCAGGGAACGCGGCGCCAAGATTGCCGCCGTCGATGTGTACATGAACGGCACGATGGCCCAGGCGGATCTGCCGGTCCTGATTCGTCCCGGCACCGACGGGGCGCTCGCCTGCGCCGTAATATATTGCTTGTTCCGTGACGGGCGCGCCGATCTCGACTATCTGGCCCGCTATACGGACGCACCGCAGGAGCTTGCCGCCCACGTGCGCGAGCGGACGCCGGCCTGGGCGTCGGGCATCACCGGCTGCGACGTCGCCACCATCGAGGCCTTTGCAAAGCTGATCGGCGACCGCAAGCGCGCCTTCTTCCGGCTCGGCTACGGCTTTTCCCGCTCGCGCAACGGCGCCGTCAACATGCATGCAGCGAGTTGCATCCCGGCCGTGACGGGCGCCTGGCTGCTCGAAGGCGGCGGCGCATTTCACGGCAATGCCGACATCTACCACTTCGACAAGACAATGATCGAAGGGCTCGATGTCCGTGATCGCTCTGTGCGCCTGCTCGACCAGTCGCGCATTGGCGCCGTCCTGGAAGGCGACGATGACGCGCTTGCGGGCGGGCCGAAGGTGGCGGCGCTGTTCATCCAGAACACCAATCCGCTTTCGGTCGCGCCCGAGCAGGAGCGGGTGAAACGGGGTTTTGCCCGCGAGGACCTGTTCGTCTGCGTCCATGAGCAGTTCATGACGGAGACCGCCCGCCTAGCCGACATCGTGCTGCCGGCGACCATGTTCCTGGAGCACGACGATTTTTATCGCGGCGGCGGCCATCAATACATCATCTTGGGGCCAAAGCTGATCGAGCCCCCGGGCGAATGCCGCAACAATCATGAGGTTCATTGCGCGCTTGCGCAGCGCCTCGGCGCCGTGCATCCGGGCTTCGCCATGACGGCCCGCGAGTTGATCGACTGGACCTTACGGGCATCCGGTTGGGGCACGCTCGCGGAGCTAGAGGCAAAACGGTGGATCGATTGCCAGCCCGATTTCGCCACCGCCCATTATGTCGGGGGTTTCGCGTGGCCGGACGGCAAATTCCGCTTCAAGCCGGATTGGCGGAACGTGCCGTTCCGCAGCGCGGTCAGGTCGGGCCCGGTGGAGCGCATGCCGGCGCTGCCCGACCATTGGGACACCATCGAAGGAGCGGACGAAGTCCATCCGTTCCGCCTCGCGACTTCGCCGGCGCGGAATTTCCTCAACTCGACGTTTACCGAAACGCCGGGCTCGATTTCGCGGGAGAAACGACCCGAGATTTTGATTCACCCTGCCGACGCCGCGGCTGTGGGGATCAATGGGGGCGACGAGGTGGTGCTCGGCAATCGACGCGGCGAGGTCGTCGTCCATGCGCGGCTTTATGACGGCGTCCGCCGTGGTGTATTGATCGCAGAGTCGATCTGGCCCAACGATGCCTATCCGGATGGCCGGGGCATCAATACGTTGACCGGCGCCGATCCGGTCGCGCCATATGGCGGCGCTGCTTTTCATGACAACAAGGTCTGGATCAAGCTGCGAACGCGTGTCGTTTAGTCGATCGCTTCAGTCAATCTGAAAGGATCGCAGCATCGTGAAAAAAGGGAGCCTCAAGGATGATGTAGGGGCGACCCTTGTGGTCGCCCCGGTTTGCGCACCTCGTCCGCCACAGGGCGACCACAAGGGTCGCCCCTACCGAAGCAAGCGACTAGTACAGCGCTTCCATGGTACGAATCATATCGACATCATCCATCAGCCTCGTCCTGAGGAGCCGACCGAAGGTCGGCGTCTCGAAGGACGGCCGCGGGCGAGGCCGTGCCAGCGGCCATCCTTCGAGACGCCGCGCTGCGCACGGCTCCTCAGGATGAGGTTCGTGGGGTTCAATTCTATCTGCCCGATCTGATTAGTTTCATGGAATCGATCGACTAGTGCATTTCCGAGCGCTTCGGAGCGACGCTGGTGTTATCGCCCGACGATCATCCGTGCAGCAAACCAAGCCGTGGATACTGGATCGCAAGCGGGGCAACACCCAACCGGCGGCCTAACCCGAAAAAACTCTAAACTGCACGCCCGCCAATACCCGTTCAACAAGCAGCTTATGTCTGGGTTTCGACATAACGATCTTCACCGTTTAAGTCCTTGAAGTTCTTGGCCCTACGATCGAATCGCGAGCCTTGCTTCGGCCGTATTTTAAGTATCTATTGCCAGTAGCAATCGGAATTTTTGGCCGTTCGTTCGGCCGTAGGCTTTAATGAGCGATCGCCTCGAACCCCTCAAAAAATCCGGCTTGTTGGCGCGAACGGCAGCGAAGGCATTCGCGTCTCATCTTACGTTCTGACTGATCTGGGAGACAGACGATGCAAAAAGGCACCGTCAAATGGTTCAATCCAACTAAGGGCTATGGGTTCATCAGGCCCTCGACCGGGGATAAAGACGTGTTCGTGCATATATCCGCAGTCGAGCGCGCTGGCCTCAGCACCCTCAATGAGGGACAGGTCGTCGAGTACGAACTTGTCAGCAACCGCGGCAAAACCTCCGCGGAAAACCTCAAGGTCGCGTAGCGGCCCTTGCCGGGTCTCCCGGCAAACGGGTGTTACCCCGTAGCCCCCCGGTTTCTAACCCGGGGGTTTTTGTTTTTTGCGCCGGTTTAGACAATTTTTGTTGCGAGAGCCTCATATTGTCATTACGAAAGCCTATATTGTTATTGCGAAAGCTTATATTCGAGGAGACATTTTTCCCTGGCGGGTTTCTTCCGGACCGATTCGCTCATGCCGGGACTCTTCAGCTTGGATCGAAATGAACTCAGTTTCACGGATTATCAGGCCGCCACCTTTCGTCCAGGTTTCGACGGGTTGCGCGGCATCGGTTTTCTCCTTGTCGTGACCGCTCACATCCCGGCGGTGCCGTGGTTCTCGTATCTACAGGGCTGGACGGCAGTTTGGGTGTTCTTTGCGATCAGCGGCTACCTGGTGGCGATGCTGTTGATCCGGGAGGAGCGCAAGACCGGTGCGATCGCATACGGCCGGTTTCTGACAAGGCGCTTCTTTCGCATCGTGCCGGGCTATGCGGTCGCGATACTGATCTATTGGATCGCACTTTATTCGCTGCCGCCGCTCGCCGGTGAGTACAAATTGTTCATGGCGAGGCTGCCCTACTATCTCACCTTGATGCCGGAATATGCCCATACCGACGTGTTCACGATCTTCGTTCATTCGTGGATCATCGGCGTGGAGGCGAAATTCTATCTGTTCTTTCCCGCCATCGTGTTCCTCATGATCAAGCGCGACACGTGGCGGTTCGGCGTGACAGCGGCAACCACGGCGCTGTTGACCGCGCAAGGATCATTCACGGCGAACGCCTACTGCGCGATCCTGTCAGGCGTCATGTTGGCGCAACTGCTAGAATGGCCGCGCAGCTTTGCGGCGATCGCGATGCTGACGCGGGTGCCGGCCGCGGTGCCGATGGCGTTCGTGGTCGCACTGTTCGTCATGCTGCGGTATGTCGAAGTGCTGCCGGCGGTGGCAGCGGTTACGGCCTATCTGGTTGCCCATGTGACGCTGCGAGAAAGCCTGATGCGGCGCCTGCTCACTTACGGTCCGCTGGTCTATCTGGGCCAACGGTCCTATGGGGCCTATCTCCTCCACGTGCTGGCCATCCATCTCGGCTACATTGCATTCGGCAGCACCACGGTCATGAGCGGCCTCCTGACAACGTGCTTTACGCTCGCAGTGACGATCCCGGCAGCGGAATTGCTGTACCGGACGGTTGAACGCCCAGCCGTGGAAATGGCGCGGCGGCTGACGGAGCGCTGACGTGATGAAATCGTCGTGAAAGTCAGGAACTGCACAAAGCGAGACCGCGTTGGCCGCATATGCAGGCACGACGCGACGACCTAAAGGACAGTTTCTATCTGTACATTATGCGCGCCAGCATAGGCGCCGGGCTGCGGAGTCAGTACACTCCCAACGGGCATATGCCGGACCGGCTAGCTGAACTGTTGCGAGACCTCGACAGGCCGGGGGATCGAGTCAGGCAAGAAAAACGAAGCCCGCCACGGATGCGCAAGCACACGCGAGGACGGTAATCGTTCGTGGTGAGTGCTCTTCAACTCTCGGAATGGGCCGTTCAATTGTTGGAATGGGCCGTGGGCACAGGGCCCGTGCCGGCAACTTCTCGGCGACCCGCCGATAGGCCGCGCCACTGCTTGCCCAAAGATCGACCCCAAAAGTCATAACGGTCTGCCAGCCCCCGCCCCTCCCCTGCATGCGGAGGAAGGGTAGGGTTGGGGCCAAGCGGCGGCGCTGCAACCGGCGAGCGCCTTCAGGCCCGGATAATACCGCGCCGTTATGCGCCCGACGTAGCGGCACAGATTTTCGCGCCGTTCGGCAGCGCTGCGCACGCGTGACTCGAAATGCGGACATAACACCGCGCAAACAAAGGCGAACATGGTGGCGTCCGCTCCGGTTGGCTCGTCGCCCATGAAAAACGGCTTGTCCCCAAGGAAATCCGAGATCGCGTTGATCGATCGCGTTCCGAGCGCGAGAATTTCTTCGGGCGAATGGCGGCCAAGGCCCTGGCCATGAAGGGTGGCCCGCAGCTTGCGGCGGATCATCGCAGTCACGACCGGCCTGATCGCCGCCGGGACGTTGTCGAAGAACCGGACAGGACCCTTGCGGAAATTCTCCTCGATCATCCATCGGTCATGCACGCTGACCCAGTAGAGCTGGTCTTCAGCCATTTTCTCGAACGCCCAGGCCGTCGCCTTCTGGGCGGGGTTGAGTGTGCGGTCGAAGTCGATCCGGTATTTTTTCTCGATGTGCCAGCGGATGAAGGTCGAATCCGGGACCACCACACCGTCATCGTCGATGTAGGGGATTTTACCCTTGGGTGCCTTGGCGAAGCCCGTTGCGTCAGTGCGATAGAGGAGGTTAGCCATCTTCAGCAGCGTTTCGACTTTCATCGCGAAGGGGCTGGGGTCCGGCAGGCCGAAGGCCGGACCGAAATTGTACAGGGTGATCATGAGGGTCGCTCTTGTACTCAACGAACCGCCGCAGGCCTCGATCGCCGGATTGGTAGATCGGTAGCCCGGATTGAGCGCAGCGAAATCGGAAAGCTCTGGCGATATGGCGACGCCGCGCCCGGGTTTCGCTTGCGCTCAACCCGGGCTACAAGCGGGCGACGCGCTTGCGCTGCCCACGTGTTTGAACGCGTTCAAACCGGACCGAACCGAGCGATCAAGGCCTACGCACGATCAATCAAAAACCGGCAGCTATGTTCCCTGACGGGTTCAACCATCTCGCCGGATGAAGCATCCAAGCCGAGCCATGACGGCAGAGCGGAATTGAACGCGCTAACGCGGATCCGGAACGATCAGCTGAGCAGTCGGCACGACCGCCGTGGCATTGCGCACGGTGCCGTCCGGCGCGAGGCTTGACTGTCCGCCGGCCACGAGGCCGAGCGCCAGCGGATAGAGGCGAAGTTCGGCCGCAAGCACACGGGCGGCCAGAGCGTCCGGCGTGTCGTCGTCGAGCACCGGCACCGCGGCCTGGGCGATGATGGGCCCGGAATCGACTTCCGGCACCACGAAATGGACCGTTGCGCCGTGAATCTTTACGCCGGCCTTGAGCGCTTGCTCGTGGGTGTGAAGCCCCTTGAACGACGGCAGCAGGGCCGGGTGGATGTTGATCATCCGGGAGTTCCAGCGCAATACGAAGGAGGGCGTGAAGAGCCGCATGAAACCCGCAAGGCAGACGATGTCGATGCTTTGGGTTTCGAGGTGCGCCTCCACGGCCCGCTCGAAGGCCTCGCGATCCTTGCCAAAATCGGTGTGATCCACGACCGCAGCGGCGATGCCCTCGGCGCTGGCGCGCCGCAGTCCGCCGGCATCGGGCCGGTTTGACAACACCAGCGCGATTTCCGCCGGATAGCCGGGCTTCTTGGCAGCCGCGATCAAGGCCGCCATGTTGGCGCCGCGGCCGGAAATCAGGATGGCGACACGCTTTCTCGCCATGGCCTAATCCGCGATGGCAAGCCGGCCCCGATAGGCCACGATTCCCGCCGGCGGCTCGACCGCGTGCTCCACCACCTCCCCGAGATGCACCACCTTTTCGCCACACCGCTCGAGCACCGCCGCGACAGCATCGGCCGCGGCCGCCTCAACGATGGCGATCATGCCTACCCCGCAATTGAAAGTGCGCAGCATTTCGGGCTCCGCAATGCCGCCCGCCGCGGCCAGCCACCGGAACACCGGCTTGACCGGAATGCACGCGAGGTTGATCTCGACCCCGAGGCCTTTCGGGAGCACCCGGGGAATGTTGTCCGGGAAGCCACCCCCGGTGATATGGACAAGCGCCTTGACGGCGCCGCTCTCGCGGATCGCGGCGAGGCACGACGCCACATAGATGCGGGTCGGCGTCAGCAGGGCTTCGCCGAGTGACCGGTCGCGGTCAAACGGCGCGGACGCGCTCCAGGCAAGGTCGTTGGCCTCCACGACTTTGCGGACCAGGGAATAGCCATTGGAGTGCACGCCTGACGACGCCAGTCCCAGCATGGCGTCGCCGGCCCTGATGTCGCCGCGCGGCAGCAGGGCGCCTCGCTCGGCTGCGCCGACCGCGAAGCCCGCGAGATCGTAATCGCCGGCCTGATAGAGCCCCGGCATTTCGGCGGTTTCGCCGCCGATGAGGGCGCAGCCGGCTTGCCTGCAGCCCGCCGCGACCCCGGCCACCACCGCCGCGCCAACCTCGGGGACAAGCTTGCGGCAGGCAAAATAGTCGAGAAAGAACAGCGGTTCGGCGCCCTGGACCACGAGGTCATTGACCGACATGGCGACGAGATCGATGCCGATGGTGTCGTGCTGTCCGGTCTCGATCGCAATCTTGACCTTGGTGCCGACGCCGTCCGTGGCGGCGACCAGCACCGGATCACGAAAGCCGGCGCGCCTCAAGTCGAACAGCCCGCCGAACCCCCCGATTTCAGCATCGGCGCCGACGCGCGCGGTGGCGCGCACCAGCGGCTTGATCAGGTCCACCATGCGGTTGCCGGCGTCGATATCGACGCCAGCCTGCGCATAGGTGAGGCGGTCACGGATGGGGTCGGTCATGCTTGCGCCTTTCCCAACGCGTGGTACGGCCGAATGGCGGCCGGCGCAATGGGCTGATCTTATCCCTCACGGTCTTCGAGCCTCTTCGGGGAGCGCCAAAGCGCGCATCGTTGGCGAAGCGAAGTCGAGTGGAGTAACTTGGCGATTTGCCGCAGCCATCACGCGGAGAGGGACGATGAGCATTCGATCGATGCGTGCCGCCGCTCTCCTGATGCTGGCCACCGTGCTTCGCACCGACCCTGCCGTCGCCCAAACCGGCCGTTCTGTGCCGTTCCCGACCCACACCATCAAGATCGTTGTCCCGTTTCCGGCCGGCGGGCCGACCGACATCAACATCCGCATCATCGCCCAGCGCATGGGCGAGGATTGGAGGGTGCCGGTGGTGATTGAGAACCGCCCCGGCGCTAATACGGCGATCGCGGCGCAAGCCGTCGCGCGCGCAGAGCCCAACGGCTACACGCTGCTCGCCGCGATGGACCAGACCCTGGTGATGAATCCGGCTGCCGGCGCCGGGCCGCTGAGCTACGATCCCTTCAACGATTTTGCCGCCATCACTCTGACAGCCAAAAACACCTCGCTCCTGACCGTGCGGGCGGACGACGGGCCGCGCACCGTGAAGGAATTGATCGCGCGCGGGAAGGCCGGGCGCCTCACTTATGGCGCCGGCATCGTCATCACGCGGCTCGCCGGCTATCTGTTCGGCCAATTCGCCGGCATCGACGTGCAGTTCATACCCTACAAGGGGTCGTCCGATGTGGTGCAGGGGCTGCTGTCCGGCAGCGTCGATTTCATTGTCGACGGCGCCGCGCCGAGTTTGCCGCTGATCAAGGGCGGGCAGTTCCGTGCGCTTGCCAAGCTCAACAGTCGCCCGCTGTCGCAATTGCCTGACCTCGAACCGCTCGCCGTTGCGGCAGGCCTCCCGCAGCTCGACGATATGTCGAGCTGGATCGGGCTCGTGGCGCCGGCCGGCACGCCGAAGCCGGTGATCGACAAAATCCATGAGGAGGTGGTCTCCATCTATGCTGATGCCGCCGTGGTCGACCGCCTGGATAAGGCTGGCATCAGCCCGGCGACGTCGACGCCGGCGGAATTCGACGCCTTCTTCCGCAGCGAGGCGCAGCGCTGGGGCAAGGTGTTCCGCGACGGCGGCATAAGGCTGGATTGAGTGGACGCTGACGCCGGCCACGCGACATTGCGGGTTCGCCGGTAGGGTGGGCAAAGGCGGCCGAGGCGTGACCCGCGGTGGCGCGGCGCGTGTGCCGCCGTGCCCACCTTCCGTGCCGAGGTCCGGGCCGGGCGGGCACGGCGGAACTTCGCCCGTGCCACAATGACAGATTCGGGGCCGCCGTTGCCCGCCGTACCTGCTAGACTGGCTCGCCCGCAACGAAGGGAGAAATCATGGACGCGATCGCGGTGAAGGCTGCCGGCGCGGACCGCATTGAGGTTCCGACAGCGCGGATCGGCCTGATCATTCCATCGGTCAACCGGTTGAGCGAGCCGCAATTCATGCATTTCGCCCCGCCCGGCCTCGGCATCCACGTCACGCGGGCCAGAATCGCCGGCAAGTGGCGCAAGCCGGTGACCGAGCTTGCCCCCATCATCGCGGAGGCGGCCGGCGCGCTTTCCGATTCAAGCCCTGATCTCATCGTCTATCACTGCACCGACTCCTCGATGCGCGAAGGCCTCGACGGCGAGCGGCGCATCCTCGACATCGTGCAGCGGGAGACGGGGATCGAAGCGGTGTCCACCAGCGCCCTCGTGGTGGAGGCGCTGAGCACGCTCGGCATCAAGAAGCTCGTCATCGTCAGCCCGTATCAGGACAACGAGGTCATCATCGCCTATCTGCAATCCTGCGGCTTCACGGTTGTTCACGACGTAGCGTTGCGCCTGCCGGGCCACGAATCCTCGGGTGCGACGCCGGAGCGCTGGGTTGAGACCACCCTCGACCATGCACGCGACGAGGCCGACGGCTACTTCCTGAGCTGCACCAACACCACCCAGATCGAAGCGATTGAGGAGTTGGAGGCGGCGCTCGGCAAGCCGGTCGTCAGCAGCAACCAGGCGGTGTTGTGGGGGGCAGTGAAGCGCCTGCGTGCGCGGCTCGGCGAGGTCGCGATGCCGCGGCTCGGGCGATTGATGGGGATGTGAGGAGCCGCCGCCTCCGCGTCAAAGTTCCGTTTTCGCCAGCGTCCGGCCGACGAGGCGGCCGACACGAGGGAGAATGACGATCGCCGCGGCGGTCACCTCGGCGATGAAACAAGCCTCGAGCGCGCCGGTGTAATCCCCTCTTGCCTGCCGCAAAAACCCTAGAAGTCCCGGCCCGAACGCGAAGGCAAACTGATTGGCGGCAACGATCAGTCCTACGATTCGAGAAAAGTGTTGCTCAGCGAATTCCTGCTGAACGATGAGCCCCGGGAGCGAGATCAGATTCCCAAGGCCGAGGCCAAAGAGAGTGCATGCGAGATAGAGCATCGGCGCCGATGGATTTGCCGCGAGCAGTGCTGTTCCGGCGGACTGCACCAGGAAGTTCCCGCATGCGACCGCCCGCCGGTCGTACGTGTCGACGATGAGGCCGATGAGGAGCCGGCCCACCACTGCCGAGAGTGTCGTCAAGCTGACCGCCCAGGCGGTTGCGATCGACCCCAGGATCGGCGAGAGGTAGGCGACCTGATGGGTCAGGAACCCGACCTGCACCATCAGTCCCAATGCGAATGAGATGGAAACCGATTGGAAATCGGAGCTGCGCAGGACGGCGGACAGCTGCCAGGGCGGCGCCGGCGCAGCGGGTGCCGGCACCGACGCCTGAGCGCGCGTCGGGTCGCAAACCTCGTCTGCGGCATCGCGTTCATTGGGACGCTTGTGCCGCAGCACGAACGCTGCCGCCGGCAGGACGACCGCAAGCATGAGAGCCGCGACGCAAAATAGCGCCGCGGCAAAATTCAGGCGCCCGATCAGAAATACGAGAAGCGGTGCAATGACGACGCCGCCGGCGCTGGCGCCGTTGAGCGCAAGGCTGATGGCGAGGCCGCGCCGCTTGTCGAACCAGGGCGCAATGATGATGTTGATCGCCGCGCCGCTCATCGCGGCCCAGCCGAACGACATCACGCTGAACGCCCCATAGACCTGCCATGGGCGCGAGACGAATGTGAGCAATACAGCGCCGCAGGCCATTGCGGTGGCGCCGGCAGAGACAACGCACCGTGCGCCAAAGCGCTCGAACACGCCGCCGGCAAAAAGGATCAGCGTCGCGCCCAGGAGATAGTACGTGGTGATGGCGGATGCGATGTCGGCCGTGGGCCATCCGTGGCGCTGCTGAAGTGCGACCAGATAGATACCGGGGCCATAGAATCCGATTCCCCATCCGAAGAAGGCAATCAGGAACGCTGTGCCGACCACCAGCCAGCCGTGATAGATGCCGGTCTTTGCCGCCGGCACTATGGTCTCGATCCCGCCCAGCACGTTCATCGGCCACCTTTCATCCATGGAGCGTCCGGGGCCCCCCGGCTTTGGCGCTTGAAAATGATGAGGTGGCTTACGCCTTGCCGGCTGTTTTCGGACATCGTCCTGCGACTGAGTCCGATTTCGGCTATCAACACCGGCTGCCGCGGAGTAGCTTTTTGCCCGATGCTGACCGAGATGCCGTCGGAACTTGATCGCGAGACCTGCGACCGCGCCCGCTTCGCGCGCGACGCGGCTTATGACGGGCTGTTCTTTGTCGGTGTGCGAACGACTCGCATTTATTGCCGCCCGGTATGTCCGGCGCGCCCGGCCAAGTCAGAAAACGTCGTGTTCTTCCCGACCGCTGCGGCCGCCGAGCGGGCAGGCTTTCGCCCGTGTCTGCGCTGCCGCCCGGAGACGGCGCCCGGAAGTCCCGCATGGACCGGTACCGCGACGACCGTGGCGCGCGGGATGCGCCTGATCGAGGAGGGATTTCTCGACCGCGCGTCAGTCGAGGAACTGGCCGGAAAACTCGGGATCGGCCCGCGGCACCTGCTGCGGCTTTTTCTTCGCCACGCCGGCGCAACGCCGAGCGAAGTCGCCGCGACCCGGCGGGTTCAAGTCGCGAAGCGCCTGCTCAACGAAACCACGATGCCACTGTCGCAGGTCGCTTTTGCGGCCGGGTTCAAAAGCGTGCGCCGTTTCAATGATGCGTTCCGCGCCACCTATGGACGGCCTCCGTCTTCGTTCCGAAAGACATCTGGTCGGAGGGTGCCTCTCAGAAATCCGGCTTCTCCGCCTGCGGCACCATCGAAACCTTTCCGCCGGGCTCCCGCGGATTCTCGGCGCATATGAGGTCCGTCCGGGGGCTGACGGCGGGCCGGTACGTGATGGTCGCCGACCAGGGCATCGTGAAGACGTTGTCGTCCTCGACGGTAAAATGGAGCTGCAGCACCTTGCCCCGGTAGCTGGCGTCGAATTCCCCGCCGCCGCTGGCGCGGAAATTTTCTTTTTCGTTGCGTTCAATCGCGTCCTTGGCTGCGTCATAGTCAAGCAGCCGGTACCGTTCGACCACGTGCAGCGCCGGGCTTTGCGGCGTCCCGTACATGTCGACCATCGAAAACGGCCCGACTTTCATCCCCACGGTATCGATCACCAGCGTGTCGCCTTCGTAATGGGCGACGGCATCGCCGTGCCAAGACGGCGTCGGGTGCGCCAGATGGGGTTCATTCAGGCGCACCCAACGGACCTCGTTGGCGTGGCGGTAAATCAAGACGATCTTGTCGGGCTTCTGGATTATCTCCATCCAGAAATCCCAAAAGATATAAGGCACCCCCTGGGGCCAGCACTGGTTGCTTGGCGTCGGATAGCCCTCGCCCGCCAACGAAATCTCGCCGTGCTTCTTCACGACTTCAGCCGCGTGCGGCTTCAAGATGGGGTTGGCGTAATCGCCGACCAGCAGCTGGAAGTTGCCCACACCGCTCGGTAAGCGCGACTTGTTCCTCACCGGACCTGGACCCGATCGCGGCGGCTCAAAACCGGTGAGGTAGGGGTGGGCCCACCGACCGGAAAAATCCGGAATGGATGCGGCGTCTTGCACGACACCAGCGGCCGGCGGGACCGAAGGCGTCGCGGTTTGCCCCCACGCAGGGGTGGCCGCCGCCAATGTCGCGCATAAAAGGAAATCACGCAGCCGCACACCCATGAACTCCTCCCGTTTCCCGTGATTTGCCTGTCATCGCCCGGCTTGACCGGGCGATCTAGTAACCACCGACAGGGGATACTGGATTGCCCGGTCAAGCCGGGCAATGACACTGCCTACAGGAATGGTTGAACCACATCTCAATGCGCATTCCTCTCAACGCGTCCTTACTTCTGGGGTGGCTTGAAATATCGCAAATCGGGCGGCGCCTGGTCCTTTTTCGTGGGCATCAATAGTCCGTCCGCCCCGAGAAAATAGTTTTCCTTGCCGATGGCAATCTGGGCGTTGTTTTCGGTCGTATAAAACTCCGGCCAATCCGGGTGCGGATTTGGATTGTGCACGTATTTCTTATCGACGATCCAGGGGCGGGTCAAAGCATGGTCGATTGAAGTGATTTCGTCGTGAAGGATACGCGGGTCGGCCTTGTCGCGATAAATGCGCTCCTTGAAGATTGACTGATTATCGATGTGCAGAGGCAGCCCGGCCTCGTCATAGGCGCGAGGTCCCTTGAAGCCGCGCGTCTCGACCTCAAGGACATCGTATTTGCCGTCGCCGTCTTCATCGATCCACCGGCCGATCGAGTAGCCCGAGAAGGTCGGCTCGAGATGCTCGGGCCAGTCGCGTCCGTCGGTGAAGATGCGACGATAGTGGTCATGCCAACCGATCAAGATGTAGGTGGTATCTGCGGTCACAACGAATTCCATTGGCCCAAATCCCATCATCATGTTCGGCATCCCGGCTGCCCGGCCCAACGTGGTTGGGAAGTTGCCCAAGCCGCCTTTGGCCTGATCCGCAATGCTCTCCGCCAGCACCGCCTGATACTCAGGCGTGAGCGGCGCCTGTTGTCCAAATCCCCAGGGCTTGGTCTGATCGTGAGACGGTTGCGTTGGAAGCCGGACGGCAAAACGCATCCACTGCCCCGTCCAATCAGGATACTTTGCGTCGTCGGACGCTTGAGCGCCCTCAACCGCAAGCGCGGCAGCCAGTGCAGCCGCAATCGCCATAGGCCGGGTCACCAACATGATCACCCCTGCTGTAGGGGCGACCCTTGTGGTCGCCCCGGTTTGCGCACCGCGCCCGCCGGCAACAGGGCGACCACAAGGGTCGCCCCTACAGCAGCCTTAAGGTCGCTTTTCACGTGCTCTGATCCCTTCAGATTGGCTAAAGGCTACACGGTCTGAATTGCAGATGCAAAAGCGCCGCGGCCGATATCGATGGGAGCATTCACGCCGGCGTCAATTCGATCGGCAGGCTCGCGGACTGCCGGCGGCTGTTGCTGAGCCCTGCGCTGGGGTTCGCCGGCAATTCGACAGGCGGCAGCGGCAGATTTGACGGCAGATAGCCCACGTCAATCGTCTATGAAGCTCCGAAGAATCTTGGATCGCTGCGGATGCTTGAGCTTACGTAGCGCCTTAGCCTCAATCTGGCGGATCCGTTCGCGGGACACCGAGAACTGCTGGCCGACTTCAGCAAGCGTATGGTCGGCACTCATCCCAATGCCGAAGCGCATGCGAACGATGCGCTCTTCGCGCGGGCTGAGCGAAGCGAGCGCCTGCGTCGTCGCATCGCGGAGATCCGATTGGGTCGAGGCGTCGATCGGCGACACCACGTTCTGGTCCTCGATGAAATCACCGAGCCGCAAGTCGTCTTCGTCGCCGACCGGCGTTTCGAGCGACAACGGCTCTTTGGCGATCTTGAGCACATGCAGCACCTTTTCGAGCGGCATGTGGAGCTTCTCGGCAATCTCGCAGGGCGCCGGCTCGCGACCGATCTCGTTGTGCAGCCGCCGGCTCATCCGTGCGATCTTGTAGAGCGCATCCACAATGTGTGCTGGAATACGGATGGTGCGCGCGTAATCGGCGGTCGAACGGCTGACCGCTTGGCGAATCCACCAAGTGGCATAGGTCCCGAACTTGTAGCCACGCCGGTAGTCGAACTTGTCGACCGCCTTCATCAAGCCAATATTTCCTTCCTGGATCAGATCGAGGAATTGCAGGCCGCGATTTGTGTATTTTCTTGCTATCGAGATGACCAGGCGCAAATTCGCCTCGACCATTTCCTTCTTTGCTTGGCTGGCCTCGCGCTCGCCCTTTTGCACCATGCGGGCGATTCGTCGAATCTCACCGATCTCGAGGCCGGTCTCGCTGGCGAGCGCATTGATATCCGATCGAATGCTTTCGATGTGCTCCGTTTCGCGGGCAACCAGACTCTTCCAGCCCCTGGTGGGGAGCGTCGACACGCGGATGACCCAGGGCGGGTCGCGTTCGGAGCCGTTGTAGTTCTGGAGGAAATCCTCGCGTG
>WNFR01003032.1_pt1 | contig 26995 bp, 24 predicted proteins | sample 5400221 | NCBI WGS metagenome assembly WNFR01 (sample SAMN13153357, study PRJNA577476) | soil metagenome | isolation source: 40 cm soil under Madrone tree | place: USA:California | collected 2016-06-14
GCGCTTTGCCGCCGGCTCCAGATGCAATTTATCGAACAGCACTTCCGCCAGTTGTGTCGGCGAATTGCAATTGAACTCCATCCCCGCCAGCGCCCAGATTTCCTTCTCCAGCCTCCGCACTTCCTTTTCCATGGACAGCGACATCGCGGCCAGCACTTGCTGGTCCACGCGCACTCCCGTGCGCTCCATCTCCGCCAGCACCCCCGCCAGCGGCAAATCAATCTTTTCGTAAACTTCGTCCAGCTTTTTTTCTTCCACCTGCGCCCGCAGCACCGGCGCCAGCCGCTGCATGGTATCGGCGCGTTCTCCGGAGCCTCCGCCCAGCGGCACATTGAATTGCCGGAACGCTACCTCTTCAAAATTGTGTTTTGCAGTCGTCGGCCGCAGCAGGTACGAATATAGTTGCGTGGCGTCCACAATGTTTTCTGTCGGACCCACCATCAACTGAAAAAGTTTTGCATCGTGTAGGATCTTCACGCGCTTGGCATCCTTCAACACCGGTTCCAGCGCTTTCAGTGTCTCGTCCTTTTCATCCATCCACACCAGCCGGCCTTCTCCCGCTTCCGACGACACTTCGATTCCCTTGACTCGCGTTCCAAATCCCTCACTTTCGCGGCCCGCCAGGTCTAGCGTCAGCCAGATCGCCAATGGCTTTCTTGCGGGCAGTTTTTTCAGCCATTCGCGAAACTCCTCAACGTTCGCAAATTCCGCATAGTCCTTTTTTGCGGCTTCTGTTCCTGTTTCCGCCGGTGCCGCGGCAAATGCTTCGCTTCCCAGTTCCCGCAGCAGCGAATTAAATCCCAACTCCCGGTACAAATCCGCCAGCACCGCCACGTCCGGCGCGCGCATCTCCAGCGCATGCAAGTCCAGCTCAATCGCAACATCCGTCGAGATCCGCGCCAACTGCTTGGACATCATCACTTGTTCCCGCTGTTGCTGTAACGCTTCCCTATACCGCTTGTTCGTGACCTCGTCGGCGTGGTCCAGCGCGTTTTCCACGCTGCCATATTTCTGAATCAGTTCCGCGGCGCCCTTCTCACCAATTCCCTTCGCTCCCGGAATGTTGTCCACCGTGTCGCCGGTCAGCGCCATGTAGTCAATCACGCGTTCCGCCGGCACTCCCAGAATCTCCGCTACTCTTTTTTCATCCACAATCACGTCGGCCTTCGCGCCGCCTGTCCCCGTTCGCAGCGTTCGCACGTTCTTCCCTACCAACTGCATCATGTCCTTGTCGTTCGAAACGATTAACACTTCGATGTTGTTCTTTGCCGCCTGTACAGCCAGTGTCCCGATCACGTCGTCCGCTTCGAATCCCTGTACCTCCAGAATCGGCAGCCGCATCGCTTCGCACAATTTCTTCACGTACGGCAATTGCACCCGCATCTCGTCCGGCATCGGCTCGCGATGCGCCTTATATTTTTCGAATAATTTGTCGCGGAAGGTCGGTCCCGAAGGATCGAATACAATTCCCAGGTACTCCGGCCGGTAGTCCTTCAGAATTCTCTTCAGAATGTTGTTGAACAGGAACGGCACTTTGGTCGGCATGCCGTTCGGCGCATTCATTCTCAGCATTGGCGCATAAAACGCTCGATAGATATGCGCCATCGCGTCCACAAGAAACAATCTCTTCGCAGGTTCAGTCATCCGCGCGAGTATAGCAAACGCTGCCGCCGCCTCTCGTTTCCGGCAACTTTTACTTCGTCATTCCGAAACGAGGATTCTCCCTCTGTGTTCGTAAACCGATAGCGGCTCCGCCCCGCTCCGTAGCCGACGCGGCTCCCGCCGGGAGGGCGTCCCGGGGTGCAGCGACGGCGGCCGGGATTCTCTAAAATAGGTCGCAAATAATTGATTCGGCTACCGTTGTGCAGACGTCGATGTAGTCGCTTGCGTGACCAGCAACAGCCGCGTGCCGCTATCCAGGTACACGTTCTTCCCAGCCGCTACGATCAGTGCTCCGTCGGTCGAATTTGCCGCATTTGCGTTCAACGTGATGCCATTCAGGCCATAAACGCCCCGGCTGGTAGGTTTCAGTTCTCCCGATGAATTCAGCCCTCCTGCCATCTGGCCTGGCGCGCCTTTCGCGGCTCCCACGGTCGAATTTACCGTACCATTCTGCTCTACCGTGCGTGGAATGGTGCTTGCTGCGCCGCTCGCTGCTCCGCCAACCGTACTCCCCACGCCTCCTACCGTGCCGCGGTTCCCGGCGGCGCCTGCTTCGGCAGCACCGCCTTCGATGTTGCCCATCGGCTGCAGATCATCACCGCTCACAGGCGGAGTACCCTGGTCAGCCGCGATCGCTTGCAACGTCACTTGCAGCGGCACTTCATGCCCGTCTTTCAGCACTGCGCGTTCAAACTGTACTGCCAGAACCGAGTCTGCATCTCCCTTGGCTCGCGCGCTTGCTCGCGTTACGTGCCCTACTAACTTGGTGTTTTTGGGGATGACGATCTTTCCGTCGACCTTTACCGCCTCAGTCGTCTGCGCGGTGAACAGCTCACCTGGCTTCGCTTTCTTAGAATCCAGGGGACGACTCAATTGCGCATTTAGCGCAGTCCCTGCCGCCAGTGAAGCTGATTGCTCGCTGTGATTTTGCGCTGCAGTCTGGCCCGAGGCTTGGCCAAAAACTGCGGACGCACTCGTTAACAGCGCTCCGGCTGCGATTAAATGGATTATTCGTGCCATAAGACCTCTCCTTCCTCTTTGCATGTTGCACACCGTAGACCATCGGCTAAAGCATCTATTATCTGTTATTTGGATCAAACTCCCCCGGTCCGAACGAAGCTTCGCCCGTGTAGCTTTGTCGGCTCTGGCGAAGCTTTTGCTAAGGGGAATACTGTAGGGGATCTAGCGGGCGTCCGGCGAAGGCGCCGGAGGCTGTACCACAATCAAAAGATGCGTGCCGTTTTCCAGATGAATGTTCTGTTTCGCGCCGACAATCACCGTGCCATGCGAACCCTCTGAGACGGGCGTAAACACCCGCAAATTAGGTTCACTGAACGCACCCTTGCTATCCGGCGTGAAAAGACCCTTGCGGTCGAGTCCGCCTTCAACACCAGATGTGCTGGGCAGGTCCGGCATGGCTTCCGTGCGCCGTGGCATGGTGTACGTCGACGGTACAACCGCATTCCCCGGATTCCCCGCCGTTCCAATGCCTGGGCTCATCCTTAACGTTCCATCCAGGCGGCTTTCTTCGTACTTTTCCCGTGACGGAATGGTCGGTTGCGCTCCCGCCGGGGCCAAAGCCTGGATTCCGGCGTTTAACTCAGCTGTCTGCCCGTTCTTCAAAATTACGCGATCAAATTCCACAAATAGCGCCGCGCTTTGGTCGCCGTCACTTCCTGTGCGAACGACGTGCCCAACAATCCGGCTGCCTTTTGGAAGCAATACGCTCCGTTGATACACCACAGGTTCTGAGACGATTGCATTCACCACGTCTCCCGGCTTGCTTTTCTCGGAATCGAGCGAACCCACCAGACTCGCATTAATCGCCGTTCCGGTGCTCAGGGGAATGGTGACCGCAAGCCCTTGTTGAACCTGTTTTTTCTCGGGATTATTCGTTTGCCCCTTGGTACTGCCTGCAAGCGTCATCACGAGGAGCGCCACTCCAATTGCTTTACTTGTCATCGGGGGCCTCCTTCTCTCCGCGGGCTGGAGGACGAGGAATTTTGTCAGAGACTATACCACTAAGTGCTAGTGCAAGGTCAATTCCAATCTGTAACTCCCTTGATTTCAGCGCAAAGACACATTCCTCAAGCCTGGAAATGGGCGCACTTTGCGTTCTAGTACCCTCTTCTTACAGGGTTCGCGCGGCGTTTTTGCTACACATCATGTACGGTCGTCCGGCCGACATCTCCGCTATAGCACCCTGTCTTCAGGCTGCTGCTGTCGCCGCCTACAGCCTGCAATGTTCTACGATCAAACTATTCCCAGCGACTTGCCGACCTCGGCCATGATGTCCGCAGCGCTGACCAGTTGCTCCTTCTTGTGTCCCGCGCCAACTATCGCGCGCAGCCGGGCTTTCCCTTCCGCAACCGTCGGATAGCCCACAGCCGGCGCGAACACGCCAGCCTCAAACAGTTTCTTCGAAAACTCGAAAGCCTTCGCCGCGTCACCCACATGGATCGGCACGATCGGTGTCTCGCTTACCTTGAATTGAAATCCGCGCTTCTTCAATTCCCGCTTAAGCGTCTTGGTATTCTTCCACAGCTTCTTTACCAGCTTTTCTCCTTCTGGAGAATCCAACACCGTAAATGCCGCCATGCACGCCGCCGCGGTGGCGGGTGTATGCGAAGTTGAAAACAAAAATGGCCGCGCTCGTAAATACAAAAAATCGATCAGGTCGCGCGACCCGCAGACATACCCGCCCATCACGCCGATCGCCTTACTCAGCGTTCCGACCTGAATATGCACGCGCCCGTGACATTCAAAATGATCAACGGTTCCGCGTCCGTTCCGCCCCATCACCCCGCTGGCATGCGCGTCGTCCACCATCATGATGCAGTCGTATCTCTCCGCCAGCGTGCAGAGTTCCGGCAGCGGCGCCAGATCGCCGTCCATCGAAAACACGCCGTCAGTGATGATCAATTTCTTGCCCGGAAAACTTGCATGCTCTTGCAAGACTCGTTCGCAGTCTTTCACGTCCTTGTGCTTGAAAACCTTAATCGTAGCCCGCGAAAGCCGCGCACCGTCAATAATCGACGCGTGGTTCAGTTCGTCTGAAATAATCAGATCCTCTTTGCCCAGCACCGCGGATACCGTTCCCGCATTCGCCGTGAACCCCGATTGGAACACCACGCACGCCTGCACGTTCTTGAATTTCGCAATCTGCTCTTCCAGTTGCATGTGCAATTGCATCGTTCCGGCAATCGTGCGCACCGCGCCGGCCCCAGCTCCATATTTCTTCGCCGCTTCCACAGCGGCTTTCCGCAGCGCTTTGTGTGTCGTCAATCCAAGGTAATTGTTCGATGCCAGGTTGATGACTTCTCTGCCGTCGAATGTACAAACCGCTTTCTGCTCGCCTTCCAAAACGCGTAACTGCGGCGCCACGCCTTTTTCGCGCAACTCCTTCAATTGCTCGCTCACGTATTGCAGCGGATTCTGCTTGGTCATTTGCGTTCCTTGTTCGGACATTGAGCTTCCTCCCTCTGTTCGCGCAACCGCAACCACTGTTTGTCATCCCTGAGCGAAGCGAAGGATCTCAACGTAACGGAGGGCAGGGCGCCCTTCGCTTTAAGAAGTCTCCAGCGCCACTCTGTCGCGGACGGTGGGCACGCCCGCAATCTAGTCGACAAAAGACTACTCTTCCTTCTTACTGCGGCAGTCCATCAGGATACAACAGAATTTTCCCCGCCAGCCCGCCCTGCAATTTTGCGAACGCATCTTCAAATTGTTCCAGCTTTACCCGTTCACCAAACAGCGGCTCCAGATTCAATCTTCCGGCCTTCAACAGCGCCGTCATCTGCACCCAGGTTTCATACATCTGTCGCCCGTAAATTCCCTGCACCGTGGCGCCTTTGAAAATCACATCGTTCACTAAATCCAGCGGCACATTTTCCGTGGGAATTCCCAGCAGCGATGCCCGTCCACCCGCCCGCAGGGCCTTAAATCCTTGCTGAATCGCGGTCGGGTTTCCGCTCATCTCCAACAGCACGTCCACACCGGTGAAATTTGTTTCGCTCAAAATTTTTGCAACTGCGTTTTCTGCCGCTGGGTTCAACACCACGTCCGCGCCCATTCTCTTGGCCATTGCGCGCCGCTGCTCGTTCGTTTCCGTCGCAAACACCGTCGAGCTTCCGCAGGCCTTGGCCACCGCAATGGACATCAATCCGATCGGCCCGCACCCGGTGACGAGCACCGTCCGCCCCGCAATCGGTCCCGCCAAAACGGTGTGCACCGCATTTCCCAGCGGATCGAGAATCGCGCCATAGCGCTCCGGAATCGCCGGATCGAGTTTGACGATGTTCGCTGCGGGAATTTTCACGAACTCCGCGAACGCGCCGTCCTGGTCAATCCCGATGATCTTTAGATTCTGGCAAATGTGCGCTTCGCCCACTCGGCACTGGTGGCAGTGCCCGCAATTTACGTGCATCTCCGCGCTGACAAAATCTCCAGCCTTGACCGCCTGGACTTCGCTGCCAGTCTTTTCCACCACACCGCAAAATTCGTGCCCCAGAGTCACCGGAGGCTTAATCCGTCCCTGCGACCACCGGTCCCACCCGTAAATGTGCAGATCGGTCCCGCAAATCGAAGCCGCCCGCACGCGCACCAGCACGTCTGTCGATCCAAACGCGGGCGTCGTCGCTGTCTCCAGCGAAAGTCCCCGCGCCGCATGCATTTTCCGCAACGCCTTCATCGCGCCTCGTGCAAGTTTGTTTCTGCGAAATATTTTTTTTGCGGTGAGCTCTCTGTTTCTGCACCAGTAATGGATGTTAGCACAGGCCCCGGTTAGCTTCAGGCGACCGGGTTCAGTCTGCTGGCTCGATGCGAAACCGCGCGAACCGGTCAGAAATCGCGCCGCATATTTGCGACACACACACCGCCGCCAGCGCTCCGGTGAATACATCCATGGTGTAATGCGCGCGCAATACTAAAACGGCGGCAATTTCGAATAGCACTAGGCAAACAGCGAGCGCCGCCAGCCAGGCTCGCCGCAACCGCGCCAGTTCGATTGCGCCAAACACTGCAATTGCCGTGTGTCCGCTGAAGAAAAAATCGTTTGCCACTCCGTAAGTGACCAGCAGCGAAGGAAATCCCGGATCGTGCCAGATGATTCCCGGCGGCGCAGGCAGCGAGCACAACGCCTGCATCAACTGCCGCGTAACCAGCAGCATCGCCAGGCCGAGGAACGGACGCAGTTGACCCGCGAAAATCCAACTCGCAAGAAGAAATATCGCGATCCCGTCAATCAGCGCCGAACTAGCAATCAGCAACGCGTTTGCCGCTCGTGGTGCGCCGTGCAGATAGACGTTGAGTGGAGCAGTCAGCCGGTGCAGCCCGTCACCGATTCCTTGCGTCGGCGAAATCCGCGCTCCCAGCAGCGATTGCGTCCAGAACCAGATCGCCAGCGCGGCGCAGGTGATCAGAATGCGCGCAACCAGAGCTTTCTTCCTTGCGATTTCTCTGTCTTTCGCTCGCGTTGCGGCATCCGCGTTAACAATTTCGTGCAGCGCGTCAGGCGAGCTCATTGCCAAGTTCCTTCACGCGCCGCAAATCCAGTTTTCCGGTTCCCAGATAGGGCATGGCCTCGATGCGGCGAAACTGGTCCGGACGCGGCTTCCACAATGCCGGCAGATCCACTTCAGCGAATCGCACGAGGCATGCCTCTAACGCCTCGTCCGTCAGCGTGTGCAGCACAATCAATCGTTCGCCCTTTCGTTCATCAGGAACTGCCGTGACCACAAACACCTGTTCCGCCGCCCCTGCGATTTCCTGCAATTTGTCTTCGATCTTGATATGCGGCACCATTTCGCCGCCGATTTTGCTGAAACGGCTCAAGCGGTCAGTGATCCGCACAAAGCCATCTTCGTCAATCGTTGCGATGTCGCCGGTGTTGTACCAGCCGTCCCGTAAAACTTCCGCTGTTTTCTCTGGCCGGTTCAAATATCCGCGCATCACGTTTGGTCCGCGCACCAGCAGCAATCCTGGTTGATTCATCCCCTGTACGGCTCCGGTCTCCGGATCAATGGTCCGCAAGACAATTCCGGGCAGCGGATGACCGATGCTGCCGCGCTTGGCTCCTACTTGCCGGAAAGAAGCGGCGCGAAAATCCGCCGTGTTCACGGAAACAACCGGTGAACATTCCGTGCAGCCGTATCCTTCGAGCGGGCGGATTCCAAAGTGATCTTCAAACGCTTCCGAAACGCGCGCCGGCAATTTCTCGGCACCGGCCATTACAAATCGTAAACTTCCAAAATCTTCCGGTGCGCATCGCCGCGTGTAGGCCTGGAGGAAAGTGGGCGTGGCGAGCATCATAGTGACCCTATACTGACTCACCAATGTTCCGATGGTTCGCGAATCCAGGGGGCTCGGGTGATACACCGCTCCGATTCCCACTGCGCTCGTCAAAGCCAGAGTTCCTGTGAATCCGAAGGAATGAAAAAATGGCAGGATTCCCAGAATCCGGTCTTCCTTGTGCAGCATAAACACTTGATTCAACTGTTCGACGTTGGACGCAACATTATATTGCGTGAGCAGCACGCCTTTCGGATCGCCGGTCGATCCGCTGGAAAAAATAATCGTAGCCACATCGTCGAGTTTCGTTCGTCCCTTGTTTCCACAAATCCGCTCGATTGCGCCGATCGAAAACAACAGCGCCGCGCATAGCGCGATTGATCTTTCTGCAAAGTTGGGTTTTTCCGCCAAATCCTCGAGATAAATCGGCGTACCCGGCGGCTGCACTTTAACCTTTTCAAGAAATAACCTGGAGGTCACTACCGTTTTCAGATTGCTCTGCCGGGCGCACGATTCCACCACCGAATTCGAAGCCGTGTAATTCAGATTTACGGGAATTTTTCCAGCGAACATGGCCGCCACGTTTATCAACGCTCCGCCAATCGAAGGTGGCAACAGCACACCCACGGCTTCCTGGGCTTTCCAATGCGGCCGCAATCGCCGCGCCAGAAAAATCGTTTTCACCAGCGCCGAAAAGAATTTCAGTTTCGGCGTGCGCATATCCGCCATCGCAAAACGCAATGGATGGCGTCGCGCGGTTTGGATAAATGACTCTGGAATTGTTTTCATCTGCCGCTTGCGTCGCGCAAATGCATCAGCGCCGAGTTCCAGCACTGCCTGCCGCGCTTCGGTCGACGAAACCGTCGCGGGCAGTGGCTTGCCGAACGTTACGCGCACCGGATAAGGAATTCTTCGCGGCCACTTCCAGAAAAATTTCCCCCCTGAAAAACTGAATATCGATCCCCAGATTCCGTCGATATGCATGGGAATCACCGGCACATCCACTCCCTTCAGGATTCGTTCCATGCCGCGGCGAAACGGCATCATCTGTCCGATGCGCGTCATCTGGCCTTCCGGAAAAATGCATACCACTTCGCCATTTTGCAAAGCTTTTGTGGCTTCGCGCAGCGCGTGGATCATTTCGCGTGGACCTTGCTGCGCGGAAATCGGGATCACACCAAGCATTTTTGCGAATGGCTTCACCACCGGATGCTCGTAGGAATCCTTGAACATCAAAAAGCGCACTGGACGATCGGTCGAAGCAATTACCAGCGCCGCATCCGCCATCGAGGCATGGTTCGGCACCAGCAGAGCTCCCCCGCGCGCCGGAACATGTTCTGCGCCGCTGATGTCCATGCGGTAAATCGTGTGCGTCGCAAACCACAACAGCAGCCGCATCAGAGAATCGGGCAGCAGCATAACGGTATAAACCGCTGCGCCTAACGACACCATCGCAGTAGCTGCAAAAAAAGTTCGCAAGCCAACGTGCAGGTAGTGCGTAAATCCGGAATAGATCGCCGACGCCAGCACTACTCCGACAAAGGAAAGCCAGTTGGCATAGGCGATCACGCCGCCTTTTTTATCCTCGTCGGGCCGGTGTTGAATCAGCGCGCTGATCGGCACGATGAAAAATCCGCCGCTGAAGCCAAGAGCGACGAGCAAACCGAAGACCTGCACAAACGACAACCGATTTTTCCGCCGGAGAGATAGCCCGCGGCAAAACTCCCCACTCCGATGCCGATCGCCAGCGCGGCTTGCAAATAGCTTCCGCGCGTTTCGTTCAGGTGCATGATCTCGCGGCCATAAAAAACGATGACAAATTGCAGCAGCGCGCCGAGAAACCAAAAATAGGTATTGCCGATGATCGCCAGCTTCAGCGCACGATCCGGTTGCACCAAGCTCCGCTGCGCGCGCAAATCCGCAAAAATATTGAACCTGAATTTCTTGGTTGGATCGCCGGCCGGCACGCGAGTGATCAGAAAGCTGGCGGCGAGACCGAGGAGTGAGCAGGCACCATAAATCATTCCGGCGGTCGCGGGGCTGCCGTGAAATCGCTGCGCCAGAAACGAGCCCGCCACGGTGCCCGAGATAATCGCGATAAATGTGGTCAGTTCGAGAACGCCATTCCCCCACGACAAGAGTTCGGCAGGCAGCAACTCCGGAAGCAGGCCATACTTGGATGGCCCGAACAATGCGGCTTGCGTGCTGGCCAGGAAAATTACCGTGTAGGCCAGATAAGGATTGCCCTGGTAGAACGCAAAGATTGCGAACAGCATCGCGCCAATTTCGAAGAGCTTGGTTCCTATGGTGACGCTGCGTTTGCTGAAACGGTCGGCCAGAAAACCGCCGGTCATCGAAAAAAGTAGAAATGGAATCGCGAAAAGATTCCCGATCAGGAAAACGCCAAAATCTTTTTGTGCGGTGGTGGGGTTCTGCCCAAGAATCAGATAAATTACAAAAAATTTCAGGCCGTTGTCGTTGAACGCGCCCTGAAACTGCGTGGCAATCAGGCTCCAGAAACCGCGCCGCCAATTCTTAACGTGCTCGGGCCAATTCTGCGGCCCTGTTGTTGGCATTGGCGGTTTCTCCGTAAGGCGGCCAATCACGCATCACACGATTCAATTAATTTGTATCAACGACCGTGCTCTGATGAGTGCTGGTGTTAACCGAAACCAGGCCCGGCGCGTCCCCCGCGCTTTGATTCTCTCCTGCGGCGCCGGCCCGCATCTACGAAAATTTTCCGCCCGGTTGCCCGAATCGGCGCGAGAAATCGCGCTAAACGTCGCAGAGGTCCACGGCTTGCCGCAACGAGGTAAGCGGGTCATGGACCGGCACGAACTCATGGGCCACGTAGCCATGGAAGTTTGTCGCGGCGATGCCGCGCATCACGCCGTCCCATTGCACTTCCTGCGTGGCGTCAAGTTCGTGGCGTCCCGGAACGCCGCCGGTGTGAAAGTGGGCGATCCAATCAATATTTTTTTGAATCGTGCGCACCAGATCGCCTTCCATGATTTGCATGTGATAGATGTCGTAAAGCAGCTTCACGCGCGGCGAGTTTACCGCCTGCACTACTTGCACCCCCCACGCGCTGTGATCGCACATGTAATCGTGGTGATCCACCTTGCTGTTCAGCAGCTCGATGCAGATAGTGACGCCGTGGTCTTCCGCAATTTTTTTCACGCGGTTTAAGCCAAGAATCGTGTTTTTTGCGCCCTCTTCGTCGGACATGCCCCCGCGATTGCCGGAAAAAGTGATGACGTTAGGTACGCCGGCCTTTGCCGCGAGCGGAATATATTTGCGAAAACCTTCCTCAATCCTCGCGTGGTTTTCAATTCGATTCATCGCGCTCCCGATTTCGCCGCCGCCCGCGTACCCCATGCTGCACACCAAGCCGTAGCGCGGCGGAACTGCGAATTCATCAGGATTGAGCAAATCGATGCCCTTCAATCCGATCTCTACGGCATACGTGCAAAGTTGTTCGAGAGGAATCTTCTGGTAGCACCAGCGCGAAGCCGATTGCCGAATATTACCTTTGCGCTTAGTGGGAGTGGCTCCCTGCGACCAGGAGACGGACGGCAGCGCCGCCAGGGTGGCCCCCGAAACGATGGTTTTCATCAGGTTGCGGCGCGATACGTTGGACATAGTTGCTTCGCAGAGTGTAACGAAGATGTTTGCGATGTCCAGAGGTAATTATTCTTCCGGCGCAAGGCCGTGCCGCGCGCTCAACACTTCGCAAGATCGCCGCATGCAACCCTGCAATCTTTAGAGCCTGTGATACGTAGTATTCTTGTGAGCCAATCTATGCCCGCTAGCGCATCGCCAACTGACCAAGCAGCCTTTCAGCCCGCGATTCACGTCGATCATGTCTCGCGCCACTACGTGATGGGCGAATCTTCCATCCGCGCCGTGGACGATGTCTCGCTGACCGTTCCGACCGGCGAATTTCTGGCGCTGCTCGGCAGTTCTGGCTCCGGCAAATCCACGCTCCTGAATCTCATGGCTGGGCTTGACCGGCCAACTTCCGGCTCGATTCTATCCGGCGGACGCAACCTTGCCGAACTTTCGCCGCTCGAACTTGCGTGCTATCGCCGCGACACGGTCGGCATGGTGTTCCAGTCCTTCAATCTTTTGCCGCGTATGACGCTCGAAGAGAATGTCGAACTCCCGCTTCGCCTAGCGGAAGTGGAGCGCAGTGAACGCGCTGGACGTGTGCGTGAAGCGCTCGAACGCGTGCGCCTCGCCAAGCGCACCGGTCACCGCCCCAGCGAACTTTCCGGCGGCGAACAGCAACGCACCGCCATTGCGCGAGCGCTGGTCAATCGCCCAAAAATTCTTTTTGCCGATGAGCCCACCGGCAATCTCGATTCCGCCACCGGCGAAGCCATTCTCACGCTGCTGCGCGAAATTCAATGCACCATGGGCATGACCATCGTGATGGTCACGCACGAACAGCACCTAGCAGAAAAATTTGCCGACCGCCTGGCCACAATGGGCGACGGAAAACTGCTCTCCCCAAGCGCCTCGCACCTGTCGACTCACGTCACAACGGTGACCGCTCCATGAGACTTCGCGACATGACCGAGCTTGCCGTACGCAATCTTCGCGAAGCGATTCTTCGCAATTCGCTCACAACACTTGGCGTAGCAGTCGGCGTGGCCTCGCTGGTGGCCATGCTTTCGCTCGGTGTTGGATTGCAACAACTCGCTTCCAGCCGCCTGAGCAAAAGCGGTCTCTTCGACTCCATTTTTGTGACCGCTAAAACCAATCTGCGCGGACCGGGCGCAGGCCCCCCAGCGACTCGCGCGGCTTCGCCCAAAGCGAGGCCACTCGATGATGACGCGCGCACGGCATTAGCGAAGCTGCCGGATGTGATTGAGGTCTACCCACAAATCCGGTTCTTCACCGAAGTGCGTTTCGAGGGCAAACCTTTTGCAACCGTGGTAGCAGGCATGCCCGAATCGTCCAAGCAAAGCGGCTCTTTCGACGGCATGCAGGGCAGTTTTTTCTCTTCGCCAAACGCTGACGAAGCAATTCTGCAAAACGAATTCGCGAAAGAGTTGAATCCGCAAACCAAGGATTTAATCGGCAAAGATCTCGTGCTGCGCTACGCCGAACGGCAATCTCTGGTCTCCGAATCGGCCGGCGCCGCGCAAAATTCCGGCGGTTTTTCGGTCGTTCCCAAAGAAAAACATTTGCGCATTATCGGCGTTGTGGAAACCGAACCGGCTTCGGGATTCGGCGGATTCGGCAGCGGCCGCTTGTTGATTCCTCTCCCGGTCGCGGAAACTTTGCGCGCCGCGCAAGTCAACGATCTGCGCGACGTGTTGCGCGGTTCTTCCCCGTCGGACAAACCGGCCTACGCCAGCCTGAGCGTGCGCGTGAAGTCTCCTGCACTGGTTGATGCCACAGAAAAGAAAATCAAAGACCTCGGTTTCAGCGCGTTCTCGCTGCTCGACGCTTCCAAAAGCTTGCGCATCTTTTTTTCCGTCTTCGATTTGCTGCTGGGAATTTTCGGCAGCCTCGCGCTTGCCGTCGCCACGCTCGGCATCGTCAATACACTGGTCATGGCGATTCTGGAACGCCGCCGCGAAATCGGCGTGCTAAAGGCTCTCGGCGCCGCCGACGGCGATGTGAAGCAACTTTTCTTCGTCGAAGCTGGCGTGATGGGTCTCTCTGGTGGTGTGCTTGGCGTTTTGCTCGGCTGGCTCATCGGCCAGGCGCTCACGCTCGCGACCAATATTTATTTGAAGCGCCAGGATCTTCCCGGCGTGCAAATTTCTTCTGTGCCCCTGTGGCTGATCGCGGGCGCCATCGGCTTCGCGGTTTTCGTCAGCTTGATCGCCGGCCTGTATCCGGCATCGCGCGCCGCGAAACTCAATCCCGTCGATGCGCTCCGCTACGAGTAAACTATCTCCGTGACTTCACTAGCCCGTCGACTGGACGTTCACCGTTCATCCTTCGCTCGTTTATTCATTTACCTCTTCGGCTTGCTCTACCTCTTTCACTTCCCGCAATTCGTCTCCGCCGCAACCGCGCGCATCGAGTGCAACTCGCTGCCCAGCAAGATCCTCGCGCATCCAGTGAACTACTGCGTGGTCCTGCCGCCCAGCTACGCAGAGGACAAAACCCGCAAATTCCCTATTCTTTATTTTTTCCACGGACTCGGCGACAACGAGCAGATGTTTATCCACGGCGGCGCATTCAATCTGGTACAGGACCTGTGGGAGCGCGGACAAATCGGCGAGTTCCTGATCGTCACCCCCAATGCGGACGCGACGTTCTACATCAATTCGCGTGATGGAAAACTCCGCTACGAGGATTTTCTGGCGCAGGAATTCCTGCCCGGCATTGAAGCGCGCTACCGTGTGGCCCCGGGCCGCGAAAATCGCGGCGTCGCCGGCGTCTCCATGGGCGGCTACGGCGCGCTGCATCTCGCGTTTCGTCATCCACAACTTTTTTCCGCGGTCAGCGCGCACAGTCCGGCAATCATTGACAAGCTTCCGGCGTTCACCGCGCCGGCTCCCGCAGGCGCCGTGCGTTCACGCGTACTCGGCGCAACCTTCGGTTCGCCGCCCGATCCGGTTTTCTGGGACCGCAACAGCCCGCTGACGCTTGCGCGAACTACGAATCTTTCCGGTTTGAAAATTTATTTTGATTGCGGCGATCAGGACGACTTTGGCTTCGAATCTGGAACCGCGGCGCTCGACAAACTTCTCGCCTCGCGGCACATCCCCCACGAAGCGCACATTTATCCCGGCCGCCATGACTGGCAGTATTTCGCGGAGCATCTCCCCGCATCGCTGGAATTTCACTCGCGGCTTTTTCATCGCTGATTTGGTGGGGTTTATTCCGATTATTGCTGCTGTTGTTGCTGCTGATTCGTCGTCGAAGCGCTTTTCGGTTCGGGGCGTTTGCTGCGCAGAACCGTGGCCGGCGGCAATTCTTCCGGCTGCGGAGCATCCACGGGAGCGACCGTTACGCGCACGCTCAGTTCGCTTTCGGCATCACCCTTGTACACGCCACGCGTCGGCGGAACGTCCGCGTAATCGCGGCCCACGGCAACGTGAATGTGCCTTTCGCTGCCCAGTAAATTATTCGTCGGATCAAATGCCACCCAGCCGGTCTCGCCGAGAAACGCTTCCAACCAGGCGTGCGTCGCTCCGGCAGGTGAGCGATCCTTTGCCTGGTCTCCGTGAAATAAATAACCGCTGACGTAACGGCAGGGAATCTTCAGTTGCCGCACCAGCGCAATCATGATGTGCGCAAAATCCTGGCAGACGCCGCGGCGGGCCCGTAGCGCGTCGTCAATCGGCGAATCCACTTTCGTAATGTTCGGGGCGTAATCAAATTTATCGTACAGCGCTTGATTCAATTCCATCAGCAATTCCAGCGGCACGCCGCGCCGCTCCAGTTTGAGCTCCGCGCGAAGCTCCGCCAGCAATTCCGTCGGCTTCGCGAACTGGCTGGGGAGCAGCATCTCCCAGTAGTCGCCTTCCGCCACGCGAGTGTCGAGTTCTTCCCAGGTTCCATAGTGCACCGCAGGCCACGCCGCCGGATTCATGTCCACGATGGCGTGCGCGGTCACTTCGATGAGTTTGTGCCGCCCGGGAATGTCGAAGTGATGCACGGCATTGCCAAAGAAATCGCGGTACATCATCACGTTGGCCTGTGGCGCAACGTCCAGCGAAAAAGTCATACAGCGCTGGCGCAAATCCGACCGCGGCTGCATGCGCACCTCCATCACGCTCTCGCCCACTGCGGGGTGATAACGGAACGTCGTCACATGCTTGATGGAATATGCCATTACTGTTCTTTTTCGTTACGACGCCAGTTCCGCATCCACCGCGTAATCAAAATAAATCTGGTGAATCGCGGCGTGAATTTCCGCGCATTCTCCGCGAATACTTTCCAAATATGTCGCCACGCCTTCTTCCATGATCTCTTCGATCTGGCTGAAGCTGAGTCTCGCGCGCAACCTTCCCGCAATCCGCGCTGGCAGCTTCTCGCGGCGCTCCGTCAGGTCGCCGATGACGTGCAGCGCGGCGTTCATGCGGTCCACGGAAAATCGCACCGAATGCGGCAGCTCCGGATTGAGCAACAAAAATTCCGCGACGCGCAGCGGACGAATCTCCGCGGTCTGCGCTTTGCAGTACGCTTCGAACGCCGCGCAACCTCGCAGCAAGCCCACCCAACTCAAATATTCCCCGCTATCGACCGGCAAATCCGTGGGCGGGGCCGCGCGCTTGAAGTGCGTCACCAGCAACGCCGCCAGTGTATTGGTGCGCTCCACGTAGCGGCCCAGCTGAATGTACTGCCAGCCTTCGCCGTGGCTCATGGTGGCGTCCGTCACGCCCTGAAAAAGATGCGCGCCCTCCTGCACCGCGCGAAATAATTCGTGCGAATTTAGAATCCAGCCTTCTTCCGGCCGCCGGTCAATCACTTGCAAATAAAGTTTGTTCAGTTGCTCCCACATTTCAGAATTGCACTGTTCGCGCACGTGGCGCAGATTTTCGCGCGCCGACGACATGCACGATACGATCGACGATTCGTTCTGGCGGCTGAACACCAGCGTTTCCGCAAGCTGTAGCGGATCCAGCCGTCCCTGCACGTTCCTGACTTGCAGCGCGTCTACCAGGAACCGCCACCGACCCGCTCCAACTTCCGGCGACTGGTCCAACCACAGCTGCAGCTCCACATCCAGCAATCGCGCCGTGTGTTCCGCGCGCTCCAGGTAGCGGCTCATCCAATAAAGACTGTCCGCGACGCGCGAAAGCATGCCGGCTTCACGCCGGAAAGTTTTCACGTAGAAGTTGCGCGGCGGCCTCATGCGACTGCCGGACCCCCGGCGCGATCGCCGTCGCGCAGCACCCAGGTATCTTTGCTGCCGCCGCCTTGCGAAGAATTCACTACCAGTGAGCCGGGACGCAGCGCGACCCGCGTAAGTCCGCCAGGAACCAGCGTGACTTTCTCCCCCATCAGAATGTACGGCCGCAAATCGATGTGCCGCGATTCCACTTCGCCATCGATCAGGCACGGCGCACAGGAAAGCGAAAGAGTCGGTTGCGCGATATAGTTGCGAGGCTCGGCCAAAATCAGCGCGCGAAATTCGTCGCGTTGCTTCTGCGTGCTCTGCGGACCAATCAACATTCCGTAGCCGCCCGATTCGCCGACTGCTTTCACCACCATTTCTTCCAGATTGTCGAGGGTGTGCTGGCGATGGGTGCTGTCGGTCATCAAAAATGTCTGCACGTTGGAAAGAATCGGCTCTTCGTTCAGGTAATAACGGATGATTTGCGGAACGTAGGCGTACACCGCCTTGTCGTCGGCCACTCCGCTGCCGATTGCATTTGAGAGCGTCACATTCCCCGCGCGATACGCGTTGAAGAGTCCGGGCACGCCCAGGATCGAATCCGTCCGAAAGCGCAGCGGATCCAGAAAATCGTCATCCACGCGGCGATAAATTACATCCACTCGCCGCAGCCCCGCCGTCGTCCGCATATATACGAGATTGTCGTGGACCAGCAGGTCGCGGCCTTCCACGACTTCGATGCCCATCTGCTGCGCCAGAAAGGCATGCTCAAAATACGCCGCATTCGAAACGCCCGGCGTCAGCAGCACCGTCGTGGGATCGTTGCGGTACGCGCAATTTTCCGGCGCCATGGTGCGCAACGTCGCCAGCAGCGCCTGCGGATAATGATCGATCGGCCACACGCCGTAATCACGGAATAGCGTCGGAAACACCCGCTTCAACACTTTGCGGTTGGCCAGCATGTACGAAACGCCGCTGGGCACGCGCAAATTATCCTCCAGGACCGCAAACGAACCATCCGGCAGCCGTATCAGATCGGTGCCGCAAATGCTGACATAAATATCGCGCGGCACATTCAGCCCGCGCATTTCGCGGCGAAAATGTTTGCAGCTATAAATCAGCTCCCGCGGCACGATGCCTTCGGCCAGGATTCGCCCTTCGTGATAGATATCGCGCAGAAATAAATTCAGCGCCGTCAGCCGCTGCGTCAAACCTTTCTCAATGCGCGCCCATTCGCTCGCAGGAATGATTCGCGGCAGCAGGTCGTTCGGAAAAATCCGCTCCGTGCCTTCTTTGCTGCCATAAACGGTAAACGTGATTCCTTCATGCAGGAAAGTAAGATCCGCTGCCTGCTGAATTTTCCGCAGTTCTTCTGGTGCAAGTCCCAGCAAGGTCTGCTGCAGCGCGCGATAATGCTCTCGCGCCACGCCCGCAGACGCAAACATCTCATCGTAAGCGAGATCCATCTGGTAATTCACAAACGCCAGCGAAGCAGGGGTTCGGATTGGTGTTGCCGCGGCTGTCATTTTTCGTCCTGCAACCCGGCAGTGGGTCGGTTTCCGTTGGCCTTGCGCACGAACAGCCTGCCGCGCAGGAACTACGACGGCGCAGAAAGCTCGCATTCCAGTACCTACAATTTAAGCCGCCAATGGCAGGGCGTCCAATCCAAAAACCGCATGCAAACTAGCAACATTTCACAAGGTCTTATTTCTTCTGCTTCTTGATCCGAATCACTCCGTCGCTCGCAACTTCGTACACAAAATGTGGCGTCATGATCATCTCCGATACTGGCGGATCCTGCTGCAGCACATGCAACACATCGGTATCCTCGGGCACATCACTCAACGCGTGACTGTGATATCCCGCGACCATTTTCTTTCCTTTCACGGGCGCAACATCGAGCACGGTCTTGTGCATCTGCCGCTTAAAGATAATTTTCATACCGTCCGCCGAAATCAGAAACCTCGCATCGCCGCCCAGCGGATAAACTCCTGCCTTCGTCTGCGCGGGATAAAAATACACATAAAGTAGCCTCTGCTGATCTTTAGCGTCAGCTCCAGTCACCGGAAGCACCGCCGCATTGTACGGCTGGTTCGTCTTGCCAAAGTCCGCGGACGCAACCTCCATAGCCCTCGCCGCAAACAAATAAAATCCCTCATCCTCTCGCGCCGGTTCATTCTTTCTCACCGCAAACTCTTTCGTCTCGGCAAGCTGCCCCGCTTCGTATCCGATCAGAAACTTACTTTTATCGGCGTTCAACGCGCCAAACGCCACCGTCCATTTTCCATCTTCCTTTTTCGCGATGTACCGCTGCCCCTCCGCCGTCTTCGGATTTGCCATCTGCACCGCGTCGGTCGCATGCCAAGCCGCCTGGTCGTATTCCGCCAACGCGCGGCCTCGTTCCGTAATCGAGGCCAGCTCCGTTTCCGCCGCTCCACGAACGTTCTGCGCAAACAGGCCTGCCGCCGCTACAAGCAGCGCCGCCAGTAAACTCGCAGCGCACGCAATCCTCCGTCTCACGCTTTCCTCCCACCAACTCACACCAATGGCGCGCTAACAATTTACACACATATTGGCAATCCACGCGGCGAAATGGCCTTTCCGCGCTCCTCCTAGCTACGCTAGGTCGGCACACCCAGCCCCAGACTGGTCAGACCGGCGACATTCCGCGACATGCCACGCCATTTCCCCTCAGTCGTCTCTTGTCGCTTGCGGCCATTCTCCTGGCGGTATTCACTGCCACCAAGGCATTCGCTTCCGTTGCAGTTTGCCTACGAACCGGCACCCACCCAGCCGCTGGCTTCGCGGGAAACGCAGTTCGAATTCATCCGGAGGAGATAACTCTAATGTTCAGTTCATCGAAGTGTCTGTTTCCCGGGACCCTGTTTCCCCTGAAAGGGTGCTTTCTGCTTCTGGCCTTCGCCGTCTGCTTTCCAGCTGCCAGCCGCGCCCAATTGGTCGTGGACTGCACCGGCGCGACGCCAGGAGCATTCACCACCATTAACGCTGCCCTTCCCAGCGCCGGTCCCGGCACATTCATTCTCGTCACCGGCCCGTGCACCGAAGATGTTGCCCTTGCAAATCAGACCAACCTCTTCCTCGGCGCATGGTACGGAACGCGCGCTACGGTCAACGGCCAGATCAGCATCTCCGATTCACACGGCATTTACCTTTACGGACTGAACGTTTCCAGCGCAACGCGCAGCGGAATTTCCGTCTCAAGCACGCAAGCTGTCATCATCGATAGCTGCACCAGCAACGGTAACGCAGGAAACGGTCTGGATCTCAACGGAGGCTCCGAAGCTCTTATCATTTCTCCGGCTTCTTTCGACAACAACGCTTCGGGGGGCATCCATCTCTACACAAACTCCATCGTTCAGTTGACTTCCTGGAACGGCCAGCCCATCGACATCAGCAACAACCGCGGTCCAGGTGTATGGGCATCGCAAGCCAGTTTCCTCACTTTCGGCCACACCACGATTGCCAACAATGTTTTGGGCACCGGCTCAAGTTCCGGTTTTGGAGTGGATCTTCGCGGCGGCGCCAAAGCCCAGTTTGGCGGTATTTCCGGTCCCAACATCATCACCGGAAACCAGAGTGGCGGCGTTTCTCTCCAGGAAACGGCCGAAGCCTCCTTCTTTAATTTCGGCTCGCAAACTCTCATACAGAACAACGGCCCCGTCGGTGTGACTGCGAGTTTCGGCAGCCAGGTCACCTTCTTCGATGACGTCGAGGTTTCCGGCCATTCTGGTCCTGCCCTCGACCTGTACGCCAACAGTCAGGGATACTTGTTTGGCGCCAACTACCTTCACAACAACGGCACAGCCGGCGATCCCCGCAGCGCTGCTATCCGCGTTGACGGCAATTCCGAGGCTTTCTTGCGCGGCGGCCTGGTCTCCCAGAATATCGGCCCAGCTATCCTCGCTCTCGTGAATTCCAGCGTGGATTTCACCGGCGTCTCGTTCAGCTCCAACACTGGCGGTGTAATCGCCTGCGATTCCAGCGCGTACATGGCATCCGACCTCGCGACCGGCCTCAATACCGCACCGGGCGTCACCTGCCGTATGCCCCATTCTCTCGGCAACCACTCCATCAACAAGCTTCAGCCGGCGCTTCCTGATTGGAGCGCCATCAAAGCGCTCCAGGCCAAATACATGGCTCGCGCCACTCGCAAGTAGTTAGTCCACATCTACCAGGGCCCGGTTACGCACTGCGGGCCCTAGCTTTTCCTCTTGGTGCATTTTTGTAGCGGCGGCTTTTTTACGCCCGCCGTTCTTTTCTCCTTCTTTCGTGGCCCCGCTATCTCCCCGCTGTCAGCAACGCCAAGCCACAACCAGCACGTCCTCTGCTAAAATCGCGTCGAAATGCCATCATCCGAACCATTGCGAATCCACGTCGAAGGCACAGCCGAAGTCTCCGCGCTGCTGGTCCGTCCGAAAAACGCGCGCTGGCTTCTCGCTCTCGCACACGGAGCAGGAGCCGGCATGACTCACCCATTCATGGAAAATCTCTCCGAAGAATTAAGCGCCACCGGCATCGCAACGCTCCGCTACCAGTTTCCCTATATGGAGCAACGCCGCCGCGTTCCCGACCCACCAACAGTACTCACCGCAACCGTCATGGCCGCGGTACAAGCAGCACAAAAGGCCGCTCCCGGCTTGCCCCTATTAGCAGGAGGCAAATCCATGGGCGGACGAATGACTTCTCAAGCCGCCGCACAACACCCTCTGGACGGCGTTCGAGGTCTGGTCTTCTTCGGATTTCCCCTTCATCCCCCCAACCGCCCCGGAACCAAACGAGCCGATCACCTCGCGAAAGTCACCATCCCGATGCTCTTCCTACAAGGAACGCGCGACACATTCGCCGATCTCAACCTGCTGCGCCCCATCTGCGCAGAGTTAGGCGTGCGCGCAACCCTGCACATCATCGAATCCGCCGACCATTCCTTCCACGTCCTTAAAAGCGCCAAAAGAACCGACCCAGACGTCCTGCGCGAACTAGCCGAAACCACCGCCTCCTGGGCCGAAGCAACGGGAAAACAATAATCATCTAATTACAATTGCCGCCACGGCGGCTGCTGCAGGCAGCGTCCAGCCGCACGCCGACAACCTCTCTTCTCATTCTTTTTCACTCTTGCGCCGCAAGTCCTGTGTGCCACTGCAACGAAAAGTACCCCGGGGTAGTACACTCCTCCCGTTTCCAAAAATGGAACTCGTCCCGTCTCTTCGGTTCCTCTGGTATCATCCCCGCCGCACCCCGGCTCCTACATTTCGGGAGGTTTTATCAGCCAGGAGTATCCATGAGCTTCTCGCAGCGCTTTCAGGACGTGCGCACCGGCTTCGAGCGTCCTTTCTGGGTAGCCAACATCAGCGAACTTTTCGAGAGGCTCTCCTACTACGCAGCTTTTGCTTCATTAGCCCGTTATCTGCACGAGGCGTTGAACTTCCCGACCGAGCGCGCTGCCAATCTCGCCGGCCTCTTCGGAGGACTGGTGTGGTTCCTGGCAATCTTCGGCGGGGCCATCGCGGATCGCCTGGGCTTCCGCCGCGCACTATCCTCGGCATATCTGATACTGTCGGGATCGTATTTTCTGCTGGGTTCTATCGGCACACCGTGGCTCGCTCCTGTGCGCAACGCCATTCCATTGGTTGTGCTTGTCACCGTCGTGCTAATGCTTCCAGCGCTCGGAATCGCGCTCGTCAAACCCTGCGTTGTCGGTACCACCGCGCGTTCCGCGCACGAAAATGTAAGGTCTATCGGCTACTCCATCTACTATACGCTGGTGAATATCGGCGGTTTTTTCGGGCCGCTGGTCGCTTCCTGGGTGCACAAAAATCTCAGCGTGGAGAATGTCTTTCGCGTCGCGGCGCTCAGCGTTTTTGCCATGTTCTTCGGCGTGTTGCTTTTTTTCAAGGAACCCCGCCAGGAAGCCGGATACCAGACTGCCTCCGCCATCGAGACTCTTCGCAATTTCTGGAAAGTGCTTACCAATCCGAAATTCATGCTCTTTCTGCTGATCTTTTCCGGCTTCTGGATTGTGTACTGGCAGATATTCATCACCCTTCCGATTTATGTGCACGACTACATCAACAACAAGGCTGACACCGAACGCATGCTGGCCACCGGCCCGGCCATCGTAATCGCTCTTACCGTTGCAATGAGTGTCGCCACGCAAAAAATGGCGGCGTTCCGCGCCGTCATCCTCGGCACCTTTGTCGCCATGATGGCCTTCGCAATCCTGGCCATACATCCAACCGTCGTCGCGGCTTACGCCACTCTGGTCGTCATCGCGCTCGGTGAACTCACGCAGCAGCCGCGTTACTACGATTACATTTCGCGCCTCGCGCCATCAGGCCAGCAAGGCACCTACATGGGATTCGCGTTTCTGCCGCTCGGTACTGGAGCATTTCTCGCCGGCCGCATCGGTGGCGCTCTTCTCCACTACTTCGGGGAAGTCCGCCACCAGCCGCAGCTTTTCTTGTGGGCGCTCACTGCGATCGGGGTTCTCACGACGCTGCTTTTGTTGCTCTACGATCGCATCGTCAGACCGAGCGAGGCACCATCCTAATGGTCGAGCGGGTACAAATGCAGAATCTAGCGGTAAGGGCAACATGGATTTTCTCGTTGCCGGGGGCACCACCGGGGCGCTCGCAGTATTGACTCATTGTTGCAGCTCGATTTTGCGGAGCGATACACCAATCACCGACCGCGCCCTCCCGGTAGCCTTCGCAGTCACCATTCCGTACGGCGCCAGCCGCATAACGTCCGCCCTATGACTTCTGGGCCTGGTTTTCGCGCTGCTATCGGCTCATTCATGGCAACTAAAGGTGCTCGCGCTTTGTGGGTTCGCGCTTGGCTGTACGGGTTCTATCGTTTCTATGCCAAGTGAAATCGACGGACAGACGGGAAGACTGACAACCGAAAACTGTTTTGTTAATTGAGCATGCGCCGCAGAGAATCTAGCGCCTGCCTGGCCAGTGCGTAGCGCGGCTCGATTTCAATCGCTTCCTGGAAGCAGCGCATTGCCTGCGAGTACATTTCTTTTCCCAGATACGCGCGGCCGAGATTGTAGTGCGGAAAATGGCGCGGCTCGTAGCGCTTGGCATCAATCGCCTGCTGCAGCCAGGGAATCGCCTGATCGAAATTGCCCTGCTCGATCATGTATGCGCCAATGTCGTTGTATGGATTGCCAAAGTCGGGATCGATTTCAATGGCGCGCTTGCACTCCAGAATGGCGTCTTCGAGCTTGCCCTGGAAGTGATAGGTCCAGCCGAGAAAGGTATGCGCCTCAGCCGTGGGGTGCAGCTCCAGCGACGAATGATAGAGTTCGACGGCCCGATCGTAGTCGCCCTCCATCTGCGCTTGATAGGCGTCTTGCAGCACTTCCCATGCGTGCGTAAGAGTCTCCTGGTCCATGGGTCATTGTTACCATTGGGGACGCATGCTGCCTACGGTACGAAAGTTCCAGAGGTACGCAAAGCACAACTGTCCTTTCTGGCGGTGTTACAGCTAAGCACTTTGGGTGAAACCGGGGAAATCTGGCGCCAGAATGCAGAAAAGTTGGAATTTCCTGCATCAAATGGAGAGAATGGGTAGTGCACGGAAAATGATTCACCGCAGCTCAGGAGAGAAATCGTGAACCGCACATTTGCCAAAACGGGCGCCATGCTCGCCAGCGCCGCCTTCGGAATTACCCTCGCCGTCGCCGGCGCGGGATTTGCGCAAACGAAAACAACCAAGAAAGCGCCGGCAGGCAAGGACGCCGCCGCGGTCAAGCGCGGCCAGGAAGTGTTTCAGCAAAAATGTTCCACTTGCCACTACGACAGCAGCGATGCAAAAAAAATCGGGCCGGGACTGAAGGGAATCGGAAAGCGCGGCACCTTCACGGTAAACAACAACAAAGTGACCGACGAAACTTTGAAAGCGTGGATCGAAAATGGCGATTCGCTGATGCCGCCATTCAAGGACGTGATTGACGACAGTCAAATTAAAGACGTGATCGTCTACGTGAAAACTCTCTAAGAAAGATTCCTCACTTCGTTCCGCGAGAGCGGGGCAGGCGAAATGACGGCCGGCTTTTTTGAGCGAAAACCGAAAGAAGAGAAAAGCCACAGGGAAAGGCGAAAACGCAGAAACCGAAAAAACAAATACCCCCGAAGTTTAGAAAAGCTTCGGGGGTAATTTTTTCCGATCAGCTCTTCTGATCGATTTTCTTAACTTCCTTGCGGAAGTTTTTTTCGCGCCTCCCTTGCGGGGAGCCACAGTTACTTCAGAATCGCATCCTTCAGTGCCTTGGCCGGCCGCAAACGAACCACGGTCTTGGCCTTGATCTTGATGGCTTCGCCAGTTTGCGGATTGCGGCCCATGCGCGCCTTGCGGTGCGCCTTCACGACGCGGCCGATTCCTGGAATGACGAACTTCCCTGCGGAACCCTTGGCTTCTTTCACCGCAAGCTTGTGCAGCTCTTCAAAAAAGAGCGCCGCCTGCTTCTTCGGTGTGCCGAGCTTTTCGGCGATGTGCGAAACGATCTTGGTCTTGCTGAGTGGCTTAGCTGCCATCTAGTCTGCCTATCCTCCTGTAGATTTCTTTCCGTCCCGGGAAACCCAGGCGGGCCGCAAAATTTTTTCGTCTAACCCCTGAAAATGGGCGAAAAAACTCGAGCCGAGGGGACTATAGCGAACACGGCAAGATAACGCAAGCGCAATTGGCCGAAAAATGCAGGAAAAATAGCGTTTTTTATTTGTACATGTGGAAATCACGGCTATTTTAGCGGTTTTTTTGGACGCCGGCGGTTCGAACGGAACAGCGTGATATTCTTTTCGACTTGAGGGTGATTCGAAGCCTCTTGCGGTGATTCGAAGCGACACACGGGAGTGCGATCGATGGCAACAGCATGGAAAGAATTGGAAGAAAGGATCTCGGCAGCCCCTAACTTTGCAGCAGCGAGCGGTGGCTGTGGGATTTCTGGATGCTGCGCCGGCGGGATTGGAAAAGTTCGAAGGGAGTGAGCCATCCGGCTGCAGTTTTTGGCGGCTGGCTGCGGCGGGAAAATCGTTCTACACGGTGCCAGAGAATCAACTGCGCGGTGGGAGCTTATACGCACAACATTCCGTTGTCGCCGGCGCGGGAAAAAGAAACGGAACAGACACTGAAAATGATGTTTGATCTTGGCTATGTGAAGCCGGAAGAGGTGGCGCAGATTCCGCGACTGGCGAAGACGTCGGTGGCGATTGCGTACGCACCGTTGGCAGATGCGACATTCGAACCGGATGCGGTTTTGCTTGCGTGCAAGCCATCTGGAGCGATGCTGTTGAATGAAGCGGCTGGGCGCGCAGGAATCGGGAGCGGAGCGCCTGCGTTAGGGCGGCCGACATGCATGGCGTTGCCGGCAAGTTTGCAGGCGGGATGGATTTTGAGTTTGGGATGCATGGGAAATCGCGTATATACGGGGCTGGGCGAGGATGAAATGTATTTTGTGGTGCGGGGCGCGGATTTAGCGGCGTTGGCTGATGCACTGGGCGTGATAACCGGGGCAAACCGGGCGTTGCGGGAGTATGCGGAGGGGCGGCGCGGGGAATTGGCGAGCGCCTAGCGGAAACATAAAGGCGCGGTTTGAACATTGGCCGTTAGGACGGAAAGAGGAATCGGAATGCGGCGAGAATGTTTGTGGGTGGGCCGGACTTGCGGTGGACCGGGGCAGTTTCAAGACGAAGATGGCGACCTGAAGGTCGACGCTGCGAGAGCGAAAGATGAGCCAGCGCGCGAGCTGAGCCAGACTTTGTTCATCGCGGTATAGGAATTTCGATACCGATACGGGGGAATGAGAGCGCGGCGATGGTTGCGCACTGAGAGAAAAAAGAGCAGCAGGACAAACCCGCTGCTACAAAGAAAGGCTCTAGCTGGGCTGCCGCACTCCAAAAGATCAGAGGGAGGCTAGGTCCTGGTAGAAATGGGCGATAGCTTTGATGCCGCTGAAATAGTTTTCCAGGTAGAGATGCTCGTCCGGGGCATGAGCGTTTTCGTCGGGCAGGCCGAAGCCGATGAGGACGCAGGGGACCTCGAAGGTGTCGTACATCTGGGTAACGAAAGGGATGGAGCCACCTTCGCGGATGAAGACGGCTTTCTTCTTGAAGCCCTTTTCAAGAGCGGCCTGGGCGCGTTGAAAAATGGGCGCGTGATAAGGGGCGGACCAGGGTTTGCCGGTGCTGAGGACTTCGAATTTGCAATGAACGGATT
>WNFR01001190.1_pt1 | contig 26985 bp, 31 predicted proteins | sample 5400221 | NCBI WGS metagenome assembly WNFR01 (sample SAMN13153357, study PRJNA577476) | soil metagenome | isolation source: 40 cm soil under Madrone tree | place: USA:California | collected 2016-06-14
GTCACGAAGGCTTGGCGGTAACAGCAAATCTTGATCAGGAAGGTAGGTTTTGTAAGTCTTGGCCATGACTCACAAACTCGCACACTTTCCTATTTGCTTTCAAGTGAACTGTAGATGATTTCTCGGACGGACTCCTAGCAAGCCGGCGTGGGCTTGAAAGACCGCGTCAGTGTAACTGCCTCGTTTGGCGACGTCGACAACACCGGGCGCCAGGATCTCTTCGTCACCACCGTCAAGGAAGGAAATGTTCTCTTCCAAAACGACGGCCACGGCCATTTCAAGGACATTACGCATGAAGCCGGTCTCGACCTGGTTGCCCATTCGTCAGGCGCTTTCTTTCTTGATTACGATAACGACGGTTTGGTCGACCTAGTTGTTTGTAACGTCGGCGTTTATACCGCAAACGAAAAAGGCCCAGAAGGGGCTTACGTCGGCCTGAAGGACGCGTTTTCCGGCCATCTCCATCCCGAACGGTTCGAGCACCCGGTTCTCTACAAGAATTTGGGAAACTATAAGTTCAAGGATGTCACTGCGGAGGTGGGCCTGAATCCGCGAGGCTGGTGTGGCAACGCAAGCTTCGCGGATTTGAAGGGTGACGGCTGGCCGGGCATTTATTTCCTGAACATGCAGGGTTCGGGACACTATTTCGAAAATCAGGGCGGCAGGAAATTCGTCGAGAAAACGCAAGACCGTTTTCCCAAGACACCCTGGGGAAGTATGGGGCTGAAGCTTTTCGACTTCGACAATGACGGCCGCATGGATTTGCTCGTTACGGACATGCATTCAGACATGATAGAAGAGCAGAGTCCCGATCACGAAAAAGAAAAAATCAAGTCTCACGCGCCCGACGATCAGCTAGGCGCCCCGGCCGGCAACTTCATATTCGGCAATGCTTTCTACCACAACCTTGGAAACGGCAAGTTCGAGGAGATTTCCGACAAGATTGGAGTCGAGCAACTTTGGCCTTGGGGAGTTAGCGTGGGCGACCTTAACGCAGATGGTTAGGACACTTTCATCAGCGCAGGAATGAATTTTCCTTTCCGCTACGGCATCAATTCGCTGCTCCTGAATAACCGCGGCGAGAAATTCCTGGATTCCGAGTTTCTCCTGGGACTGGAGCCGCGCCAGACTCCTTACACTCCCTGGTTCGTCATGGATTGCACCAACCACGAGGTTTTGGGGCCCCTGGGCAAAATAGTTTGCGAGGAGCAAACACACAAAAAGTCACCGTTTCTGTTCCCAAAGCCAGCCGGTCTTCCGTGATCTTCGATCTCGATAAGGACGGCGACCTGGACATTGTCACCAATGATTTCAATTCAGAGCCCATGGTGTTGATCAGAGATCTCGCGCAGCAGAAAAAGTTCCACTGGCTTAAGCTTGTGCTAGTGGGGACCAAATCCAATCGCAATGGCCTGGGCGCCACCGTTCGCTTGCACGCGAACGGGCAGACCTATACGCGCTACAACGACGGCAAATCCGGCTACCTGTCACAAAGTGTTTTACCGCTCTATTTCGGCCTTGGTGATAGCCCAAAGATTGATCGCATCGAGGTCGATTGGCCGTCAGGCCGCAAGCAGGTGATTAGCAAAGGCGTGCATGAAAACGAGACGCTGAAGATTGCTGAACCCTCCAAATGATCCATTCCTGGATTCGTATCTACATTGGGCAACCTGCACAATATCTCCTCATGTATGCATGCTGTGAAGCAGACCATTTTGCGTTTTGTTGTCGTCGATGGTTTTTGCCTGCCGCCATCCGCCCTGAAATCATCCCATTGAGGAGCGCAGGTACGCCGAAAGCCCAAACTCAATTCTTGTTCAAAAATAACGGGTATATCGCCTCGTTCCTAAAATTCGGTATAAACTTGACTGCAACAGCGATTCAATACTCGGAAACGCTGGAGGTATCCATGTCAGATTCACGAAGAATTACCATTGCTGCGGCCGTGCTCGCTGCGTCGCTCGCCACCCTGGCACTTTTTTCAAACGCGCAAACATCACACCCGACGCCTCAACCACCCCAACCGCGTCCCTCGCCGAACGCTCCCAATCCGAATTATCCGCCCGGACTGGAGGGGCCTCAGGCCAAAGGACCTGATCCTGAGTCGGTCGACAAGCAAAACCAGGCTGAACTGCGCAGCGACATCGAAAGGCTATACGCTTTGGCCTTTGTGCTTCGGGAGCAAATGAAAATGACAGACACCACATCCACCATGTCGGTCTCGATCGTCAAGCAAGCACAACAAATCGAGAAGCTGGCCAAGGAGATTAAAGTCCGCGCCAAGCACTGATGATGCGCATTCTTGGGCCGGATAGACCGAGAATCGAAATCGACCCCACGCGCGTCCAACCAGGCTGCTCACAAGATGTCGTAATGAGCGCCACCACCGATCCAACTTCCACACTAGAACCGCATCGCGTTTTCGCCGGTGAACATCGGCGATCAATCGGTTTAATTCAGGGCGGCGGTCTTTTGCTCCGCTCGCCGTATCAAACGTACTCCCCGACCACGTCCCAGCCACGGCGGTCGCAGTACTCGCGAAGTTCCCATGTCTGCATCGTAGGTTCTTGCCCGTTGTTTGCCGTTGAAACCCTGGCATAGATAGCTGCTTTCATAACTCCTCCGCCAAGCTAGGCACTGCGTGACTGTGCGACTCACTACCGGCAAGGCGGAATCGTTTGAGCCTCGCAAGGTAAATTTGAAGTGCTGACACTGCCGGGGCGAGAAGAGTTGCGCGTGCATCACATGCTGGAAGGCGGGGCCTGGCGAATGTGTGGTCTGCGAGGGGAACGGGCAGGTATGGCGTTGGGTTCAATGAAAGACTGCGCGACTCAATTCGCGAGCCGTCAGTTCTCGGAATTATTTTCCTGTTTCGGCCAGTTTTTACACTTCGTCGTGGGGAGAGTGCCATACGCTGTGCCACCATTTCCGGCACTCTTCTTCTCAGAAAAAGGTGAACGGTGCTCAAAACGGGCTGTTCACCCTCTCAGTCACCATCGCGTTCACCTAATCGATTCGGTAAATCACTCAAGAATGAAAATGTTCGGTGCAACGCACTGTCGGTCTTGGGCGCGGAGTGGGCGCGTGCTGGGCTGGAACGCCCCACCTTTCTGTTCGCTCGCGCGCGCGCCCAAAAAGGTTTGAAAGGTCGTTCCAGCCCACACTCGCGGTCGAAAGGTAAGCACGATGCAGATGTATGCAATCTCGATTCCTTAAATGCCCACCTCGCCCAAACTCGCCCCTTCGTCCACTGTGATAGACTCCGCGTCGGTTGCAGCGCCGCGCCGGAGAGGACCATCTTTGGCGAGGCGGACCTATCAGGCAGGAAACGTGTTCCAAAAGGGAAGAAGCAAATCGGAGAGGTGGGACGCACGGGCACCGCTTACGGGCGCTTCTGGAAAGACGTTCCAGGCTCGAGGCCACGCCGTGTTGCGATTTCTCTCGGCATCTGCGGCACCCGCTCTATTGCGGAGCGCAAATGCATGGAGGAAATCGAAAAGCTCGGCATCAACTCCACTCAGCATTTCATTGAATCAACCAGCACGATCACTTTCAAACAGCAGGCGGAACTCTGGCTGAAGTCTCTCGTCAACCGCAAACGTAACCCCGTCGAACAAACAACTATCGACAATCGCCGATATGCCCTGGACAAATGGCTGTACCCATGCCTGGGGGAGATGTGTCTCGCAGACGTGAACAACCTGGTGCTGAAAACCCTCGTGGACAGGATGGCCGCCTCGCTATCCGCGGCCTCGATCCGCGACTACTCCAACATCGTGAAAGCCGTGGTCGCCTCTGCCCTTGATGAGAATGGGGAAGAGAGGTTTCCTCGGAAGTGGAACGAAGAGTTTATCGACGCGCCGCTAGTGAAACATCAACGGCAACCCGCAACGACTTGCGCGGGAATGTGGGACATTCTGCTCTTTGCGCGTGACCAATGCCAAGTACTCTTTGCGCTTCTTGCGGGATGCGGTCCGCTTCGCGTCGGCGAAGCCTTGGGTCTCGAAATCGACAAACACATCTCCGAAGATTTCCGCAGTCTCTATATCGTGCAGAAGGCGAAACGCGGAGTCATTCAGCCCTACCTGAAGACGAAAAACGGGACGCGCGAAGTGGACCTGTGCCGACAGCTCGCCGAGATGTTGAGCGAGTACATCGGGGACAGGCGCTCCGGCCTTCTGTTCCACTCTTCAACTGGCGCGCAGTTTTTGCAATCGAACGCGCTCAGCGACAGCCTGCACCCGATTCTCAACTACATGGCGCATGAGCGTGGAGGTTTCAACATCTTCCGGCGCTTCCGGCTCACGCATCTAGAAAAGTCTGATTGTCCCGAGCCGTTGAAACACTTTTGGTCGGGACATGCACCTAAGCACGTCAGTGAGCGTTACGTGAAGCTGACTCAGGACCGCGATTTCCGTTTGCTGTGGGCGGAGAAGATCGGTCTTGGTTTTGAGTTGCCAGGGGCCAAAGTTGGGCAACTTGGGCAACTCTTGCAATTCAGAAAGGCTGTCTAAGTTGTTGAAAAGTTTGGTGGACGAGAGGGGATTCGAACCCCCGGCCTCCTCGTTGCGAACGAGGCGCTCTCCCAGCTGAGCTACTCGCCCACGAGCAGCAAATCAATTTTAGCAAACGCGCAAGTGCTTGCCAACACGCGTTCTACCGCTCGTAAACACGTAGAGGCGCAGCACCTGTCCCGACTCGCTCGGGATGCTGCGCCCCTGACATCGAAAACGAATTCTCCGAGTGGCTCTTATGGCTGCTCGACCGGCCCGCCCGCTCGCTGGGCGACGATCTTCTTGGCATTCTGGTAAAGCGCGCGCGCCTGCGGAATCGCTTCCACGGCCTTCTGTACTTGTGGGTCGGCTTCGAGCAGCACCTTGAAGCCCTCCTGCTGTCCGAAGCTGGACATAAACACTTCCTGCTTGATCTTCCGCTTGATCCAGTCGAGGCCCTCGGCCATCTCGGGTTCCGTGTACCGGACGTTGTGCTTGCTCAGATACTCGCGGAATACTCGCATCACGTTGTCGTCCACCTCAAAATCTTTGCTGATCGCGGGCTTGGCGCCGAGGTAGTAGCGCGTAAATCCGCCCACACCTGTCTCGGCGGGGAAGAACGTGTCATCGCGGTAGAGTAACTGTTCAAATTTCGTCAGCTTGGGCGCAGGCACGGTGATATCCGGTGTGATGCCGCCTCCTCCCGTCACTTGGCGTCCGCTATCCGTCAATTTCACTTCCGTCGGATGATCGGGGACTTTGCGTTCATAGTGGTATTCATAGAGCGAAACCGATTTGTAGTCCCGCTGAATCAGCCTTCCGCTAGGCGTGTAGTACCGCGCGGTCGTCAGCGCTAGACCGGTATTCTCGCTCAGCGGTGTCACCGTTTGCACCAGGCCTTTGCCAAACGTCGTTTCGCCCACAATCAATCCGCGATCATGGTCTTGCACTGCGCCGGAAACAATTTCCGTCGCCGATGCCGAATTGTTGTTCACCAGAATCACCAGCGGCACGGTCACGCCCTGGTTGCCGCGAACCGCGTAATACCGCCGCTCCGGCGATGTTCTCCCATGGTGCGAAACGATCAGCTGGTTCTTGTCCAGGAACATGTCGCCAACCGCGACCGCCTCATTCAGCAAGCCGCCCGGGTTCCCGCGCATGTCCAGGATCAGGCCATCCAGCGCGGTCGCATTCAACTGCTTCAGCGCTTCCGCAATCTCGCGATCCGTCGTCTCGTTAAACCCCGACAGCCGGATATACCCAACGCCAGGCTTCAGCATGAACGCGATATCCACCGAATGCCGCGGTATCTCGTCGCGCGTCACCGTGAAAACGAGCTGCTCCGAGTAACCTTCCCGCGAAACCGTTATCTTGACGACCGTGCCTTTCGGTCCCTTCAGCATGTCCGCTACTTCGCTGGTGGTCAGTCCATCCGTGGATTTCTCGTCGACTTTGACGATCACGTCGCCCGGCCGGATCCCCGCGTTATACGCTGGCGCTCCCACGTACGGCGCCATCACCACCGTGTGATTCTCGCGAGGCGCGACCACCATGCCCACGCCGTAATACTTCCCGCGCTGGTCCTCGCGGAGCAGGGCAAACTGCTTGGCATCGAAGAAACTCGAATGCGGATCGAGCATGCGCAACATGCCTGGTATGGCGCCTTGATAGACGGCCTTATCTACGTCGACCGTGTCGGCATAGTTGTTCTGGACTACGTTCAGGACTCGGGTAAAGTCCCGCACGGCCGTTTGATAATCATCCGCCGAAGCGGTCGTGGCCCGGACGTTGGGGCCGTAAATGCCCCCCAATACGGCGGATACCAGCAGCACAGCTACAACAACTACAAGTCCGCGACGCTCTGAATTCATCGTTCCCTCGCGTGACAGCTCAATCCAAAATTATAGCACACCCTGTGCGCCGTAAAGTCAGGTTTGACAGCAGCGGACACCCTTTCTATGATGCCCTTGGACCCTTTAGACGGCTCCCAAGCGCAATGCTGAGCATCCCTCACATGATCGTGGTGTTTATCGTGGTCCTGGTCGTTTTCGGGCCACAGAAGCTGCCGGAGCTCGCCCGCGGCCTGGGCAAGCTCATGGCCGAGTTCCGCAAGGCTTCCACTGACTTTAAGAGCGCCTTCGAAGAGGAAATGCACGAAATGGAGCGCCAGGCCCTGCAGGCCGAGCGCAAAAAGGCTGCTGAAGCGGCCGCTGCTTCTGCCGCCGAACCCAGCCCGTCCCTCCCGCCGGTCGGGCCCCCTGACGCCGAAACGCCATCGAGCGAAGTTCGTACAGAAACCCGCGCCACCGAGGACCTAGCGATCTCGCCAGTTGCCGAATCGGTTCCACGCTCGTCGGAAGAGCCTGCCGAAACCAAGACCGGAGCCGAAACAGTCACGAATTCCCAAGAAGCACTCCATGACAACCAGCATCCAGCCTGAATCCGTGCCGGAGCCCGAATCCAATTCGCAGATCACGCCCCCGGTGGAAGAGCCTGCCGGAGCGATGACCTTTTTCGAGCACCTCAGTGAGCTCCGCAAGCGCATTATTTATTCGCTCTATGCGATCGGCGTCGGCGCTTTCATCGGCGTGTACGTTTCTAAGTACATCATCAACTGGATCATAAGGCCGATCATCAAGGCGTTGACTGAAGCACACCTTGACCCCACGCTGGTGTATACGCATCCAGCCGGTTACTTGAACACTTACATCACGCTCGGCGTCTACATCGGAATTGTCCTTGCCTCACCCGTCGTTCTCTACCAGATTTGGCTTTTCGTCGCTCCCGCCTTGTACAAGCATGAGCGTAGTGCGATTACTGGATTTCTTTTCTCGACTGTGTTTCTGTTTCTGTTAGGGATCGCCTTCGGTTACTTCGTCACCTTGCCTTATGTCCTGCGATTCCTGGTCAGTTTTCAAGGCCCCATTAGTTCGATCAAGCCCATGATCACGGTCAACGAGTACTTCGACTTAACGCTGATGGTGCTACTTGGGCTCGGGTTGGTGTTCGAACTGCCGATTCTGATTTTCTTTTTGTCGCTCTTCGGCATCGTCACGCCGAAATTTCTCTGGAAGAATTTCCGTTACGCCATTCTGATTATCGCCATCGTGGCCGCCATCGTGACGCCCACTCCCGACGCCATGACCATGCTGATCTTCATGGCTCCCATGGTCGGACTCTATTTCGTCGGAATCGCGGTCTCCGCGGTCGTGACGCGGCGTCGCGACCGGCGGCTGGCTGCCACCGTGGAGGCGCGCTAGATGACTTCATTTTGTAGAATAATTTTGCGAACTGCTGCCGTCCTTTGCACCCTTCCTGTCGGCCTTACCGGTTGCAAGGCCAATGGCGACGAATCGCCCGGTGCTGCGAGCCAGCCACCATTACTGAATGCCGTCGCTCCCGCTCTGCCGCAAACCGCCGATGATGCACCGCCACCGGAAAAGACCGGCGGCTTCGATGGCAAGCGCGCTTTCGCTCACGTCGTCAAGCAGGTCAGCTTCGGCCCGCGTCCTTCCGGCTCGCAAGCCCTTGTGCATCTGCAAGACTATCTGCAATCCGAACTAAAAAGCTACGGCTGCAACGTGGAAACAGATTCTTTCGGCGCCGACACCCCCGTCGGCCGCCTCCCGATGAAAAACTTTCTGGTGAAAATTCCTGGCGAAAAGCCCGGTGTGATTCTTCTCGGCACGCATTACGACACGCTGTTAAAGGACAATTTTGTCGGCGCCGATGATGCCGGATCTTCAACCGCCGTAATGTTGGAGTTGGGTCGTTTGCTTTGTCCTCAGCACGGGAACTATGCCGTCTGGATCGCCTTCTTCGATGGAGAAGAAGCCATGAAGCAATGGAGCGATACCGATAGCCGCTACGGCAGCCGCCAGATGGCCGCCCGGTTTGCCGCCAGCGGCGACATCAAAAAGATTAAAGCATTTTTGCTCGCGGACATCGTTGGCGGCCGCAAGGCCCAGTTTCTGCGCGAATCCAGTTCCACTCCGGCATTGATCGATCTCGTTTGGAACACCTCAGCCAAGCTGGGGTACTCGCCCCTTTTTCTGAATGACACGACATCCGCCCAAGACGACCACGATTCCTTCTTGAAGCGAGGCGTTCCCGCGGTGGATGTCATCGGGGACTTTATGAACAACGGTTATTGGCACACACCGCAGGATTCTCTCGACAAGATCAGCACAAAGACGCTCGCCATCGTTGGCCACGTTTTCCTGGAAAGTGTGAAGCAGCTCCAATCCAAATGATGTATCGTCCGCTTTCCGAGGCAGGCGCTCTTTCTACGCCTCGAATCTCACTTCCTTCCCCTTTTGCACCGCCGAGTGCTTCCCGAAGTCCTCGTCATTCCGGTACGGAAAGTCCGAGCGGTAATGGCTTCCCCGGCTCTCTTCGCGCGCCAGTCCCGAGCGCGCGATCAGCAACGCCAGAGCATGCAGGTTTCGCAGCTCGTGTTCCGCGCGCCCAGGCTTCTGCGATTTTGGCAGCTCCAGCGCTTGCAACTGCGTAATCGCATCCGCCAAATCTTTTCCGCTTCTTAGAATCCCAACCTCCCGCCACATCACGTCTCGAATTTTCGTCAGTGTCGCGCAGGCCGGGGACGGTTTTGATCCCGCTTTTGGCGGTTCCTTTGTTGCCGCCGAAGAATTTTCCGGCATCGGCGCTGGACTCCCAGGCAGTGCGGCGCCGCTTCGCTTCCCGACAGGCGCGTCCTCGATCATCGCTTGCCCCGCGCGCGCCCCAAAAACCAATCCTTCGAGCAGGGAATTGCTCGCCAGCCGGTTGGCGCCGTGCACGCCTGTCGCGGCCGTCTCGCCGGCGGCATACAGGCCCGGAAGCGAAGTCCGTCCCCACAGATCGGTTTTCACCCCGCCCATCATGTAATGCGCGGCGGGACAGACTGGGGCCATGTCGCTTGCCAGATCGAGGCCATAGCCCGCGCACGTCTCATAAATCCGCGGGAACCGTTTCTTTAGAAATTCCTCAGTCTTTTTCGTCATGTCCAGATACACATACGTGCTTTGTGTGCGGTGCATCTCGCTGACGATCGCGCGCGCCACGATGTCCCGCGGAGCCAGCTCCTGCGCTTCGTTGTAGCGCTTCATGAATCGTTCGAGGCCGATATTGCGCAGCACCCCGCCTTCGCCGCGCAGCGCCTCGGACAGAAGAAACCGCGGCGCGCCCTTGACCGCCAGCGCTGTCGGATGGAATTGCACGAACTCCATATCGGATAGCAACGCGCCCGCCTCGTAGGCGATGGCCATGCCATCGCCAGTGGCCACTGCGGGATTCGTTGTCTCCCGGTAGATTTGCCCCAGCCCGCCCGTCGCCAGTAGCACCGCTCCGGCCCGCAACTCATGCTCCGAGCAGTCAGTTTCATCGATATAGCGGAGCCCCGTGACTCGCCCGCCCTCGACGATCAATTCCGTCGTGAAGGCGTGCGCGCGCAAGTGCAAGTGCGGAATCGTATGCGCCCGAGCGAGCAGCGCCCGGCTGATCTCTCTGCCGGTCGAGTCGCCATGTGCGTGCAAGATTCGCGAGCGGCTGTGCGCCGCTTCGCGTGTAAAAGCCAGTTTCGTTCCCGACCTGTCGAATTCTGTCCCCCAGTCGATGAGCTGCGTGATGTACTTCGGACCTTCTTCGACCACCAGAGCTACCGCCTCGGGACGGCACAAACCATCACCGGCATTGAGGGTGTCCTGTTCGTGCAATCCGATTTCATCTTCGTCGGAGAGGGCCACGGCGATCCCTCCCTGTGCCCAAGCCGTCGCGGAATCGCTCAAATTCGATTTCGCAAGAACCAGTACGCTGCCGGCCGCGCTCAACTCGATCGCCGCGCGCAAACCCGCGATGCCGCTGCCCACCACGGCGTAATCGGCCCGATGGTTTTTGTGGGAGTTCGTCATGGGAGTGGGGAGTTTGCCGCCCCCGTATGTTACCACGAAGGAATTACGCCTATGAAAACGGCGGCCCCGGCATGCGATGCCAGCGGGGCGTGTGTTACATTGAAAATGTCTCGCCCATGAAAGTGAAACGCATTCCCGTGAAATCGTCGGCTGGCCCCTACTCTGTCGTTTCGGGCGCAGGAGCCATTCGCCGTGCCTCGCGGGAAATTGCCGCGGTCGGGCGATTTTCAAGTGTCCACGTTGTTTCCTCTCCCAAAGTCTGGCGCGCCGTTGGGAAAACAGTCCAGCGCGCGTTGCGGCTTGCGAAAGGCAGCTCCATTCATCTCTTCGATGACGCTGAATCTGCAAAGAATCTCCGCAGTGTGGAACAGATCACCCGCTCCCTGTGCCGTGCCGGCGCCGATCGCCAATCACTTGTGGTCGCGGTTGGCGGCGGCGTGGTCGGCGATGTAGCCGGATTTGCCGCTGCCGCCTATTTACGCGGAGTGAAGCTAGTGCACATCCCGACGACGCTCGTCTCCCAGGTGGACAGCTCGATCGGCGGCAAGACAGGAGTCAATCTTCCTGAAGGGAAGAACCTGGTCGGATCGTTCTATCCGCCCCAGTTGGTGCTCACTGATCCGGAGCTGCTGCGGACGCTCTCCGATCGTGAATTCTGCGGCGGCCTGGCGGAGGTAATCAAGCACGCCATAATCGCGGACGCGGAGATGTTCGCGATTCTCGAGAAAGAAATGGACAAAGTGCTGCGGCGAGATCGCCGCACGCTCGGCTTTCTAATCCCGCGCAATGTGGAAATCAAAGCGCGCGTGGTGAGCCGCGACGAACGCGAGTCGGGCCTGCGGGAAATCCTCAATTTCGGTCACACCTTCGCACATGCCCTCGAAAGTGTGACGAAATACCGCCGCTATCAGCATGGTGAAGCCGTAGCCTGGGGTATGATCGCTGCGTCCTTCCTCGGGCACGAACTCGGCTTGACGCGCGCTGCCGACGTTTCCCGCATCGTCGCCCTGATTCGCCGCGTCGGACCTCTGCCGCCCTGGCCTCGCGTTCCCGCCGCGGCTCTGCTGCGCGCCGTGCGCTCCGACAAAAAAACGCGCGCCGGAATTCTTCGCTTCGTCCTCTCGCCCCGCATCGGCGAAGCGAGGTCGTACGACACCGTCCCTCTTCAAGTTGTGGAGCGCGTTCTCCATTTCACGCCCCGCCTCATCACTGCAAGTAACAGGCTTTCGCGAGGGCGCCATGGCTGAGGCCGCCGCACCGGTCAAGGGAACACGGCCCGAGGGTGCTATTACCGAAGGCGACGCTTCGAAAAAAGTCCGCGAAATGTTTACGCAGATCGCGCCGCGCTACGACCTGCTCAACCATCTTCTGTCGTTGCAGCTCGACCGGCTTTGGCGCACCCGCACCGCCAGACTTCTGCATTCCATTCTCGATCGGCCCGATGCTCTGGTCCTCGATCTCTGCTGCGGAACCGGTGATCTCGCTTTCGCTCTCTCTCGCGCCGGAAAAGCCCGCATCGTCGGCGTCGATTTCGCCCATTCCATGCTCGTCCGCGCAAGAGAGAAAAGCACCGCCCTGGCGCCGTCGCCGAACCAAGGCTCTACTTCACCAATGCCTTTTTTCGAGGCCGACGCTCTCCGGCTCCCGTTCGCGAGCGCCTCCTTTGATTTGGTGACCAGCGCCTTCGGCTTTCGCAACCTCGCTAACTACGAAGCCGGCCTGCGCGAGATTCAACGCGTGCTCAAGCCCGGCGGCACCATCGCCATCCTGGAATTCACTGAGCCGCCCGACGGTTTGTTGGGAGATTTCTATCGCTGGTATTTTTACAGAGTCCTGCCAAGGATTGGCGGGCTTATTTCCGGCGATCGATCCGCCTATACCTATCTTCCAAAATCTGTTGCCCGATTCTTTCGCCCGCCCGAACTCGCCGCACTAATGAACGCCGTCGGCTACCAGTCCGTGGATTTTCGCGTCTGGACCCTCGGCACCGTCGCTCTGCACACTGCCTTGCGCGCAAAATAATTTGTAGCGCAGGGCTTCAGCCCGCCCGGCTAATTGTCGATATCTTCCTAAGGAGGGTCGTCAACAGTAAAAACTCAAGCGCAATTGTCACCGCGTCAAAAGTTCTTCTTACTTTCAACTTTTAACTTTCGACCTCTTCCCGCGAGTCACCAGTCACCGGTCACTCCTCCAGCCCTGCACCCCGCAGCTTCGCCAGCAGCGTCTTCGGCGAAACGCCCAGTTTTTCCGCGGCGCGGGTCTTGTTCCATTTACACTCGCGCATCGTGTTTTCCAGCAAAACTTTCTCAACGTGGCTCGCGGCGCGCCCGGTAACTTCCTCCAGCGAGCCTTCCCAATCGAAATTCTCCGCAAGCATGCCCGCCGGCAGATGTTCTGCATCCGGCTTCGAGACAGGTAACTGCAGGCTCTCTGCGCGAATGCTCAACCCATCCGCCAGGATCACCGCCCGCTCCAGCGTATTCTGCAATTCACGCACGTTTCCCCGCCAGCGGTAGTGCAGCAGCCGGTCTCGCGCCTCCGCCGATAATTCCAACCCGGGCTTTCCAAATTCGCGGCTGAATTTTTCCAGGAAATGGTCCGCCAGCAGCAGTACGTCGTTCCCGCGCTCGCGCAAAGGAGGAATCGTCATCGGGACCGCCGAAATCCGAAAGTACAAGTCTTCGCGAAATAGTTTTTCTTCCGCCATTTTCTGCAGATCGCGATTCGTCGCTACCACGATTCGAACGTCCACATCGATCGATTGCGTCCCGCCCACTCTTTCAAATCGTCTCTCTTCCAGCACGCGCAACAGCTTTGCCTGGATTGCCAGCGGCAACTCGCCGATTTCATCCAGAAAAAGCGTTCCGCGATGCGCCAGGTCCATCTTCCCGACCTTGCGCGCACCCGCCCCGGTGAATGCCCCTCGCTCGTGCCCGAAGAGTTCGTTCTCCACGAGCCCTTCCGGAATGGCAGCGCAATTCAGCGCCACAAACGCCTGCTCCCGCCTCGGCGACAGGTGATGGATTGCCAGCGCAAACAACTCTTTTCCCGTCCCGCTCTCGCCCAGCAGCAAGCAAGTCGAGTCCGTCGCCGCCACTTTCTGAATCTGCTGGCTCACTTCCCGGATCGAGGCATGCTCCCCCACGATCCGCGGAAATCCGTAGCGCGTGGAGTATTCTTCGCGCAGCAGCAGATTCTCCCGTAGTAACTCCTGCTGCCGGGCGGCCCGCTGCACGAGCAACTTCAAATGCTCCAGGTCCACCGGCTTCTGCAGAAAATCGAACGCGCCTTCTTTCATCGCGGCTACGGCATCCTCTACCGATCCATACGCCGTCAGCAGAAGCACCGGTATCGCTGCATCCGCCTGCTTCGTCTCACGCAAAACGTCCAGCCCCGAAGCCCCAGGCATCTTCAAATCGGTGATCACCAGCAGGTACCTTCGCGCGCGCACCTTGTGAATCGCCGCGGCGCCGTCCGGCGCTTCATCCACGGCATAGCCCGCGCGCTCCAGTGCTTTGCGCAGCATGGTGCGCAGTTCGGTCTTGTCTTCAACGAGGAGGAGAGGTTCCATCTCTTTCGTTTCTACCACGAATCCTGCCGCCGTCAGGGGACAACCAGAGACAGGTGTGCAGAGAAGGGAAGCAGCTAGTCTGCAACCCAGGCAGGAACAACAATTTGGTTCTGTTCTTGGTCTTGGAAATGAAGGATTTTTCTAACAACTAAAACTTACAACTTCGTCTCCGCTACCGCGCCCACCCCGGATCACCACCCGACTTTCTCAGTTGGTCTTCCAGGTCATTCAGTCCCTGCCTCAGTTGATCGAGCTCCCGCTGCTTAGCGTCGATTTTCGCCGACTTTTTGTTGATATCGCCGCGGTCATATTGCTCCTTCAAAGCTTTCTGCGGGTCAGGGTAGTATTCCAATTGGGCCTTTTCCAACTCCCGTCCCAAAATATCGAGTTCCTTCTCGGCTTTTGCAATTTTGTCGCGTTGCGCCTGAAACCGCTTTCTCCAAGCCGCCTCGCTATTCGGATCTTCGGTCTTGGTGGTGTCTCCGCTCTTGGTGGTGTCTCCCGCTCCCTGCGCTGTCTTCGCGGCCTCCGTTCCACTGGCATTGGCCGGGGCTGAAGTAGCCGCCGCCTCCGGCGCTGGCACGCTCCCCTTCAGATCATCGTCCGTATAAACCTTTTTAGGCTTCGCGGCGTCCTTCTTCTTTTCGCGGGCCTTCCTTGCGGCGTCCGCCACCGGATCGCCTGTCTGTTGCTGGGAAGAACCCTGCTGTTGCGCGGCTGCCGAGAGCCCAGCCAGGCACAAAGCCGGAACAATTACGAAAGCCTTCATCCAGAATTTCATTTGCATGTGGTCCTACCTTCCCGGAGCAACTGGAAAACCTCGCTAATCCATTAGATGCTATCCTGCTTTGATTCTACCGCTTCTGGCACGCTGCGCGGCAACGGCAGCGTAACTATAAACTCCGCCCCTCCCTTGGGCTGATTCCGCACTTCCACTTGTCCCCCGTGCTGCACGATGATCTTCTGCACCACGGCCAGTCCCAGCCCCGTCCCTTTCGCCTTCGTCGTAAAAAACGGCCGGAATAGCTTCGGCAATACATTCGCGGGAATCCCCGGGCCGTTATCGGTAACGCTGATCCGCTGGAACGCCGCCTCTTCGCCGTAAACGACGTCTCCGCGAACGACTACGCGCCCTCCGCTCGCAGTGAGCTCGCACGCTTCCGCCGCGTTCCGCGCCAAATTCAGCAGCGCTTGTCTCAGCAACCCTTCGTCTCCGCCCGCGTCTCCGAACTCCCCTTCACATCGAATCTTTACCTGCGGGAGGGCCCCTCCCACTTCCGAAACCACACGCTCGACCACTGTTTGCAGCGCCACCCTCTCATCCGGGATTTCCAGCGGCCGCGCATACTTCAAGAACTCCGTCACCACGTGCGTGATGTTCCGCGTTTGCTCCAGGATGCGCTCGGCGTAATCCAAAGCCTCAGTCTCGGAAGATTCCGACCGGATCATCTGCGCGTAACCCGAAATCGTCGCCAGCGCGTTCTTGAACTCGTGCGCGATTCCCGCGGACAGTTCTCCCAGCGCCGCCAGGTTTTCTTTCAGTTGCACTCGTTGTTGCAGCGCGGCAAGTTCCGTCAAATCCGTGAGCAGGCAGATTGCCCCGCTGATTTTTCCCTCGCCGCGCCGGATCGGCGAGATCGTCACTCCCAGGCGGCGCGTGTCCCCTGCGGGCGGCATATGCCCCACCTCTTCGCGCCGGAAAATCTTCCCGGTCGCAAGGCACTCCGCAATCAGCTTGGTCATCTCGGGGGATGCCCCCAGCGCCTCGCTGTATCGCCGGAATGCCAACCCGCGAATTCCCAGCACCTGCTCCGCCGCAGGATTCGAGCTGGAGATAATTCCCGTGGCGTTTACCACCAGCAGTCCCGCCGGCATGTTCCTGGTTACTTCTTCGCTCAGCCGCTCCGTCTGTTCCGCGCGTTCTTTTTCGATGCGATGTAGCCGCTCCAGTTCCTTTTCCTGTTCGCGCAGCTTCTGAATCACGCCCTGCATCGATGCCGCCATGAACGCCGAAGGATTCTCCGTGCGTGGCGCGCTCGTTTTGAATTCCTTTTTCTGCTCTTCCCGCGTGCTCTGAAAAAACTTCCGCATCAGATACACCACCAGCCCCGTGACCACCAGGAACCCCACTCCCAGCCCCGCGGCAATCATCCATAGGTGCTGCGTGTTATTTCCAGCTTGAAGCGTTGCCAACATCGTTGCTGTCTTCCGGCTCCTTCCCCTCTTCCTCTTCCAACAAGGCGCTTCCCATTGCCTCTGATTCGTTTTTTCTCTTTTCTTTTCTTTTTTTCCTTCCTCTGCGTCTCTGCGCCTCTGCGTTATCTTTTTCCCTCCTTTTCTGTTTCTTTCCTTCCTCGACTTTGGACTTCAGACTTTCGACTTTTAACTCTTCTCCCTAACTAAAAATCCCCCTGAAGATCGGCCACTGCGCCTCAATCACCGGTCCCCCATACACGATCCCCAGCGCCCCAATCCCCAGAAACGTCCCCAGCGGCAACTGGTACTTCCTCGCAATCGCCCATCGCAAACGCTTCTCTGTCCCCAGTCCCCGGCGGCTCGCGCGCTTTGCCACTCCGCTCCCCCAACCCCCGAAATACAACGCCACGATAAGGCCAACGCCGATGACGCTTCCTAGAAGACTCCCCAAAAGAAGCGTCAGAAACGTCCCGCGCAATCCTAGAAACGCTCCGATCATGGCGATCATTTTCACGTCGCCCATTCCCATCCCCTCGTGGCCGCGCACCGCTTTGTATCCTGCCGCCAAGCCCCAGAGCAAAAAGCTTCCGAAAGCCGCGCCAAGAATTCCGTCAAGAATTCCCGCCGCAAATCCTGGCAATCGCACTTGTAGGAATCGCCACACGAGAAACCCCGCGAGTCCATGGTCCGGCGGCACAAACGCCGAAAACATAAGCCCCGCCGCAAATCCCGGCCAGTTCACCATGTCCGGCAGCAGCCGCACGCGCAAATCGGTTACCGTCAGAATCAGGATCAAGCACGTAAAAAACAGCCATTTCACCGTCGTTTGCGTGACCCCAAACTCCAGGAACGCCGCCACAAACAGCAACCCAGTCGCCAGCTCGATCAGCGGGTACATTGCCGAGATCGGCGCGCCGCACGCCCGGCACTTACCGCGCAGCCACAGCCACGCAAACAACGGTACGTTGTCGTACGCCTTAATCGGCGTCCCGCATTTCGGACAGCGCGACCCCGGCGAAACAATGGAGATCTCCTCCGGAATCCGCGTGATGCAGACATTCAGAAAGCTCCCCACGACGATGCCAAATAGAAAAAAGAAGACGCTGATGATGACCACGGTTTCCCCGGCCACTCCGCGGCCGCTCTTCTCAATCTGCCACACTCACCCCACTGCCTCAATCAATCGCCCATCCTCCCGTGCCTCATCCCTAACGCTTTTTTCATCCACATCGCCTCTCTTCTCCCCTCGCAGCGCTCACCGCTTCAGCCCCTTATGCCTCCCCGTGTCCCGTGGTCAATGAGTGGATTCGGCTCGACACCTTCTTCTCTGTGTTCTCCGTGCACTCCGCGTTCTCTGTGTAAATTCTTTTCCCTGCAATTACCCCGCGCCGACGTTTTTTGCTTCTGGAACTAACAACTGTAAACTAACAACTGACAACTGCCTTCATGAACTGGTTCGAACGCAAAATCCGCCGCTACGAGCACCGCCGCTGGACCACCGACGACAACCGCCGCGTCCAGCCCTTCCATTGGGGCCTCGAGTACATCGGCGGTTCACCCGATGAGCCCAATCCCGGCGCATTCGTCCGCCAGTACGCCAATCAAGCCATCGAGAACAGCCGCGACTGGTACGCCGTGTCTCCCGCCGCCAATTACCGCCTCGATAGCGAAAACGTCCTCACCTTCACCAGTTCTATCGAATCTCCCTGGCCGGAAAACAACATCGTCCACGCACAACTTTTTCCCGCCAGAAAAGCTGGTCTCGGACCCGCCGTCCTCCTCCTCCCCAACTGGAACGCCAAATGGCACGGCCAGAACGGCCTCTGCCACTGGATTCAGCGCCTGGGCATCACCGTCCTCAAAATGAGCATGCCCTACCATGACCGCCGCATGGCCAAGGGCCACGAACGCGCCGACCAGATCTGCGGACCCAACGTCGGCCTCACCCTGCAGGCCAACCGCCAAGCCGTCCAGGACGCCCGCCGCTGCCTCCACTGGCTCGAGCAGCAGGGCTACACCAAGCTCGGCATCCTCGGCACCAGCATCGGCTCTTCGGTCGGCTACATCACTCTCGTTCACGATGAACGCGTCCGCGCCGGCGGCTTCTTCCACGTCTCCACCTACTACTCCGACGTCGTCAGCCAAGGCATGACCACCAATCACGTCTGGGAAGGCCTTCGCCACCACGTCACCGTAGACGAACTCCGCGACTGCTGGGCCCCCATCAGCCCCATGCCCTACGTCGAGCGCGGCATGGGCGCCGGCCGCAACACCTTCATGGTCTACGGCAAGTACGACCCCACGATGCTCCCCGAACTGACCCGCCAGATGCTGGACTCCCTCCGCCGCCACGGCGCCGACCCCCGCACCCTCGAACTCTCCTGCGGCCATTACTCCCTCGAACTCGCCCCCTTCTCCTACATCGCTGGCTACCGCATGCTCACCTTCTTCCTCGAATCCCTTGCCTAGAAGACAGCCCATGGAGCTAGCAAAGTCCGCTTCGTTCTTGGTTCGAGGCATCTCGAGTTGCATGCACTTGACACAGGAACCGTGTTACACTATATTCGTGTCATGAAGAACCGCCTCCGCAATATCACCATCACCCTGGAGGAACACGTCGCGCGCTGGGCACGCATTCAAGCCGCTACAAACGAGGTTAGCGTCTCGCGCTTTCTCGCCAATCTTCTGAAAGAGCGCATGAAGCAAACTGATGAATACGAGGCAGCTAAACGACGCGCCTTGGCTCGCAAACCTTTCTTGAAAACAGACGGTCGCTATCTATCACGTGAGGAGGTCCATGACCGCGCCCGTTTTCGTTGATACCAATGTTTTCATCTATGCGGTCGATTTAGCAGATCCCAAAAAGCAACAAGCCGCGCAATCTTGGCTGGCGGACTTGTGGAAGAGCGGCAATGGCCGTATCAGCTTTCAGGTACTCCAGGAGTTTTACTCAAAGGTCAACCAAAAAAGCGCGGCAGCCCGTGAAGAGGCTCGTGCCGAGGTCCGCGACCTGCTGACCTGGAATCCAGTACCGGTAAGTGCGGAGACCTTGGATATTAGCTGGAAAATTCAGGACCGCTACCAGCTCTCCTTTTGGGATTCACTCATCGTCTCTGCTGCGAAGTCTGCTTCCTGCCGTTTTCTTCTCACTGAAGATCTGCAGTCCGGCCAGGACTTTGACGGCCTTCTCGTCATCAATCCCTTCCTTCGCGACCCCGCGTCGCTAACTACGTGAACGTCATCCTCTTCGGCTCCACCGGCATGGTCGGTCAAGGCGTTCTGCGGGAATGCCTCCTCGACCCAAGTGTCGAGCATGTCTTATCCATCGTTCGCAGCCCCACCGCTCAGCAACACGCAAAACTCACGGAACTTGTCCACAAAGACTTTTTCGACTACTCCTCGATCGAATTTGATCTCGCCGGTTACGATGCTTGCTTTTTCTGCGCCGGCCCCTCTGCCGCGGGCATGTCCGAAGAAGACTATTCCCGCGCGACGTATGACATGACCATGGCCGTGGCCCAGACTCTTGCCCGCCTCAATCCCTCCATGACCTTCATCTACGTTTCCGGCGCCGGAACCGACAGCACGGAACAAGGCCGCACCATGTGGGCCCGCGTCAAAGGCCAAACCGAAAACGCCCTCCTACGCCTCCCCTTCAAAGCGGCCTACATGTTCCGCCCAGCCGGAATCCAGCCATTGCATGGGATTGAGTCAAGGACTGCGAGCTACCGCATTCTTTCCAAAATCGCCAGGCCGGTTTTCCCGCTCCTAAAATTGCTTCTCCCAAACTACATCACCACCACCGAACATCTCGCCCGCGCCATGATCCGCGTCGCCCAAAACGGCTTTCCAAAACCGATCCTCGAAGCGCGCGATATTAATCAAGCCTAGTTCTTCAGTCGCCACTCTAATCCGCAAGTACCCCATGTGCCTCCGTCGCACCCGCGTGAATTCCTAGCATTCACGCCAACGTCACCTCGCGATCGAAATGCGGCTTCTTTTCCGCACGCAGCCTGAGCCCCACTCCACATGCCGCCGCGATTCGCTCCAGCATCGTCAACGAATGCCCCGCATACTCAGCATCTTCCAGCCGCGCAATCGCCGATTGTGTCGTACCGACCCGCTTCGCCAATTCTGTCTGCGTGAACTCGGCATCTTCCCGCATCTCTCGAACCAGCAGTGCCAGGTCAATCCGTTGCAACGTCCTCTCAAACGTCTTGCGATACGTTGCGCTATTCCGCGCGCGTCGACCAACGATCTTCCTATGCCTGTCGCTGTTCATAGCCTAAACTCCTTCAGCACATCGTCCATTTCCTTCTTCGATTCTGGATATCGATTCCTATATTTCAGCCACAGCTTTCTGAGACCCTCGGCCCGGCGGATTTCACTCGGCGGCGTCTGTTCCGTCTTCTTCTGAAAGCCGGAGGTAATCACAATCACGCTTCCCGCCTGATAGAAAAACAGCACTCGGAAAATTCGGTCGAACTGCTTCACTCTCAATTCAAATACGTCCCCGGTGAGTTTCTTCACGAACTTGCCTTCCATCCGGTTGCCATAAATACGCAGCCGCTCAATGAAAGCATCAATTCGAGCCGCTGCCTTGTCGTCCAGCGAATCTACGAACTCTCGCGCCGGCATCCGCCCGTTCGGCAGCTCGACATACTCGATCGTGAACTCACCGTTCACGCGGCAGCCGCCTTGCCTTTGAAGTATAGCATATTTGCGATAGTTGCGAAGGTGCAGTGCGATTCGCAAAGGTACTCGTGGCCCGCACACTTATACTCTTCAGCTAGAGTATTGTCGAGGTACTACGTTTCTTTCCGACCTCAACTGCTGACGCTTGGATCCGCTCGCCCACGCGAATCCATCTCTGCGCTCTCCTATGCAGTATCATCGGGTCGTGGACAAGCTTCTGCTCTTAGTGTTCGGCCCTCTCGTCGCCGCCGCCGCGCTGCTCGTCATCGCTACGGGGATTCGCCGCGTTGTCAGGAGCTTCCGTTCCCGCCCAACCCCCGATCAAATCAAGGCCGCATACGAAGTGTACCTGCGCCGCTTGCTGAATCCGCAACCCGACGCCGTCGAGCGCGAGTTGGGCAAACTCCTGCCAGAAAGGCTCTTGAAGTTGTACCAGGACAAATCCGCCATCCAAGCCGTCGGCTTCCAACTCGAAAAGCCCGGCGGCACGCACTGGCGGCCGAAACGCTGGCAAGTCTATTGTTTCGAGCCACTGGACCTCGAATCGCTCAACAATTTGCCTTATGAGGAAGATCTCGGCCCCGGCTTTTGCTTTGCCACCACCGGCCGCGGCTCCTGGTATTGGATCGCCGCCTCCGACGAAAGGTCAAAAGACTCGCCCGTCCTCTTCCTCGACTTCGATGGCGGCAGCTCCCACGGCGAAATCGTCGCCGCCAGCCTCGACGAATTCCTTAATTTGCCCCGCCTGCCTATGAAATGATCTTTCCCGCAGTTTCGGCCTTTCTCCGCGCGCTTGCTTTCTAATCTATCTTTTTGGTCCGACCCGCACTACCGTTGTGGTACAATATCTCTGTTGCACACTGTGCCTCGCGACCCCGCGGGGCGTTTCTGTTTTGTAGCGCCGCCGACATCTTGCTGGCGTTCTTTCTTGTTGGGGGCACAGGCTTCAGCCTATGGTCCTTCCAGTTCAGCAATCCCAAAACTCAAGTCTAAGGAGACAGTTATGCCTTCTCTCAGTCCAGAGGTAAGGCTTTTCGCTCCGCCGACGAGACCGATCCCATTCCCGCAACCCAATTCGCTCGGTCGGTTGTGCCCGCCGCCCAGCCGGACAACCCACTGCGAACCGACCCATCCGCTCCGCAGCTTGCCTTAAATAGGGACGCCCGCGCACTCCACTTCGACCACAGTTGCAGCCTCCTCATAGACGGCAAACCTTTTTAGAATCAACACTTACACACCCGCCCACAACTGTTGATTCTAAACCACTTACAATAATGCTAAGTCCTTTATCAGCAACTTACAAAAAACCAGGGGGGTGGGGCCGTTATGGTTAACTAGAACCTCTTGGAGTGCGGCAGCTTGCTGCCGCTTTTCTCTCCGTCGGGACGCTTCCTAGCGCCTTCGCGTCCTGCTAGGAACCCAACTCACCGCAGCAGAGATGAAATCGCGCCCTCAGCCACCAGCGTTGACACTGCTTCGATCTCGGCCGCCAGAGGCCGGTCCTGGGTTACCTTAGGCGACTTGGTCCGCACGGCTTCGTATGCTTTTCTTGCCAGCGCCCCGGTTTGCAGCGGCGCCAGCAAGTCAATCCCCTGGCAAGCGCAAAGCAATTCGATAGCGACCGTATTTCGCAAATTCACCAACATGCGCTCCAGCCGTCGCGCCCCGCTCATTCCCATCGAGACGTAATCTTCCTGATTGCCGCTCGTGGAAATGGAATCCACGGAATGCGGCACAGCCAAGGCCTTGTTCTCGCTCGTAAGAGCCGCCGCCGTCACCTGCGCAATCATGAATCCCGAATTCAATCCAGGCTCCGGCGTCAGAAACGCCGGCAGCATGCTCGTCAACGGATTCGTCATCTGCTCGATACGTCGCTCGACGATTCCGCCCAGCGTCGCAATCGCGATCGCCACCTGGTCCGCCGCCATCGCCAGCGGCTGCCCGTGAAAATTTCCGCCGCTGATGATGTCGCCGTTGTTCGCGTCCCGCACAAAAACGAGCGGATTGTCCGTCGCGCTGTTCAACTCCACCGCCGCCATTTCCCGCGCCTGCGCCAGCGAATCCCGCACCGCCCCGTGCACCTGCGGCGTGCAACGCAGGCTGTACGCATCCTGCACGCGCGGATCTTTTTCCGACGCGCGATGCGACTCGCGAATCTGGCTGCCCTCATTCAGGTGCGCAAGGTTCCGCCCTGTCGTGGCGGCACCCGCATACGCGCGCGCATGCATGATCCGCGCATCGAACGCGCCGGGACTCCCGCGAAGCGCATCCAGCGAAAGGGAAGCGGCCACATCCGCGGTGTCCACGAGAATGTCCGCTTCATGCAAAGCTAAGCTGAGCAACGCCAGCATGCCCTGTGTCCCATTCAGAAGCGATAGTCCTTCTTTCGCTTCCAGAATGACCGGCGTAATCCCCACGCGCTTCATCGCTTCGCCGCCGGACAAAACTTCTCCATGAAACGTCGCGCGGCCTTCGCCAATGACTACCTGCGCCAGATGCGCCAGCGGCGCGAGGTCGCCCGAAGCCCCCACCGAACCCTGCGAAGGAATCACGGGATGCAACTTGGCGTTCAGCATCTGACAAAGGGTCTCGACCACCCGCGGCCGCACGCCGCTCAATCCCTTCGCCAGAGCGTTCGCGCGCAGCACCATCATCGCGCGCGTCTCCGCTTCACTCAGCGACGCGCCAACCCCGCAAGCGTGGGAACGTACGAGATTTACTTGTAGTTGCCGCACCTGTTCTGTGGAGATGCGGACTGAAGCGAGTTTTCCGAAGCCCGTATTGATCCCATACGCCGTTGCCCCGGACGTCACCAGGCGCTCGACTACCGCGCGCGAAGCATTCATCCGCTCGATTGCCGAAGCCGTCAATTGAACTTGTTCTTCGCGCAGTGCGACATCGTAGAGTTGCGGAAAGGTCAGATCGTTTCCGCTAAGAGCGACGCTCATGCGTTGCTCCGGTCGGGTTGCGGCGCGACGATGGCGCTAAACACGCTGTAGTATTTCTTGGGCAGCAATTTCGGCCGGCCGTTGCTCCCGCAAATCACGTGCGTCGTTTCTCCGTTCGCCAGGACTTTTCCGTCCGCGTCGCGAATCACCTCATAGGAAAACTTGATAACGCGGTTCCGGGATTCCGCGATGCGCGTCCGGATGCGCAGCACTTCGTCATACATCGCCGAATGATGATACCGGCAGTGCGCATCCGCCACCACGATGTGGCAATCGTCTTCAATTTCCATGCGCTTGTACTCGAGGCCCAGCGCGCGGATCAATTCGACGCGGCCCACCTCGAACCAGATCAGGTAATTCGCGTGATAGACCACGCCCATCTGATCCGTCTCCGCGTAGCGCACCCGCACCATCGCGTCATGATATTCAATCATCGACTCTCCAAAATTCCCGTAATTGTACAGACTGACTCGTTGTATGCGGCTCTGAATTATTCATGGATCTTTTTCTGATACCGCCAAACTAACGTCGAAAACTAACCATCGAAACCAGCGACTAAAAACAAAACCATAACAACTAGCAACTGAAAACTGAAAACCAGTCACCAGTCACTATTCCTCGCCGCGCCACACCGGCTTCCTCTTTTCGAGAAAAGACGCCAGCCCTTCCTGGAAGTCCGGCGTGCAGCGAATCCGCGCATTTTCCAATACCGCGCGCTCCAGATCGGCGTCCACGCTTGCCGCCGCCGCCGAAGTCAGCAATCGCTTTGCGCGCGTCAAGCTGCTGGGGCTCGCGGCAATCAAAATATCGGCGAGTTCCTTCGCCCGGTCCATCAGTTTTTCGGGCGGGACAATTTCATTGATCAGCCCCATCTCTTTGGCTTCCTCCGCTTCGATGATTCGCCCCGTGAGCAGGAGGTCGCGCGTCCTCTTCTCGCCGATTTGCCGTGTCAGGAACACCGATACGATCGCCGGCAAGAATCCGATCTTCACTTCCGTGTAGCCAAATTTCGCTTCCGGGACCGCCAGCGTGAAATCACAAAGCGTCGCAATGCCGCAGCCGCCGGCGAGCGCCGCGCCGTTCACTGCCGCGATCAGCGGTTTTGAAAAACTCCAGATGCGCCGGAACATTTTCGCCATTCGCCGCGAGTCTTCCTGGTTTTCCGTGGGTGATTGCTTCGCGAGCGCCGCGAGCATTTCCAGGTCCATCCCCGCGCTGAACGCTTTTCCGCTCCCCGTCAGAATTCCCACGCGCGCATGGCTCTTTTCAATCGCGTCCAGCGCCGACTGCAGTTCGGAGATCATCGCTGCCGAGATGGCGTTTCTTTTGTCCGGGCGGTTCAGCGTGAGAGTCGCGAGTTTTCCGGATATGTCGAGAAGAAGTGTTTCATACATTGCGGCAATCTCCCTCGCTACGCGCACCGGCAGCTCTTCCGGAACGCGGCAGCCTCTCGGCAGGAACTCGCGGTCGGAGTGATTCTAGTTCACCAGAGGAGCGTGCGCATACTTCGCGCGAATCTCGTTCGTCATTTCGAGCACTCTCGTAAGCCGCGCCGAATCGATTCCGGGATCGGCGCCCGCTTTCCGCAACGCTGCAAGAACATCTTCTGTCGCGATGTTCCCGACCAGATTGTCTCCCGCAAAGGGGCAGCCGCCAAGTCCCGTCAGTGCGCCGTCGAACCGCCGGCATCCCGCTTCGTAGGCCGCGAGAATCTTTTCTTCCGCATTTTCCGGACGGCTGTGCAAGTGCACTCCAAGCTCAATGCCCGCAACGTGATCCTTTACTTCGCGATACAGATCGCCAACAAGCTGTGGCGAGGCGGTGCCAACAGTATCTGCGAGCGAGACCGTCTTGATGCGGACGTCTTTCAGCCACTCAAGAGTCTCGGCGACAATCTCCGCCCCCCACGGCTCGTCGTAAGGATTTCCAAACGCCATCGAAATGTAAATTACGAGGCCCCGATTCGCTGCTGCCGTTTCCTTCCGCAACTTCTCGACAAGCAAGCGTGATTCGTCTCGCGTCATGTTGGCATTCGCCCGCCGGAAATATGCCGAAATCGAATAGGGATACCCAATCGTCGTCACGCCCGGCGTCGCCAAGCCCCGCTCCAACCCTTTTTCGTTGACGACGATTCCAATAATTTCAGTAGGCTCGATGGTGGCGCCAGCATCTTGGCGGCCAGCTTTCTCCGTGGCGCCATAGGGAAGGGAAGCGTTGAGCCTTGCCATCACCTCTTCGCTGTCGGCCATTTGCTTCACATGTTTTGGCGAAACAAAACTCACTGCGTCAATATGCTTGAATCCCGCAAGAACAAGTTCTTTCAAATATTCCGCCTTGTATTCCGTCGGGATGAGATCCGGCAAGCCTTGCCACGCATCTCTCGGACATTCTATGACAGTTGTCTTATGATCCACGGGCGTCAGAACCAGGGATTCTTGACGAGCTTTGGGGAGAACCACGACACAACCTCGACCGCGCCAATTTCGAGCAAAATGAGCAAGAGTATCGGACTGCTGATTCTCCGGCGCCCAGCCGCGACAAGCGCGATCAATACTGCGACGGCCAGCCCCAAAACTCCCACGGCATTTCCAAAACCAGCAAACACCCACCAGGCGCCGCCGGGATTGGCTTGGCGCAAGGTAGAACAAGTAAAGCCAAGAACAGATGGAGCAAGCAATACGAGGATGAGAGAGTTGACACGCTCCTCGGTCCTTGTCGGCGGTGGTGCGGGCGACGTCGTCATGTTTGCAGGACACCGGTCTTGAATTCACGGATTTCGGGATTTAGGGCGGCGGATTCGAGGGCCCAGATCAAGGCGTCGCGCGTATGGGCGGGATCGATGATGGCGTCGACCCACAAACGCGCGGCGGCGTAGCGCGGATCGGTTTGGTGCTCGTACGTGGCGCGGACGGATTCATATAATTCCTTTTTTTGTTTTTCGTCGACTTTTTTGCCTTCACGCTCGAGCTGTTTTAGTTTTATTTCGACCAGGGTGCTGGCGGCGGCGTCGCCGCTCATGACGGCGAAGCGGGCTGTGGGCCAGGCGAACATGAAGCGCGGGTCGTAGGCCTTTCCGCACATGGCGTAATTTCCGGCGCCGAAGCTGCCACCGCATATTACCGTGATTTTGGGAACGACGCTGTTCGCTACCGCATTAACCATTTTTGCGCCGG
>WNFR01001192.1_pt1 | contig 26970 bp, 26 predicted proteins | sample 5400221 | NCBI WGS metagenome assembly WNFR01 (sample SAMN13153357, study PRJNA577476) | soil metagenome | isolation source: 40 cm soil under Madrone tree | place: USA:California | collected 2016-06-14
CCGCCGAAGCCGAGCATGCGGATCTGCGCCGACATCATCGAGTACACCAGCCGCGAGATGCCGAAGTTCAACTCGATCTCGATCAGCGGCTACCACATGCAGGAAGCCGGGGCGACGTGCGACCTGGAGCTGGCGTTCACGATCGCCGACGGTCTCGAGTACGTGCGCGCGGCCCTGTCGAAGGGGCTCGACGTCGATCAGTTCGCGGGGCGCTTGTCGTTCTTCTTCGCGATCGGGATGAACTTCTACATGGAGGTCGCGAAGCTGCGCGCCGCGCGCCTCTTGTGGGCGACGTTGATGCAGAAGCACTTCTCGCCGAAACAGCAGACGTCGCTGATGCTGCGGACACATTGTCAGACGTCGGGGGCGAGCCTCACCGAGCAGGATCCGTTCAACAACGTCATTCGCACGACGGTCGAGGCAATGGCCGCCGTGTTCGGCGGAACGCAGTCGCTGCACACGAACTCGTTCGATGAAGCGATCGCGCTGCCGACCGATGCGTCCGCGCGCGTCGCGCGCAACACGCAACTGATCCTGCAGCTGGAAACGGGGATTCCGAAGGTCGTGGATCCGTGGGGTGGGTCGTACTTCATGGAGGCGCTCACGCATGCGCTCGCGGCGAAGGCGCTCGGAATCATTGAAGAGGTCGAGCGACTCGGTGGCATGGTCAAGGCGATCGAGGCGGGGATGCCGAAGCTGCGGATCGAGGAAACGGCGGCCCGGCGGCAGGCACGAATCGATCGCGGCGAGGACGTGATCGTCGGCGTCAACAAGTTCCGCCTCGACGTGGAGCCCGAGATCGACACGCGCGAGATCGACAACGCCGCCGTGCGCGAGTCGCAGATCGCGCGATTGAAGAAGATTCGGGAGACGCGGGACCAGAAGAAGGTCGAGTCTGCTCTGAATGCGCTGACGGCGGCGGCGGAGAGTGGGAACCGGAATCTGCTGGAGCTCGGCATCGAGGCGGCACGGGCACGTGCCACCGTCGGCGAGATCTCGGACGCGATGGAGAAGGTGTGGGGGCGGTATCACGCGGAGATTCGCTCCATCAGCGGGGTCTACGGGTCGTCGTTCGGGGATGACGCCGAATGGAAGGCGCTCACTCAGGAGATCGAGCGCTTCGCCGAGACCCATGGTCGGCGCCCGCGCATGCTCGTCGCCAAGATCGGACAGGATGGGCATGACCGCGGGGCGAAAGTGATTGCGACCGCCTTTGCGGATTTGGGGTTCGACGTCGACGTGGGGACGTTGTTTCAGACGCCGGAAGAGGTCGCGCGGCAGGCGGTCGAGAACGACGTGCACGTGATCGGCGTGTCGACGCAGTCGGGCGGACATAAGACGCTCGTCCCGCAGCTCATCAAAGACCTCGAGAAGCTCGGCGGCGGCGATATCGTCGTCACGGTCGGCGGAATCATTCCGGCGAAAGACTACCGATTCCTCGAGCAAGCCGGCGTGAAAGCGGTTTTTGGACCCGGCACACAGATCCCGAAGGCAGCGCGCCAGGTGCTGGATCTGATTGCGCAGCAGCCGGCCGACGCCGCGGTCGGCACCTAAGTCACTAAACCGGCTTTCGCTGATCGTTGGCGAGTTCCGTCATCGCAATTGCCCGCCCGTACGAGTACGCGTTGCCGCTCGAGCTCGTGCGATGATACGGAGATCGTTGTGGCGGCAAATATCTACCAAGCAGTGAAACAGGCCATGCAGGACTTGATCGCGCCGCAGATCGAGTCACTGAAAGGCGACATCGGCGGACTGCGAGCAGAGATCGGCGCCGTGAAAGCCGAGATCGGCGGTGTGAGAACCGAGATGCACACCGAGATCGGCGCACTGCGAACCGAGATGCAAGCAGGTCACCTCGCGCTCGCCTCCGAGATCCGCCGGATCGACGACAAGCTCACGTGGGCGCTCGACTTGCGCGAGCGGATCGTCGCGATCGAAGCGCGGCTGGGCCCCGCTCCCGCCCGCTCGTAGCGCGCGAGCACCGTTCGACGGTCGGGTCGCCGTCTCGGCATCACGGACGCTCGCTCGACGGACAACGTCACCACTCGCGGTAACGGCCGCCACACCATCGTCGGCCATCGCGACCGCGGCCAGTGCAGTATGGCAGGCGGTCGCTGGCGCGAGCGGCTAATCGCCGACGTCACGCGGCCGCGGGCAGCCGGACGGTGACGCGGGTTCCTTCGCCGGGCGTCGAGGTGATGCTGCACGCGCCGCCGAGCGCGTCGACCGTGCGTTTCACGATCGACAGCCCCAAGCCGTGCCCGGGAACGTCGCCCGTCGCGGCGACGCGATAGAATGGATCGAAGACATGGCCGACCGCGGCGGCATCCATGCCGACGCCGTTGTCGGCCACCTGGAGCTCGACGGAATCGCCGGTGCGTCCAGCCGTAATCGCAAGCGTGAGCGGACGCTCCCGAGCGCGATATTTGATCGCGTTCGACACCAGGTTGTACACGATCCGGCCGAATATCTCCGGCGGACAAGAGACCCGGCAGTCCGCGATCGCGACATCGACCTTCGCATCCGCGGGAAGCGGCTGCACATCGTCGAGCGCTTGATCCACGACTGCGGCGATCGCGGTCTCGCCGGTGCCGGGACGGCCGCTCACGGATAGCGCCAGGAGACCGTCGATGATCGCGACCATGCGCATCGTCGCGTGGGCGATGCGTGCACCGATCTCGCGGGGCGACGGTCCTTTGCCGAGGTGCAAGAGCTCGGCGTAGCTGCGGATCGGCGTCAGCGGTCCACGCAGATCGTGCGCGACGCGCGCGGCGAAGGCCTCGAGCTCGCGGCGCCGGTCGTGCTCCGCCTCGAGACGTGCCTGCAGCAGTGCGCGCTGGCGGCGCAGGGTACGGACGAGCACCGTGGCGACGATCACGGCCAGCAGCAACGTGATGGCGCCGGCGACAGCGTCCGCCGCAAAGGCTTGGCGATGTACCACACGGATGACGGCGACACTGTCGGCAGCCTCACGCTCGTTCAGCTCCACGATCCGGTCGATCGAGCCTTCGATGTCGCCCACGAGCGCATCAGGAGCCGACGCGCCGTCCATCGGCTCGTGCTGGAGACGTTCGAGTAGACCCTGGAGATGCGTCCACTCTGCGCGCTCGCCTCGGTAGGTCGCCAGCGGCTCGTAGAGCGCCGCGTCGCGCGCGATCTGCTTCGCGACGTTCGCGGCGACGGTCGCACCGGGATTGGCCGCGAGCACGTGCGCGTCGGCTCGGAGGTGATCGGCGAGGGCGACCGAGCGTAGCGCATTGTCGATTAGATTCGTCGTCTCTGCGCCGGTGCGGTGCTCGACGACGAGGTCGGTCGCAAGCATGCCGACGGCCAGCAGACCGACGGTCACGAGCGCGAGTAGCGCCGGCCACGCCGACGGAACGTCCGCCGCGACGTCGCGGGACTTCACGCCCCGGAAGGTACCACCGTCGGGGTCACGGACAATGCCCCCACCGATTCCGCCGATCGCGGACGGGGCGAGCGCATGCGGGAGCGCGGGACGCAGGTCGTTACGAGTTCGCCATCGCTACGTCCACGGTGTTACTCCTGAACAAATACCTCGCGGCATCACCGCAGCCGACGTCATGGGAGAGAACGATGACATTGCGACGCCTCGCCACACGCTGCTTGCCGATTCTCGCGGCGATCGTGTTCATGACCTCTGGTACCGATCACGCGATCGCCGCCGATCCCGGTCAGCCAGACCAACCCCCCAGCGCAAAGCGTTCTCCAGGTCACACGCGAACGCGTGCCGCCGCCAACGAATCCGCAGCGGCGCGGCAGGACCGTGAGCGTCGCGAGGATCTCGAGCGGCGGGTCGAGCGGCTCGAGCAACAGGAGATGAAACCGCCGGCGATGCCGCCGAGCGATCCGACGAGGTGACGGGCCGCCGTCACCGCCGAACGATGCGCAAGCCGGTAGTGGGTCAGTTTGATTCTCGGAATAACCGGCGGCTGGAATGACGTATCGAGAGCACGCTGAATCCCCAGAGCGGCAAAATCCACGCGTTCCTGTACGGCAGGTTCTCGCGACCGAGCGCGAACATCACGAAGGGCCACGTCGTCACGAAGAACCCGTACGCACTCGGCATGAACCAGCGCCACGGACCGTCGCCGCGCGTCTGCACGATGCGAATCCACATCGCGGCAGAGGCGATCCATCCGATGATGTGAGTAGGGATCAGGAGCCAGTCGGGCAGGTAGACAACCACTCTCCGGCCGACGAACACGAGCGCCGTCCCGATCAAGAGAGCGACGATGACGGCGGCAGCCCGCCGGGCAAGTTCCCGCTGGCGTGAAGTGAGCATGGCTGATCTGGCTGCGCTGTGGCATACTCCCGTCATGCCTGCGCGCTCAAACCCGCGCGCGGACGCAAAGCGCAGTGCGCCAGGCTGACACAGGAAACAGCGCTGCAAGTTCTTGACGGTCCGGACAGTCTTTGCGACGGTCGCGGCACGTGACAATCGCTGCCTGCTACCTGTCGACTGGCGCCGTAGTTCTAGGCGCCGACAGCACGACCACCGTCCAGGTCTACAATCGGACCGGAACGGCTTCGACCTTTCGCCACTTCAACTACGGTCAGAAGATCTTCGAGATTGGCGACCCCGGAGCTGTGGCGCTGCTGACGTGGGGCTTGGCGTCTCTCCAGACGACGAGCTACCGCACGCTGATCGCGCGCCTGGCGGATGATCTCGACAAGAATCCACCCGCATCCGTCGCGGATGTGGCAGATCGCTGGAGGAAGCTCTTCGGCGATGCTTATAGGAGCGACTTCACTGCCTTGATGCAGACCGCGAAGGATCTCAAGGCAAAAGGGACAGCGCGGACACCCGCTGAGACTAAGCACTTGGCCGATTTAAGCGGCCTTTCCGGGGGATTCTGCATCGGGGGGTCCCTATCAGATCGAGTCCCGGCAGCGGTCCAGATCACATTCGATCTCATCAACGGCGTTGGTGCGTCTGCGGCGCTTCCAATTGGTGGCGCAATGTTTTGGGGCTGGCCGAACGCGACGAGCCGACTGATCTACGGCATGGACGATCGAATCTTCGAGGAGATCCTCGCTTCGGGTCAATGGAAGGGGGATCGCAAGTCCCTGCTGGCGATTGTGCAACCGCATGCGCTTGGCCAGGCAGCGAACCTACCGCTTCGAGAAGCGGTGGACTTTCTGTACGCCTCCATCTACAGCACGATTAAGGCGATGAAGTTTTCTCACTTTCCCCTGATCTGCGGCGGACCGATCGAAATCGCCACGATCACTGCGGATCGACCGTTCCGGTGGGTGCGGCACAAGGGCCTAGCGGAAGCGATCCTCTCAATCTAAACTGGAGGGTCCAATGGCGAAGGCGAAGGATCAACGTCCACTGTCGGAGGCGCTCGCTGGGGCTGCGCCGCCCGCATGGGTGCGCGACGCGCAGGAGCACTATCAGCGCACGGGATCTCATCGCATCGAAGACATGGCTCGCCTCCTTGGGGATCAGACCAAGGGGGTGTCTACGGGAGTGTCCGTGGGCACTCCCGTGTTAGCGGCAAAAAACAAGGACCATTGAACTACCGTGGTCAATCGGCTCAAGCGCCCGCGCGATCCGATCCAGCTCGCGAAGCTAATCGGCGACATTGCAACTCGCCAGGCCGAGGATCGCCAAGACGACTCTCGCAATCCTGCAGCCGTCGCGCTGGGGAAGCTCGGCGGGAAGAAGGGTGGCGTCGCGCGGCGCCAGGCGCTTACTCCCGAGGAGCGGCGGGAGATCGCACGTAAGGCAGTGCGCGCGCGATGGCAGCGGAGTAAAGGCAAATCTTAGGCCTGACCACGATTCAGTATCAGCGCGCCTAGGTCCAATTTCCCTTCGCCCAACGCCTGAATCACGACGTACGGCTGCATCAGGGGATCGCTAAACCTAAAGCGGCACTTCCACGCCTCGCCTTTGCGCTCAAGAACGTTCGCGCGCTCTGGCTTGGAGAATTCGTTCAGGTGCTTGATGAACGTGCTCAGCCGAACGGGGCGACCCGCAACGGCACTCAGGGGCTTTGTGACATCACCGGGCGCGAAGAACCCGAGAGGATCTGTGGGGGTGATGGCGGCGGCCGTCAGGACATCCCGGTGGAGCGCGTTCTTGTGGGCGCTATACGTTGCCGTCACGTACGCCGACAGCACGTACTGCTTCACGCCGTCTAGCGCACGCTGCGTACCGTTGAGAACGTGGTCGCGCGTGAGTTCTTGCTCACCCCTGGTAATCGCTGCGACGCACGCCTGCTGCGCTAGCAGATGCGCGTAGTGCGGCATTCCTCGAGAGAGCGTTGCCACGACGGCGAGCGCATCTTGGGTAGGCGTAAGGGGGAAATCTTGGCAGATGACGTTGAAACGGTTGACCCCTGTCTGCACAACGGCTCGAACGTCATCGAAATCCATTCGGGGCATTGGAATTTGCCGAAGGCAGCGTGCGATGGATTGATGTTCCGCAATCAACGCGTCTACTGTATCGCCGATGCCCACAAGCAGAATTGTAACGTCAACAGCATGGTCGGATAGCGCTTTGATTGTGTCGGCCATTAAGCGTTTCGTCTCGGGATCTCTGATGTTGTCGAACTCGTCAATCGCGACGATCAGTTGTTTTTCGCGGGATGCGAGGTCCAGCAAGTGTTGCACCTCGCTGGGACCGAATGTGGCGGGTAGGGCGTCCGCGTAGCTGACCAATTCCTCATTCACCTTCCCCGCGAAGCCGATCTGTTGAAGGCGCTGCGTGAGGGCGATCTTCGTGAACACCTCCCGCCAGATACTTTCGTACGTGGACGAGGACGTGCAGTTCACGCGAGGCGTTAGGAATCCCGGCTCCGCATTCGGATCTTCGCGTGGGTTTGGGAGAAAGTCCGCAAGGCAGTTTGCGAGCGAAGTCTTACCGACGCCACGTTCACCGAAGATGATCGCGTGTGTACCCCGTTGGTACACTGCATCGATGCCGCGCCCGATCTGATCTGACCGACCGGCGAAGAGATCGCGCCGGCTGATAGGCGTCCCTGGGCTAAAGCAGTGGGTGACAGTCGCGAGCCTATAAAAATGCTCGGTCTTTTCCGGCATTGGAGACGCCTCCCTAGTTAGCGGTCTGACTGTCATACTGTTGGAACTAGCTAGCAGAGACCCCACTAGTTTGACAAGTACGGCAGTGAGTGTGTCAATCTACTCGACTCTACGTGCACGCTCAAGTAGAAGGGTCAATATGAATCGCCTCCCCGCAAGCAGCCGCGCACAGATTCTCGGAATGATGGTCGAGGGCATGTCGGTCCGCTCGATCACGCGGCTGACCGGGGCCAGCAAGAACACGGTCACGAAGCTCCTCGCCAGCGCCGGCCAGGTGTGTGCCGAGTACCAGGATCGGCACCTGCGGAATCTCTCCTGCAAGCGGGTCCAGGCGGACGAGATTTGGAGCTTCGTCTACGCCAAGGACAAGAACGTCCCGATGGCGAAGCGCGGCGAGCCGGGCGTCGGCTCGGTGTGGACCTGGACGGCGCTCTGCGCGGATACGAAGCTGATCGCGTCCTTCCACGTCGGGACGCGCGACGCCGATTGCGCCTACGAGTTTCTGAGCGACCTGGCGAGCCGGCTACAGGGTCGCATTCAGCTCACGACGGACGGACACGGGGCGTATCTGAACGCCGTGCGCGACGCGTTCGGCCGCGACATCGACTACTCGATGCTGATCAAGCTCTACGGCGCGGTGCCGACCGAGCCGGGGCGCTACTCACCGCCAAAGTGCGTCGGCGTTCGCGAGGAGCGCATTCTGGGCTACCCGGACGCAGCGCACGTCTCGACGAGCTACGTCGAGCGCCAGAACCTGTCGATGCGAATGGGGATGCGCCGGTTCACGCGCCTCACGAACGCGTTTAGCAAGAAATGCGCGAACCACGAGCACGCGATCGCGATCTACTTCATGAACTACAACTTCGTCAGGATTCACCAGACACTGCGTGTGACGCCCGCAATGGCAGCCGGCGTCACCGATCGGCTTTGGTCGATGGATGATCTCGTAGCGATCGTCGATGCGTGGGACGACGCGCAGCCGCGCGAGAAGCCGGGGCGGAAACCGAAGCTCGCGGCGGGTCAATCAAACTGACCCACTACCCGCAAGCTGGCGACAGTGGGCATCTCGGCGCACTCGCGCTAGACTCTGCGAATGCCGTCGGTCCTCGACCACTGCTGCGACCTTCCGCTCCGCACCTTCGCCGCGGGCGAGATGGTGCTGACGGAAGGACAGCGCAGCGGCCTGCTGTACGTCCTCGCGAGCGGCGCCGTCGAGGTGCTGAAGGACGATGTGCAGATCAACATCGTCTCCGAGCCGGGAACGTTCTTCGGCGAGGTGTCCGTGCTCCTCGACGAGCCGCACACGGCGAGCGTGCGCGCGGTCGAGCCGTCAACGTTCTACGTCGCGGACGATCCACTCGCATTCGTCGGCTCGCGCCCGGAGGTGGCGCTCGCGATCTCGCGGCTGCTCGCGCGCCGGCTGCACTTCGTCACGACATACCTCGTCGACGTGAAGCGGCAGTTCGAGGGCAGCGGCGACCATCTTTCAATGGTCGACGAGGTCCTCGAGAGTCTCGTCCATCATCAAGATGCCGAGGCGTCGCCGGGATCCGATCGCTGTCCGGAGCCCGATCCTACGACGGAGTGACGGCTGGCACGGGCCGGACGAGCGGCTGGTCGAGATCGACCGTCTCGCTGCCGGCCCCCGACGTCCACGTCGCCGTGTGCGCATCCGTATCGAAGATCACGTGCGGTGGGTACGGCGACATCTCGCGCCCGGCGTTGAACACCCACGTGTCGCCGAGGCGATCGACCCATGAGCCTCCCTGCCGGAACGGCGACTGGTGTACGTGGCCGCTGAGCACGAGGTCCGGTCGATACTCGCGCGTCCAGCGCACGAGCTCGGCGTCGCCGTAGTACTTGCTGCCGGTCCAGCTGACCGGCGACGCGTCGGGTGGCGCGTGGTAGACCCAGATCCATTTTTGTCGACGGCGCGCGGCGTCGCGGGCGAGCTGGCGCCCGACCTCGGCGCAGGCGTGTGGTCCGTCCCACCAGCGGCACACGGTGAGCGAGACGTCGCCGATCTCCGCGTAGTCGCCGTCGGTGAACGCCCCCGGCACTTTGCCTTTGGCGAGCCAGGTCGCCGTGCGCTCGCCGTCGGCGTCGCGCGCATTCAGATCGTGATTGCCGGAGCTCACCGCGAGCCGCGTACGGCCGGCGACACGCCGCAGATATTTCGACACGACGACGATCTGCGCGCCGAGCGCAACGATCGACGCAACATCGAGGGAGTCGCCCGCGATGACGACGAGATCGAAGCGATCGGCGACGCCGTCGACCCAATCGAGCTGCTTCAGGGTGTAATGGAGATCTGAGACCAGGAGGCCGCGCATCGCTGTACCGGCGCGATCTGTGGCAGGAACCGTATATCGCCGCAAGGCGACGACGCGATACCGCCGGGGGACTTCTGGGCTTGGAAGCTGCGCGCGATGTATAAGCCCCTCATGAGCGCACCCGCAGGTGGCAGCTGGCTCGTCGCCCCCCTCGGCTCCGCGCCGCAGTTCACCGGCGCGGACTTCAGCGAGGACGACATCCTCTATGCGAAAACGGCCGAGGACTTCGTCCGCGACGAGGTGCTGACGCAACTCGAGGAGATCGAGGCGAAGAAGGAAGGCCTCATGCCCCAGCTCTTGAAGCGTGCCGGCGAGCTCGGGCTCCTCATGGTCGACATCCCGGAGGCGTACGGCGGGCTCGGGCTCCGCAAGACGACGTCGATGCTCGTCTCCGAGCGCGGCGCGCTCTGCGCGTCATTCAGCGTTTCGTGGGGCGCGCACACCGGCATCGGCACGCTGCCGATCGTCTACTACGGCACCGAGGAGCAAAAGCAGCGCTACCTGCCGAAGCTCGCCAGCGGCGAGTGGCTGGCGGCGTACGCGCTGACGGAGCCGCAGGCGGGAAGCGACGCGCTGGCGGCGAGGACGCGCGCCGTCCTCGATCCCGACGGCCGCACGTACAAGCTCACCGGCACGAAGCAGTTCATCACCAACGCCGGGTTCGCCGACCTCTTCACGGTCTTCGCGAAGGTCGACGGCGAGAAGTTCACCGCGTTTCTCGTCGAGCGCTCGACGCCGGGTCTCAGCCTCGGACCCGAAGAGCACAAGCTCGGGATCCGCGGCTCGTCGACGCGGCAGGTGATCCTCGAGGACGCGCCGGTGCCGGCCGATCGCGTGCTCGGCGAGATCGGGCGCGGCCACAAGATCGCCTTCAACATTCTCAACATCGGCCGCTTCAAGCTCGGCGCCGGCGCCGGCGGCGCCGCGAAGGACTGTCTGCGCATCGCGCTCGCGTACGCGCGCGACCGCCATCAGCACGGACGCGCGATCGCGAGCTTCGGAATGATCCAGCGGAAGCTCGCCGACATGGCGACGCGCATCTACGTCGCCGACAGCATGAGCTATCGCACCGCCGGACTGATGGACGACGCGGCGGCGGCGATCGATCACGACGCGCCCGATGCCGCGAAGCGCCTCGTCACGGAGGCGGTCGAGGAGTACACGATCGAGGCCTCGATCCTGAAGGTGTTCGGCACCGAGACACTCGACTTCGTCGCCGACGAGTCGCTGCAGATCCTCGGCGGCTACGGCTTCACCGCCGACTATCCCGTCGAGCGCCACTACCGCGATTCCCGCATCAACCGCATCTTCGAGGGCACGAACGAGATCAACCGCCTGATCATTCCGGCGACGGTCGTGAAGCGCATCGGCAGCGGCAAGCTGCCCTTCCCCGACTTCCTGCAGCAAGTCGAGCGCGAGGTCGCCGATCGCGCCGCGTGGCCGCCGGCCGTCGAAGGCGCGCTGCGCCGCGAGGTCCGCGCCGCCGAGGTCGCGAAGCGGGTGATCGCCTACACCGCGCGCGTCCTCATCGAGGGCAGCCTCGACTCGCTGAAGGACAAGCAGCAGCACCTCGAGATCCTCGCCAACATGATCATCGACGCCTACGCCATGGACAGCGTCGTGAATCGCACGCGTCTTCTCATCGGCCATGGGCCCCAAGAGGACGACGATCTGCGGCTCGCGATGACGAACGTCTTCGTCTCGTCCGCCAATGAGCGCGTGATCGACGGCGCCCGCCGCATCCTCGTGAACGAGTTCGAGGGCGACGAGCTCCGCCGCCACCTGGCGCTCGAAGCGATCGTCCCGCACATGCCGATCCGCACGATCGCGGTGAAGACGCGGATCAGCGAGGCGCTGGTGACGCGCGGCCTCGGCCCCGTCTTCCTGCGGTAGGGGAACCCTGCCCACGACGTGACGGCTCGCGGCCGGTCCGCCCGGCGCCCCTGGTGGATCCCACACTTCCTCGGCTCCGTGCCGCAGGTCGCGCCGGAGCATCTCCGCATGCTCGGCGTCGTCTCGCTCGGGCTGCTGTTCGATCAGTACGACTTCGGAATGCTGAGCGCGGCGTTGCCGCGTATCGCGGCGGATCTGCGCCTCGGCGATGCGCAGCTCGGGTACACGCTGTCGCTGATCCGCTTCGGCGCCGTGCCGGCGTTTCTCGTCCTGCCGCTCGCCGACCGCATCGGCCGCCGGCGACTGTTTCTCGTCGCGATCGCGGTGATGTCGATCGGGACCGCGATGACCGCGCTGACGCAGTCGGTCGCGCAGTTCGTCGTCGTGCAGATGGTGACGCGGACGTTCATGACCGTCGGCCTCGCGCTCGCATTCGTGATCGTCGCCGAGGAGTTTCCCGCGCAGCACCGCGGCTGGGGAATCGGCATGCTGGGTGCCCTCGGCGCCGCCGGTATCGGCCTCGCCGCGGCGCTGTTCGCGCTCGTCGACGTGCTGCCGTACGGCTGGCGCGCGCTCTATCTCGTCGGCCTCGCACCGGTCCTGTTCTTCGGAATGTTCCGGCGTCAGGTGGTAGAAACGCAACGCTTCGAGCGCCACGTCGCGCGGCGTGACGACGAGCGACACCCGTCCGCAGCCGCGGCGTGGCTCGTGCCGCTCGTGCAGCTCGCGCGCGCACATCCGACGCGCACGCTCTCGATCTCGGTGTTGTCGTTCGCGATGTTCGTGGGCCAGGTGTCGGTGTTTCAATTGATCGGCAAGTTCGTGATCGACGAGCGCGGTTGGGCGCCGTGGCAGTTCTCCGCGATGTTCGTCCTCGGCGGGATGCTCGGGATCGTCGGCAACGTCGTTGCGGGGCATCTCGGGGATCGGTTCGGCCGCCGCACCGTCGGCTGCGTCTCGATGCTCGCTTTTCCGATCTTCTCCTCGATCTTCTATCTCGGTCCGAACTGGGCGTTGTCGCCGGCGTGGATCGCGTTCGTGTTCTGCGTGAGCGCGAACACGACCGTCCTACGGGCATTCGCGACCGAGCTCTTCCCGACGTCGCGCCGCGGCAGCGCGATGGGCCTCTCCGAGGTGATGGGCGCCGTCGGCGCGACCGCGGGACTCGCCGTCTTGGGGCTCGGCACGCAGGTGGGCGCCGGCGACGGCGTCCTCCGCGCCCTGTTCGATCTCCTGCCGCTCGACGTCCGCGGCGCCAGCGCGCTCGCACGCATGACGAGCCTGCTCTCCTGGACGGTCGCGATCGCCGGCGTGCTCGTTCTGCTTCTCCCAGAGACGACGCAGCGCGAGCTCGAGACGATCAGCGTCGAAGACGCGTAGCGGCCGAACCGCCCGACGCTACGAGCGGACGACCGGCGCCGCTTGGAGCGCGGCTTGTCGGTGCGCCCGGCGCAAGCGCGTTGCCTTGAAGCGTGCGCGCATCGCGGGCATCGTGCCGTCATGACGACCGACGATACGACGTGGAAGCGGTGCAGCACCTGCAAGAAGCCGATCGCCTTCGCCGCCCCTTATTGGGCGTGCAGCGTCTCGACGTGCAATCGGCGCGGCGCGCTCTTCGCGTTCTGCTCGGTCGACTGCTGGGATGGGCACGTGCCCGTGATGCGCCATCGTGACGCGTGGGCCGACGAAGCCACCGCGCCCACCGCCGCGGAGTGGGCACGAGAGCAAGAGCACGAGCCGCGCCGGATCGTCGTCGGCAGCACGCCCGCGGCGCGCGGCGCCGCCGATACCCCGCGTCGCGGCAGCGCGCCGCCGCGCGACGTGCTCATCGTCGTCTCCAAGCTGAAGCACTACATCCGCGAGACCACCGGGATGAACACATCCGACGACGTGATCGAGACGCTCTCGGACCGGGTGCGCGACCTCTGTGACGACGCGGCCGGCCAAGCCCGCGCCGCCGGGCGGAAGACCGTCATGGCGCGCGACTTCACACGGCGCTGACGGGGTTGCGCGATCGATACCGGACGCCGCGGCTTCTCGTCGCGTTCGGCGGCCTGCAGTTCGTCCTCTTCCCGATTCCGGTCGTCATCCTCTTCTGGACCGATCGGATCGGCCTGTCGCTCACGCAGATCATGGTGCTGCAGGCGATCTTCGGCCTGGCGTCGGTGGTGTTCGAGTTCCCGTCCGGCTACCTCGCCGACCGCGTCGGCTATCGCGCGGCGCTCCTCACCGGCGCGACGTTGTGGGCGCTCGGATGGACCGTGTACGCAATCGCGACGACGTTCACGGAGATCGCCCTCGGCGAGATCGTCCTCGGCGCCGGCAACGCCTTCGTCTCGGGCGCGGACTCCGCGCTTCTCTTCGCGTCGCTCGCCGCCGCCGACGACGTCGGCGCGTACACGCGCTGGGAGGGCCGGACGCGCGCCGCGGGCCAAGCGTGCGAGGCCGGTAGCTCCGCCGTCGGCGGATGGCTGTACTCCGTCGCGCCGCGGTTGCCGTTCTGGCTGCAGGTGCCGAACGCGCTCGCCGCGGTCGCGCTGGTCGCGGCGATGCCCCAACCGCCACGCGCGCAGGCGACGATCGAGACGTCGCACGTCGCTCGCATGTGGCACGTCGTCCGGACGACGCTCGGTCACCGTCGCCTGCGGACGGCGATGCAGCTGAGCGTCACGCTCGGGCTCTCGACCTTCACGATGGTCTGGCTGATCCAGCCGTGGATGCAGCGCCGCGGCATCCCGGTGGCGTGGTTCGGACCCATCTGGGCGGCGGCGCATCTCTGGCTCGCGACGGTGTCGCTGGCGAGCGCGCGGGTCGCCGACGCGATCGGCGTCCGAACGACGCTAATCGTATCCGCGGTGCTCGTCGTCGTCGGCTACGCGCTGCTCGCGACGCTCGACAGCCCGTGGGCCGCCGCGGCCTACCTCTGCTTCATGACGACGCGCGGCTTGCAGTCGCCGATTCTCGCAACGGTGATCCAAGCAGACGCGCCGCACGAGGACCGCGCGAGCGTGCTGTCGTTGAACGCGCTCTGCTTCCGTCTCGCGTTCGTCGCCTGCGGACCGGCGGTCGGCGCGCTCGTCGATCGGTTCACGCTGGAGCCGACGCTCGGCGCGCTCGCGGCCGCATCGGCGCTCGCGTCGGCCGCCACGCTCACCCAGTTCCGTCGCGCGCACGCGCGGCAAACGATTTGAGCGTCGTGAGTCGTCTTCGACGACAGCCGGCGATGTCGTCCTTTGACCCGCGCGGGCGGCGCGGCGTCACAGCAAGCCGACGTACGACCCACCGTCGACCTGGAGGTTCTGCCCCGATACGAACCCCGCCTGCGCGCTGCAGAGGTAGACGCACGCGGCGGCGAATTCCTCCGGCGTTCCGAGACGGCGCGCGGCGATCGATGCCGCGATCTCGCGGTACGCCTCCTCCACCGATACGCCGCGTGCCGCCGCTTGCAGCTCGGCCATGAAGCGCTGGCGGTCGGTGTCGATGCGCTCGGGGAGGAGATTGTTGATGGTGACGTTGTCGCAGGCGACCTCGCGCGAAAGACCTTTGCACGCGGCGGTGAGCGCCGTCCGCGCCGCGGTGGAGAGACCCATCAACGGATGCGGCGACTTCACCATCGCCGAGGTGATGTTGACGATGCGGCCGAAGCGGCGCGCACGCATGCCGCCGACGACGGCGCGAATCATGAGCACGGGCGCGAGCAGATTCTGCTCGAGCGCAGCGAGCCACGCAGCGCGATCCCAGTCCTCGAAGCGTCCCGGCATGGGGCCGCCGTTGTTGGTGACGAGAATGTCGGCATCGGGACACGCCGCGACGAGCCGTGCGCGCCCCTCCTCCGTGCAGAGGTCGGCGGCGACCGCTACGACGTGCGCGCCGGTCTCGCGGCGGATCCCCTCGGCCGTCGCGTCGAGCGGCTCGGCAGTACGTCCGTTCACGACGACGGCGACGCCTTCGCGCGCAAGCGCCAGCGCGCACGCCTTGCCGAGGCCGCGGCTCGAGGCGCAGACGATCGCCTTCCGCCCGGTCAGTCCGAGGTCCATGGTGTGCTCCATGCGCGCGAGAGTATCGAGCCGAGAACGTCCGCCAGCGCGGCACGCGGATCGGTGACGGCGCTCCGCGAGCGCCACGCGACGTGCTGGTCGGGACGCACCAGGACGGCGCCGTCGGCGGCGATGTCCAAGAGCCGCAGCCATCGCCCATCGGGGTCGTCGACGTCGCGGCCGATCACGACGGGCGCGAGCGGCGTGGCGACGGGGCCGTGCGCCGTCGCCTCGGCCTGCGCGATCGCGCCCGCTGCGTCGGCCCACGCTTCCCCCGCCGGTCCCGCGACCAACGTGAAGCGGTCGTAGGCGAACAGGTCGAGGCTCGACATGCGCGCGCCGGCGCGCGTCACCCACGCGTGCGGCACGCGCGCGCCGGGCGCCGCGCTCGGGACGTACTCGCGCACCGAGCTCGCGCCTGCTGGCGGCGCGCCGTTCGGAACGAGGGCGCCGGCGTCGTAAACGAAGCCGAGCTGGAGCCCGAGCATGTCGAAGTGCTCCGCCTGGTTCGCGATCGCGCCGCGCAGCGCGTTGGCCGCTGCCTCGTGCGATGAACTCGTGGAGCCGTCGGCGGCGCCCGCGGACGGCGCGGCGGCACCGGCGTCGACGTCGCGAAGCTGGGCCAGGGCTTGATACACCTCGCCCATCCGCAGCGCGTTCTGCAGGCTGACGTCGGCGTTTCGCTGCGCCACCGGACGACGCTCGGCGGCGTAGGTGTCGAGGAGGGCGTCGTCCGCCCAGCCGTCCTCGACGGCGGCGATCTTCCACGCGAGGTTGTGCGCGTCTTGGACGCCGGTGTTGAGGCCGAGACCGCCCGTCGGCGGGAAGCGGTGCGCCGCGTCGCCGACGAGGAAGATCTTCCCTTCGCGATAGCGCTCGGCGATTTGCGCGGTCATCGTCCACGGACGGATCGTGCGAATGCGGAACGGGTGCGCGTCCGTGCCCATCGCGCGCCGCACGATCGCGGCGCAGACGCTCTCGGAGTAATCCGCGACCGCCTCGCGATCGGGGTCCCACGCGTGCATGTAGACCCACGTCGAGTCGATGTCGTGCGCGACGAACGTCCCCGTCGCCTCGGGTGCCGTCGTCCAATAGAGGACACCGGGCCGGTGGCCGACGAGCGCGCGCAGGTTGGCCTCGAAGTGAATCATCATGAAGCTCTGCAGGCGATCGGGGCCGACCGGCACGATCCCGAGCGCCGCACGGACCGGGCTGCCGGCGCCGTCGGCGCCGATGACCCAGCGGCTCCGCACCTCGTAGTCGACTCCGCTCGCGTGGTCGCGGACGCGCGACGTCACGCCATCGCCATCCTGCGTCGTGCTCACCCACTCGTGCCCGTAGGCGACGTCGCTCGATCCCCGCACGGCCGCGCGCAGGATGGGCTCGAGACGGTGCTGCGAGAGGCTGCGGAGCGGCGTCGGCGTGAACGCCGACGTGTCGTCGCCTTGGCGCTCGTACGGCAGTCGACCGAGCTCCGCGCCGGCAAGCGTCGTGACCCAGAGGACGTGACCCGCGTCGGCGGGATCCTGGCAGGCGGCGGCGATCGCATCCATGTCGATGCCGGCGGCACGGAAGATCTCGAAGGTGCGCGCGTTCACGACGTGGGCGGCGGGCGCGGTCTGCGGCGCACGACGCCGCTCGACGACGCGATTCACGATGCCGAGACGAGAAAGGAGGAGCGACGACGTCAGCCCCGCGGCGCCGCCGCCGACAATGAGGACCGGCGTCTCGATCGTCCGTGTCGCGGCGCTCAGCGCAGGCACGACTGGTCCGCGGCGATACGGCGGGCGAGCTTCGCGCGCCACGTCTCGACGGGCTCGCACTCGCCGCTCGCGCGGCAGAGCGCCTCCGTTTGGCGCAGGATCTCGGCGTCGTCGAGCGCGAGATCGAGGTACTCGCCGCGCGGCTGGTGGACGTACCACGGGCTGTCGACGACGAGCTCGATCGCGTTGCCCTCCGGGTCGCGGGTGTACAGCGACCACGAATTGCCGTGGTTCAACGGCACGAAGTTGCTGTTGCCCTCGCCGACGAGGCGCTGTTGCACGCGCCGGAGCGTCGCCAGATCGTCGAGACGGAACGTGAGCTGGAAGACCGTGGCGCCGAAGCTGCCGCCGAGGACCGGCCCTTCGAGGATGGTGCCTTCGGTGCGTCCCGACGCGAGCACGAGCTGATGGTGCTCGGCCGGGTCGGTCGTCAGAAAGACGAGCTCTGCGACGCCGCCGCCGACCTCGCCGCGGTCGGTCACGGTCATTCCGAGCACGCGCGTGTAGAAGTCCTCCATCCGGCTGAGGTCGAAACACCCGAGACCGAAGTGGCTGAGACTCAATTTCCTGCCGTCCACGACCGGAACGCTCGCTGTGCTCATCGGTGACTCCTCCCGTACACGCGTCAGAAGGACGCGCACGTGATTACTTTACTCAGGCGTATAATCAGTCTTGCATATCTTAGTCAAGCGAGTAAGACTGGGCTCGATGCGTGCGAAGCGACACGTACCGCGACCGGCGGAGGCGACCCGCGACCGCATCCTCGCGTCCGCCCTCGATGTCTTCGCCGAACGCGGCTTCGACGGCGCGCGCACGCGCGAGATCGCCGACCGCGCCGGCGCCAACCTCGGCCTGATCAAGTACTACTTCGACGGCAAGGAGCGGCTCTGGAAGGCGGCGGTGGCGCGGGCGTTCGAGGAATTGCAGGCAGATTTCGCGGCGACGCTGCCGCCGCGCGACGCCGCGTCCGACGCCCTCGCCTGGCTCGAGCACGCAATTCGTCAGTTCGTCCGTTTCGTCGCGCGGCGGCCGGCGTTCATGCGCTTGATGAACGATGAAGCAAAACGCGACGGGCCACGCATGCGCTGGCTCGCCGATCGCTTCGTCCGGCCGATGAACGACGCCGTCACCGCGCAGGTCCTACGCGCGCAAGCCGACGGTCTCGTGCCGCCGATGTCGCCGGTGAGCCTGCGCTATATCGTTCTCGGCGCCGCCGGCCTCGTCTTCAGCCAGGCGCCCGAGTGTCGATACCTCACCGGCGTCGATCCGACGGAGCCGGAGTTCGCGGAGCAGCATGCGCAAGTGTTGATCACGATGCTGATCGGCGGCCGACGCGCGTCACGATCGGCGAATCGCCGCCGCTGAGGCGCACGCACGCTGACGGAGTGCGTGCGCTCGTATCGGCTCCGCATCGCCGCCCGTCCCCCGCGACGACTGTGTCAACTCAGAGCACTCGACACGCATTTTGTCTCAGTTCGAATCATCTTCGTCGCCGCCGCGTAGATTCGTTGACTGCTCGCGCGGAATCGGCGTACGCGGGCTTCATCTCTGAATGGAGGACGCACGATGGAAATCGGAAACCTCAGCTCGTTGACGGACGAAGAACTTCTCACGGCATGCTTGTGGGCGGAGGCGCGCGGCGAGCCGAAAGACGGACAGCAGGCGGTATGCAACGTCGTCTTGAATCGGGTGCGCAAAGGTATGGCGCCGGATCTGCGTGCGGTCATTTTGAAGCCGCGACAGTTCTCCTGGACCGATCCCAATGATCCGAACTTCCGGAAAGTGTTCACCGCCGCGCAAGACGCTCCCGGAGCTTGGAGTCGCGCGCTCGACATCGCGCAGAGCGCTCTCGCCGGCACACTCGCGGACGTGAGCAAGGATGCCGACCATTACCTGAACGTCGAGCTGACGCGAAAGCTCAGAGGTGGCACGCTGCCGGCGTGGGTCGACTTGACCAAGGTGACGGTGGTCATCGGCAACCACACGTTTCTGCGGCTCCACGTGTGAGGGACAGCCACCCGCGCGAGAGCTCGCGGGGGGCTGCTAATGCGTCGCGTTGCATCAGCTGCTCGGCGCTGCCAGTGATGCGCGTCGATGCCGAGTCGCTTCGCCATCGACACCGCCGTCACGCCGGTAGGCGATCACCGTTACACAGCGCGCATCGATCACGGATGGTGGATCATCCGCGGCCCGAACGGCGGCTACCTCGCGGCGCTGATCCTACGCGCGATCACGACCGACGTCGCCGATCCGACGCGGCGGCCGCGGTCGTTCACCGTGCACTACCTGCGCCCGCCGCGCGAGGGTGACGCGGATCTCGTCGTGCAGCCCGAGCGCACCGGCCGCACGACGACGGTGGTGACGGCGCGGATGATGCAAGACGGCAAGCTGACGGCGCTCGCCGTCGCCGCGCTCGGCACCGATCGCCCGGGGCCGGAGTTCGCCCATCTCGTGCCGCCGCGGGTGCCGCAGCCGACGGAGATCGCCCCGCCGCGGTCGCCGGTGCAGATGCCGCTCCGCGAGCGTTACGAGATGCGGATCGCGGTCGGCGGCGCGCCGTGGAACGCACCGCCCGCGGCTGAGGCGATGACCGGCGGCTGGATTCGCCTCGCCGATCCCGAGCCGACCGACGCGCACGTGATCGCCGCCCTCACCGACGCGTGGTTCCCGGCGCTCTTCACCATGACCCGCGAGCCCGTCCAAGTGCCGACCGTCGACTTGACGATCCACTTCCGCGACGAGCCGGCGCACGTGCACGACTGGTGCCTGGTGCGGTTCGTGAGCCGCCACGCGTCGCACGGCTTCGTCGAGGAGGACGGTGAGATCTGGAGCCGCGACGGCCGGCTGCTCGCGCAGAGCCGTCAGCTCGCGCTCATGTCACCGCTGTCGCCGGCTTGATCCGGGTCGCGGCCGCGGCCGCCGTCGTACCGTGATCACCACACGTCAGGATCGAACATACGATCCTGGCGCGTCCAGCGTCGCTTCAAGATCTCGCGCTGCTCGGGATGGGTGAGGACGTAGAGATCCTTGCGCTCGATGGCGCGCACCACGCGTCGCGCGACCTCCTCGGGCGCGATCGTGCTACCGACCATACCCGCGGCCTCGGGGATCACCGCCTCCCCGGGATTGCGCAGCTCGGCGGGACGGCGGGTGACCGAGTTCTCGTTGATGTTGGTCGCGACGATCATCGGACAGAGGACGCTGGCGCCGATCCCGTGCGGCTTGAGCTCGCGGTGCAGCGCCTCGGTGAGCCCGACGACGGCGAACTTGGACGCCGAATAGATACCGAGCCATTGCATGCCGACGAGCCCCGCCATCGACGCGGTGTTGACGATATGGCCGCCCTGCCCTTGCGCGAGGAGGCGCTGCAGGAACGCCTCGACGCCGTGCACGACGCCCCAGAAGTTGACGCGCATCGTGAACTCCCAGTCGGCGTGGGTCGCGGTCGCGATCTCGCCAAACGTCGCGACGCCGGCGTTGTTGCAGACGATGTGCACCGCGCCGAAGCGACGAACCGTCTCCGCGGCGAGCGCCTCGACGGCGTCGCGCGCCGTGACGTCGGTCCGTACCGCGACCGCTTCCGCGCCGCCGGCGCGCAGCCGCGCGGCGACGGCTTCCGCCGCGTCGAGCTGCAGATCGGCGAGCACGAGGCGCGCGCCACGCGCCGCGAACGCTTCCGCCATCGCCGCGCCGATGCCGCCGCCGCCGCCGGTCACGACTGCGACGCGTCCCTTGAATTCGTCCATGCGCGCGACCGTACGCGAAGAAACGCTCCGCGGGCAACCCTGACAGCGCGCAGATCTCTCGCGCGAGCACTCGACGCGCGCTGTCTTTACCGGCGCGGCGGTTCCACGCGATGCCGCACCGTCACGGCGTGCGTGCGGGGGCGGCGAGCGACGGTGGGTGGCCGACGAGCGCGATGAATCCGGTCGCTCCCAGCGTCATGTCGTACGACGCGAAGATCTCGATGCGCGTCCGCCAGCCGCGGATCTCGAGCGTCGGACGCAGCATCAAGCGCGCACCGAAGCCGAGAATTTGCGCCGAGCTCGGCCCGAGCGCGTGATCTTCGTACACCGTCACCGAGAAGCTCCGCCCCTGGAAGAGATTGGAGGCGACGAGCCGCTGGTAGACGACGCGATCGTCGGGATCGGTTTTCGCGCCCGGACGCGTGAACGCAACCAGCGTCCGTCCCTGCACGCGCGCGCCGAACGCGAGCAGCGGCTCCGTCGTCTCGTCACGCTCGCGACCGGTCGTGACCGGCGGCGTCAGCAGCATCAAAAAGGGAGAAAACCCGCCTTCCGTTGCCGGGAGATCGTCGCGCACCGTAACGTCGACGAGCGAGCGCGCGTCGCGCGCGGGATGCGGCGTGACGAGATCCAAGACCTCCGGAGCGCCGAGGCGCAGATGCTCGCTCGCGTGCCGGCGCTCGCCGGCGCGAACGTGACTCGCGGTCGCGAGCACGAGAAGCAACGATATGGTCGCTCGTGTCATGACGTACGACATTCGTCGTATCGTTATCGAGATAATACCGTAGGTATGGCCGGCAGGGGAACGAAAAAATCACGACGACGCGACTGTACAGATACGCCGCCAAGGCGGGCCGTATAGCGCTGCGCTCAGCACGCCGCGGCGACGCTGGACCTGCGAATGTAACCCTGACCGTCAACGCCCGGTCGCGCCGCTCGGCGCGGGTCAGGTTCAGCGCGACGCGGCGCGCTCGAACGCCGGCCGCGTGCGCAGCCGATCGAGATAGCGGCTCGCGTTCGGACCGAGCAGCTCGCCGAGACCGATGTTATGGGCGAGATACAAGGCGTATGCGATGCAGACATCGGCGATCGTGAAACGGCCAGCGCAGAGGTACTCGCGATCCGCCGTCGCCGTCTCGACGGCGCGCAGACGTCCCGCGAACCAGCGCTTGTAGTCCTCGGCCGCCTGCGGCAGGCGGCGCTCCTCGGGCTCGAGCAGCGTGTAGCGGAGATAGATCGTCTGCGGGAACGTCAGCGTCGCGTCGCTGAAATAGAGCCAGTTGAGGTACGCACCGTAGTCCCGGTCCGATGTCGCGACTGCGAGCGGCGTCGGACCGTAGCGCTCGACGAGGTAGTGGCAGATGCCCGACGACTCGCTCATGCGCACGTCGCCGTCGATCATGTACGGGACGGTGCCGAGCGGATTCACCTCGAGGTAGTCGCGCTGCAGGACCCGCGGCGGAAACGGCAGCGGCCGTAGCTCGTACGGGAGCCCTAGCTCCTCGAGCGTCCACAGCGCACGCAGCGAGCGCGCGTCTTTACAATGGTAGAGGGCAATCGCCATGCGGGGACCTTACCATCGCCGGCGGTGGGATGGGGAGCTCGACGCCTCGATCGTCGGCGACGTAGTCAGCGTCCGGCCGTCGTGACGCCACACCCGTAGGTATTATGAGGCGCGCTATCGTCGCTGGCGTATTTGGGTTCGTCACGCTCACTGTGATCGGATGCTCTGCATGATCGTCTGCCCGCAAAACTCGTTGGCCGCTTCGGCGATCGCCGCTTGTCCAACTCCCGCTACCGGCAGCTGAGACACACGCGGCGATTTTCCTCGACGCCGGCCGCCACACGTGCGATTTGATCTCGGCAGTTGGGGAGGGGGTGGTGGTATGGCGGGGCTCGAGCAGCTTCTCGGATCGATCAGCGACGTCGTCTGGGGTCCGCCGCTGCTCATTCTGCTATTCGGAACGCACCTCTACCTGACGGTCCGGCTCGGGTTCATCCAACGCTACATCGGCCGCGCCATTCGCCTGTCGCTGTCGCGTGAGAGCGAAGGCGAAGGCGACGTCAGCCACTTCGGCGCCCTCACGACGGCGCTCGCGGCGACGATCGGCACCGGCAACATCGTCGGCGTCGCGACCGCCGTCGCGGCCGGCGGGCCGGGCGCGGTCTTGTGGATGTGGCTCACCGGCGTCTTCGGCATCGCGACGAAGTACGCCGAGGCGCTGCTCGCGATCCGCTACCGCGTGAAGACCGCCGCGGGGACCATGGCGGGCGGGCCGATGTACGTCCTCGAGCGCGGCATGCACCAGCGCTGGCTCGCCGTCCTCTTCGCGATCTTCACCGCGGTCGCCGCGTTCGGCATCGGCAACATGGTGCAGGCGAACTCCATCGCCGCGCTCGCGCAGGAGACGTTCTCCTTGAGCCCGTGGGTGACGGGGCTCGTCCTCACCGTCGCGACGGCGTTCGTGATCCTCGGCGGCATCGTCTCGATCGCGCGCGTCTGCGAGATGCTGGTGCCGTTCATGGCGATCTTCTACGTCGTCGGTTGCGCGATCCTCCTCGCCATGCACGCGAGCGCGATTCCGGAGACGCTGTGGCTGATCGTGTCGAGCGCGTTCTCCGGCCACGCCGCGATCGGCGGCTTCGCCGGCGCGGGGGTGCGCGAAGCGATGCGCTACGGCATCGCGCGCGGTCTCTTCTCGAACGAGTCCGGGCTCGGCAGCGCGCCGATCGTCGCTGCCGCCGCGCAGACGAAAACGCCGACGCGCCAAGCGCTCGTCTCCTCGACCGGGACCTTCTGGGACACGGTCGTCGTCTGCGCCATGACGGGCCTCGTTCTCGTCAACTCCGGCGAGTGGAGGCAGGGCCTCAGCGGCGCGGTGCTGACGAAGACCGCCTTCGCCGACGTGCCGATCGTCGGGCCGCTCGTTTTGACGGTCGGCCTCCTCACGTTCGTCTTCTCGACGATTCTCGGCTGGTCGTACTACGGCGAGAAGGCGATCGAGTACCTGCTCGGCGTGCGTGCCATCCTACCGTATCGCGGGCTGTGGGTCGTCGCCGTGATGGTCGGATCGGTCGTGTCGCTGCCCGCGGTGTGGGCGTTCGCCGACATCGCGAACGGGCTCATGGCGGTACCGAACCTCGTGTCGCTCCTCGCGCTCACGAACGTCATCGTCGAGCAGACGCGCGTCGACCTGCCGTCGACGGCTCCGGGCGCGTAAGAGCATGCGAGCCGCGGCCGCCGTGCGCACGGCGGCCGCTCGTTCTTCCACCCGCGCGGCCGTCGCCCGCTCACCCCTCACTGCTGCCGCGCGAAGCGGATCTCGGTATCGCTGACGCCGTCGAGCGAGCGCGTCCACGTCGCGTTGGCGCGGCCGGCGCCGTCGATCGCGACCGACTGGAAGTCGAGCAGCTCACGATCGCCGCTACAGTTGATGCCCCCGGTGCAGATGGGGCCGCTCTTCACGACAACCGGATCGACGACGGCGAGCGGCGTGAACGTGGCGCCGCCGTCGGTGCTCTCGACGTAGGACTCGAACCATTGGCTCGTCTCGGGCACGGTCTCGGGCGTCCCGGCGGCGTCATCGTGGTAGAGCGTCACCGATACCTTGGGGCCGCGCGCATCGACCCATGGGTAGAGCGACGTGCCGGCGGAGACGAGCGTCTGGAGACCCGTCCACGTCGCGCCCCAATCCGTCGAGCGCGTGTAACGCACGATCGACGACGTCGGATCGATCACCTCGAGCCACACGGCGTGCAAGGTGCCGTTCCCCGCCGCGGCGACGACCGGGAACGCGCGACCGGTGTCGGCGCTGCTCGCGGGCGACACCTGGACGTTCGCGAACGTCAGCGCGCCGTTCGTCGAGCGCGCGAAGTTGATGCCGCCGCTCGACGTCGAGTAGACGAGACCGACGCGGTCACCGCTGCCCAGCATGCCCACACCCGGCTCGGCGATGAGGTTGCCCGGCGGGCAGACGCAGCCGGTCTGATCGACGGGCGTCGCCGCGACCGTGGAGTACGCGTAGACGAGGCCGTCGAGCGGCGCGACAGACTTGGAGACGACGAGGCCGGCGGGGATCTGGTGCGTCGCGTGATAGGCGTTCCCGCCTCCCGACGTCGCCACCCACTGCCGATCCTGCACGACGACGCCTTGGACCGGATTTGCGAGCCGACTCTGGGCGCGGTCGGTCGAACGCGACACCGTCGCGCTGCCGAGCCAGAGATCGGTCATGTAGAGCGTGCCGGTCGCCGGATCGACGGCGATGTTCGAGTCGCCGCCGCCGGGGAGGTTGGCGCGCAGGCTCGCCGGTGTGAGCGTCCAGCTCGCGCCGCCGTCGTCGGAGCGCAGCACGAGGCTCGGTGAGCCGGGCAGATTCGAGAGCAACCCCGCCGGCGCGTTAATGTAGATCGTGCCGTCGCCGGCGACATTGGTACCGGGCTCGCCGGCGTCGATACCGGTGACGACGACCGCGGGGCCGAAACTCGCCGTCGCGGGCGCGGACACCGCGAGCACGAGGGCGATGGTGCATCCGACAGCGATTCCGCGTAGGCGCATGAGATCCTCCTTCACGACGGAGGACCCTAACGATCGCGGCGCCGTGCAGGTATCACGCACGACGCGTCGCCGATTTCGGCGAGAGGGGCGAGGGCACGAACGCAAGCCCCGGACCTGCCCGGCGGGTCGACTTCGAGGTGGGTCGTCTGACGACCGGGCCCGAAATCACGCGTCTCGGCATCGACCGATACCCCATCACGTCCGACGAAATGCCGGCCGTTTGGTCGCCGACGTACGACGTCCCGGAATTCTGAGCCGTCCGGCGCGCCGTTACACTCTCGCAAAACTTCTCACGTCGACGGGTTCATGGAGGACCGATGATGACGCGCGCGCGCACTCTCGTGACGGCACTGATCGTGGCAACGCTGTTCTTCTCCGTCGCACCGCAACCGGCGGCGGCGGGCTCGTACGTCCTCACTTCCGACGTGCGGATCACGATGCCCGACGGCATCACGCTCGATTCCGACGAGTACGTGCCGACCGAGGGCTGCCCCTGCCCGACGATTCTCGTCCAGACGCCGTACCGCAAATCGGGCGTGGCCGTGAGCGAAGGCAACACGATCTTCCCGTCGAACGGCTACGCGATGATCGTCGTCGACGTGCGCGGCACCGGCTCGAGCGAGGGCATGTGGGACTCCTTCGGACCGAAGGAGCAGCAAGACGGCGCGACGCTCGTGCAGTGGGCGGCATCGCGGCCGTACTCGAACGGCATCCTCGGCCTCTCGGGCGTGAGCTACTCCGCGATCAACCAGTTCCTCACCGTCGAGCAACCGGGTACGGCGGCGGTGAAGGCGATGTTCCCGATCGTGCCCATGGCCGACGCGTATCGCGACGTCACGTGGGCGGGCGGCAACACCGACGCCGGGTTCATCCCGCTCTGGCTCGGGTTGGTGAACGGCCTGGCGATGATCCCCGCCGACGACGCGCAGAGCCAGCCGCAGATCGCGCTCAACGCCGAGTCGCAGCACGCGCTGGACGTCGCCGCGTTCGGCGGACCCGCGGTGATCGACGCGGCGTTCGGCGGCTACGAGATGATGCTGCCGTCGGCGCTCGTGACGTTCCCGGAGCAGGCGTACGACGGCGCCTTCTACCAAGTACGGTCGCCGATCCGGAACATCGCCGCGGTGAAGATCCCGACGTTCATCGTCGGCGGCACCTACGACATCTTTCAGCGCGGCGAGCCGATCCTCTTCAATGCGCTCAAGCTGTCGCGCTCGAAGAAGAAGCTGCTGATCGGCCCCTGGTACCACACCACCGCCGGCAACGGCCTCACCGCCGACGACGGCTCGAGCCCGGTCTACGACACGAATGGCACGCTCGTACCGAGCCTCAACACCTTGCAGCTCGCCTGGTTCGATCACTGGCTGAAGGGCATCGACAACGGCATCCAGAAGTTCCCGACCGTCGAGACCTATTACCTCGGCGCCGGCAAATGGGTCGGCGACAGAAAATATCCGGCGTCGCACACGAAGTTTCGGCGCTGGTATCTCTCGTCGGCGGCCGGCAGCGGCAGCTCGCTCTACGCCGGCTCGCTCGCACCGGCGGCGGACGCGTCGGAGTCGACGGCGACCG
>WNFR01001193.1_pt1 | contig 26942 bp, 26 predicted proteins | sample 5400221 | NCBI WGS metagenome assembly WNFR01 (sample SAMN13153357, study PRJNA577476) | soil metagenome | isolation source: 40 cm soil under Madrone tree | place: USA:California | collected 2016-06-14
GTCGGACGGCGGACCGAACGCATGGACTACGTTATTAGGCGGTGATGGCGGCGACGTCGCAGTCGACACGACCAACACCAACGTGCTCTACGTTGAGAACATTCTCCTCTCAATACAGAAGTCAACCGACGGCGGCGCGACCTTCGCGGATGCGATCACTGGTATCGCTGAAAGCTTCCTGGACTTCTCGTTTATTGCTCCTTTCGTGATGGACCCGAGCAACCCGCAACGCCTGTGGACGGGAGGCCTCTATATGTGGCGAACCACCGACGGCGCGGCGAACTGGAGTCAAGCCAGTGATATTGTGGCCGGTCTTGGAACCGTCACCGCGATTGCGGTTGCCCCGACAAATCCGAACAATGTGCTTGCCGGGACGCAGGATGGGCTCATCCATCGAACCAACATCGGTCTGACCTCGAATGAAAACACAGCGTGGCCGTTTGCGCAGCCGAGAGACGGGTTCGTTTCGTCGCTTACCTTTGATCCAGCGAACGCGAACACTGCGTACGCGACTTATTCAACCTTCGACACGATCCCGGCCGATCGACACGTCTACAAGAGCACCGACGCGGGTGCGACCTGGTTCGGAATCGACGGGGCGAGTGGGACCGGGCTTCCCGATATTCCGGTTCATTCGCTGGTCGTCGATCCGACTAATTCATCGAGGCTTTATGTTGGAACCGATCTTGGTGTGTTTGTGACGCTGGACGGCGGAGCAGACTGGGCGCGAGAGAACACTGGCTTTGCAAACGTCGCTACGGAAGCGCTGGCCGTAAATGGTTCGGCTGGGACCAGGAGCATCTTTGCATTCACTCACGGCCGGGGAGCGTGGCGGGTGCCGCTTTGCGCCTTTGCGCTTTCCCAGGTTGAGGTATTCGTTCCGACGAGCGGTGGCTCTGCCAGCATCAATATGAGCGCTCCGACCGGATGCAGTTGGTCCGCGAACACCGCCGACGCGTGGATCAGTATCGTGTCAGCCGAAAGCGGCAGTGGAAACGGCAGCCTCGATCTTGAGATAAGAGAGAACTTCACCGGATCTGCCCGCCTTGGATCTATCAGTATCGCGGGAGTCACGGTAACCGTAGTGCAAGACGCCGGTCTGGGAGATGACTGCAGCTACGGCATAGCACCGACGTTTCAATCTTTCTCGGCGAGCGGTGGCGCCGGCAGCCTGAACGTGTTCGCCGAGGAGCGCTGCGCGTGGCAAGCGGTCAGCAATGCAAGCTGGATATCAGTTACTTCCGCGGCGGTCGGTATTGGAAATGGCATTGTGAGCTATTGAGTGGCGCCCAACCCGGGGACATCTGGCCGCAATGGCACGATCACAATCGCCGGACGTACGTTCTCGATCAAACAGAAAGGAGCCTGATTACTGGTTCCGAGCCTGTGCCAGGCGATGCAACTCGCTGTGGACCTCGACTACCTTCCGTCGCGTCTGATCGTAGCCACCCGAGGTGTCTATCTCGTAATCGGCATATTCCCGCTTTTCATCCGAAGACATCTGCGCAGCGACTCGTCGCTCGGCATCTTCGCGGGTAATCTGGCTTCGTCGCATCAAACGCTCGATCTGGGTTTCGCGATCGCAGTAGACGACGATCAGTTTGTCAAAACGCTTGTAGCCGCCCGACTCGATCATCAGCGCCGCATCGATCACCGCGATGCCGTCCGGGTCTTTCGCTTCCGCTTGTTGCAGCAAACAATTCTGTTCTTCGATCACGCGAGGGTGAACGATCTCGTTCAGTCGAATTCGGCGCGCCTCATCTCCGAACACGATTGCGCCCAGCTTCTGGCGATCGATCGAACGGTCCGGGGCAAGGACACCTTCTCCGAACTCGCGTACGATGCCTTCGTAAGCGGGGCGGCCAGGCTCCATAACCGAGTGAGCTACTTTGTCGGCGTCAAACGTCACGCAGCCAAGCTCGGCGAGCACCGAGACCACGTAGGTCTTGCCAACTGCGATGCTGCCCGTGAGTCCAACCTTGAGCATAAGAGGCTACTCCCAATACTCGGCCGGTTCTTTCTTGCCCGACATCAGCTTGTCGAGTGCGGTCCGTCCGCCAAAAGCCGTGACTATCTGGTCATCCAAATCATCCGCAACTCTCGCGATCGCCGACACGCTCCCGTACAGCTCCTCGCGGTCCATTGAGTCTCCTAGTATCGTGTGGGTTAGAAGCACGGTGCCCTTGTCGCCTTCGCCGCGAGCCAGCCCGAACGCGCCGAGTATCAAGCGCAGGTTGTAGGTGAGCAGATAACGCATCAACTGCTCGGTCACCTCCACATCGACGACGACGTACGCGAAGATCTCAACGCCTGACTTCTTTTCTCCAATCGGGAAGGTGCGAACGTAGACGAACGTCGAGCCTTCCTGCAAGACGAACGTGTCGTCCATTACCTTTACGTTGACCTCACCAAACAGCGTGTGCAGGTAGTCGCGAGCTTTCTCGTACACTCTTTGGTGAGCTTCGGTCTTGAATTCCATTCTCGATTCCGATGAAGGTTCAGAGTTCAACCTCTTAGGTTGCTTGTTTGGGATCGGGCAAGCTAAGACTTGGACTTTGAACCCCGACTCTGACCGATTGGTTCTCGATGCTGATCAGAACTTCGGGCCTCGCACCCAAAGCATGCCGATCAAGGTGCAGGTGCGTGAACGGTATAATTATAGTCTCCTGGAGCACGCGTTCGAGTTGCGCCAGACTCTTGCATTCGCTTGTCAGTCGTTCGGCGAAAAAGCTCGCGAGCCGCGGGTCCATGTTTATGATAACCGGCCGCGAAGCGGTCAGTCTCGCGCCGAGCGCGTCGAGCCGCTCTCCGATTATCCGTTCGGTTGCCTCGCAATCGAGCACTTGAAACTCAATCACCTCGTCAATCGTTGCCGCAAGGGATTCGTTGATTCCAAATCCCGACCCGCGCTCCCGGAGGTGAAGACTACCAGTCCTTCTCAGGTCTCCCGTTAAGCGCCGGTCTTCGCTCTCGCCGCCCGGCACGAAACCCATCTGCGAGTGCTTCGTGGCCTCGCTGATTTGAGAAAGCGACATCACAACCGTCGTGTTCGAAAGCGAGATCCTTGCGCCCGTCGCATCGGTGAACCGCCCTTGCTCGAACGCTTCGCCCAGGAATTGCTGAACGATCGCGTGCGCCAGATCGATGTTTCGGAAGTAAAGCACCGAGTGTGGATTATCCTCGGCCGCTTTCGACAGCAGCCCGCTGCGGTCGCTGTAGCCAACGTAACCGGGCTCGGCGCCGATTAGCCGCGAGATCGACCAAACTTCAGTGAACTGACTCATGTCGAACTCGATCATTTTCTGCGAAGAGCCATACAAGAACCTCGCGAGCGCCATCGCCATCTCGTGCTTGCCGACGCCCTCGAGGCCCACAAACAAGAAGACACCGTCGGGTTGCTCGGGTCTGATTTCGAATCCGAGCTTTGCGATGCGCACCACTCGCGCGACATCACGAGATGCGCGTTGCTGGCCGGGTACCGCCGAGTTGAGAAACTCTTCCAATCGCTCGAGTCGCTCGCTCGGGTCTTCATCCATCATTTCAAGAGGCAGCCCCGTTGTTTCAGACAGGGTCTCGGTCACACATTCGCGGGTGAGGTGAGAGTGTCCCGCAAGCGTCGCCTTTGCGGCTGCCTTATCAAGCAGGTCGAACGCTTTGTCGGGGAAGCTGCGCGACTGTAGATAGCGCTCGGCCATCTCGACGATCAGCGCGATGATCTCATCTTCGATCTTCACGCCGTGATACGACTCGAACGCGCCGCGGGTCTCAAGCAGGATGCGGCGGGTTTCTTCGGGCGACGGCTCTTCAATGGTGATTGTGCTGAAGCGCCGGGCGAGCGCTTCGTCACGCGCGATATATTTGTAGTATTCGGCAAGCGTCGTCGCGCCTATGCATGTGATCTCGCCTTTGGACAGCGACGACTTCAGCAAGTTGGCGATGTCTCCGGTGCCGCCCGCTCCGCCGGCGCTCAACAGCGTGTGTATCTCGTCGAAAAACAGAATCACGTCACCGGCGCGGCGCACATCTTCGAGGAGCTTCTTGAGCCGCTCCTCTGTTTCGCCGGCGAACTTCGCGTCGGCGAGTAATCGCAAACGCGAGACTTCGAGTATGCGCTTGCCTCGCAGCCGCTGTGGCACGTCGCCATCGCACAAACGTGAAGCGACCGCGATGACCAACGCGGTCTTGCCAACGCCGGGCTTGCCGATGAGCAAGGGGTTGCTCTTAAGCTTGCGACAAAGCGTTTCGAGCACCGCGGTTATCTCGCGTTGTCGCCCGACGAATGGATGCGAAGAAGACTCGCGCGACTCTTGGGCCACGTCGGCGCAATAATCAAGCAGCGCGCCAGTAAGCGGGCGCACCAGACTCGATGACCCGCCGGCCGGCTGCGTTGCTCCGCCGGGCGGCGTGTGAGGATCCGGCTGCGCTTCGGGTTGTTTGTCGCTGAAGGTCTGTTGAATGGTTTTCGCGGCCATTTCCCTGGCAATCTGCTCGAGCCCCGCCGCGTCGCCCAAAGCTTCCTTAATCGTCTGGCTGTTTAGCGCCGCGCGCAGCAGATGGGCCGGCGTGGCACGGGCGCAGCCATCGATCTGAGCTAGTCGGCCCGCTACGGATATGGTGGTCTGCGTTTCCTTCGAAACTGTTATTGATTCTGAAGCCTCGGGGTAACGAGAGGCGATCGCCTCGCGCGCTGCCTGTAGCAATGAGGAGAGCTTCTTCCCGCCTTTCTCCAGGCCACGAGACTGCAGCACCCCCACCACGATGTGAAGCGGCGACAAGACTCCGCCGCTGGCGAGTGCTATTCGTTTTGCGCCTTCGAATGCATCAAGCGCCTGCTGATCTAACAGGTTGAGGAGTTGTTCTCTTTGCATGGAGCGGCGTCCGACTCCCAGGTGAAAGCCTATATCGCGGCTGTTGGAGGGTCAATGGAATTCTTGGGGGATTCTTGAGTTCGAAGCGGCTACTGGATCGTCTCGCTGCTCGCCACCTGTTGTTGATTCGCGTCGCTTACGTGAAGCGCCTGTTCGGCGAACACGTTTGAGTTGATGAGCGATTGGACGACATAACTGCCGGAGGTCGGGAAGGTGACGTTGGCAAAGATAGTCACATTATCGGCATAGCCGTCCGGCGGAACTTGAAACGGGGAAGGCGCCGACGCCGCGACCGGTTGGACGCGATCCGGAGTCAGGATGCGCACTTCAGAAAGATATTGCCCCTCACCAGACCAGTGATTGAGGATCACAAGCTTCAGCAATGTGACCGGCAGTTGCGGCACCTGCATCGCATAGAATATGCCCATCAGGCTGAGCTTGTGATTGATTTCTACCCTTACATCCTCGCACATAATCGTATAGTGAAGCCGAAGGTTAGCTGGCGCCTCTTGGTTGGTCATCCGTCCTCGCTTTCGCGCGTTCAGCTTAGCACCTAGTTCCGGCAAACGCCATTTCAGCTCCGAACCCGCCTGGCGCGCGCGCCCGGCGCCGATTGCCAGCGTGCCTATAGCTGTGTTTAAGTGGCAGTCGAAAGAAGTCCACACAGGAGAGAACACTTTGAAACGAACACTATTGCTACTGCCAATCGTCGCGGTGCTAGCGGCGAGCAACGTGACCATTGTCGGAGCGCAATCAGCCAAGAAATCGGCCGATGTAGAGCGGGAGGTCCGCGAGGTCTTCGATAAATGGTCGACCGCGCTCACTCGCGGTGACAAAAAGACCTATCTGGGCACGTTTTGGAACTCACCCCGACTGGTGATTCGAGTAGCCAGTGGGGAGTGGCGGGGTGTTGAAGCTTACCGCAACCGCATCGAGGCGGCGCAGCTTCCACCTGGAAGCCCCTCCGATTATCGAAAAGTTGAAGTCGTCGCGCTCGGCCCCGATTCTGCGGTTGTGACTTATGAACGCCCTGCGCCCGGTCAAGCAGACGGCGCTGCGGGTGAGTCTTTGATCTTCCGAGGGACTGTGGTTTTCACTCGCACAGCAGATGGGTGGAAGATCGCAGCCTGGCACGCGCATTCGGTATCAGAGAAGAGCACTCAGTAGCAGACAGTTTGGTCTCATTGTTTTTCACGATGCTTCTCGGCCCAGAGTTGTAGTCATCATATTCGTCCTCGTCGCTTTTATCGGTTCGACCAACAGAACTATGGCCTTTGATCCGGGATTGCGGTAGCGGTGTGAGGCCCACCGGCGTGCCGGGAACCACTATTCCTATCTTAAGGTCCGAGGGAAGCTCGTGAGTTGTGGGAACCTCAAGAGGCAGATCCTTTCCATCCTCGCCATCATCCTGTCGACGGCACCGTTTACTGGAGTGGCGTTAGCGCTCGATCCGAAGAAAGCTATCACTAAGCCCGTTCTCGAGAATTGGACTACTGAAAACGGGCTGCCGCAAAACTCAATCAACGACATTGTGCAAACCCGCGACGGCTATCTCTGGCTGGCGACTCACGGCGGGCTGGTGCGCTTCGATGGGGCGCGATTCGTGGTTTTCGACAGAAGCATCGAAGGCATAAAAAGCCAGCGCATCAAGGCTCTTTGTGAGGACAGCAACGGCACGCTTTGGGCCGGCACCGAAGAGGGGATGTTGATTCGCTACCGCGACGGAACGTTTACGACCTACGCGATCGACGACAGACTGCGCGGTGAGGAAGTGTTTAGGATTGAAGAAGATGACGAAGGCAATCTGTGGATTACTGGACGCGGAGTGCTCATCAAATTCGATGGCGAGCGATTCGTCAACTACCGAGGCGGAGGTTTTGCGCTTGATATGAGCGGTTACCCGGGAGGACGAAGAGTATCGTGGAACGAGGATTTTGAAGGATTGCATTGCCTCGTTAAAGGACGAGTCCAAACCTACTCGCTGCGAAGCCAACTCCCAAAAGCGAAAATCATCGGCGTAAGCGTAGACCTCTATGGTGGTCTTTGGATTCAGACCAAAGGCGGGGGCGTAGTTAAATTGACGAACGGGCAATCCAAACTCTACACCGTGCGAGAAGGTTTGCCGAGTAATAATGTGGAAGGCCTCTTTCTCGAAGACCGGAAAGGTACTCTCTGGCTTGCAGATTACAAAGGTAGGTTATACCGCATCCGAGACAGCAAGTACGAATTGGTGCGCACATTCCCTTCTGACTCGCTCATCGTGCTCTACGCAGACCGCGAGGGTAGTGTCTGGATCGGCACACCGATGGGGCTTTTTCGGATCCCGGAATCGGCGATAACTCTTTACACAGAGCGCGAAGGGTTGTCCCTGAACTGGGCATACTCGATTCTCCAAGGCCGAGCGGGAGCGATCTGGATAGGCACATGGGGCGGCGGTTTGAACAAATATGAAAATGGTCGCTTCATCCATTACCACCTCAGAAGCAATTTGGCTCCGGACACAGTTACGTCCATCTACGAAGACCCCTCTGGGAAGTTGTGGGTCGGTGCGAATGGGGGAGTCAGTTGTTTCGTAGTACCGCCTTCAGGCGGAAATCGTAGAAAGGCGAACATTCCGCCTGAAGGCCGTACTACGAAACATTTTTTCAAACCCTACGCAGACAAGTCCGGCTTTCTCAAGCACGATGTTTGGGCGATTCAGCAGGACCGTGCAGGCAATCTCTGGTTCGGTACGGATGCTGGATTGGTGAGGTTGAAAGACGGTAACTTCACCCGATACACAACGAAAGACGGTTTGTCGTATGATCTCATCCGCTCGTTCTTTGAAGACCACACAGGCACGCTTTGGATAGGCACCGACCAAGGACTTACGCGATTGAAAGATGGCGTGTTCACTGCTTACACAGAGCACGACGGTTTCATCGGCAATCAAGTCCGAGCTATCTACGAGGACGGCGACGAAGTGTTGTGGGTAGGCACGTATGATGGCGGTCTGTATCGCTTCAAGGATGATCGGCTAACGCGCTACACCACGAAAGAAGGCTTGCACGACAACGGCGTGTTTCAGATTCTTGAAGACGACGCGGGCAACTTGTGGATGGGTTGCAATCGCGGCATCTATCGAGTGAGCCGTCAGGAGCTAAATGATTTTGCGGACGGAAGAGCGCGTTCGATCAACTCAATTGTCTATGGCACGAAAGATGGCTTGGCGACTTTGGAATGCAACGGCGGCCGTCAACCATCGGGCTTGAAAACGAAGGATGGCAAGCTGTGGTTTCCGACGATGGGCGGTATTGCGGTAGTTGACCCGAAAGCAATTCAGATCAATCCTGCGCCGCCGGTCCTCATCGAAGAGTTTCGCATAGGCAACGAAGCCACTGACTTCTTGGGCGGTGTCAGGATCGGGCCCGACAAAGAGACCTTCGAGATTCGCTACACCGCGCCGACCTTCATAAAAGCCGACAACATAAAATTCAAATACAAGTTGATCGGCCTCGATGAAGATTGGATCGACGCAGGCAATCGGAGGACCGCCAGCTATAATCGAATCCCGCCCGGAAGATACAAGTTCGTTGTCATAGCGGCTAATAGCGACGGCGTCTGGAACGTGCAAGGGCAGAACATCGAGATTGTCGTAGTCCCTCCGTTCTGGCGCACATGGTGGTTCCAAGCGCTCGCGTTTTTTTTGATCGGATGCATTATCTTTCTCGCCCACAGACGCCGGGTTGAGCACTTGCGAGGAAAGCACGAGGAGCAGAAAGCATTCTCCCAGAAGTTGATTGAGTCACAAGAGAGCGAGCGCAAAAGAATCGCTTCAGAACTACATGACGGCTTGGGACACGATCTGCTCGTGGTCAAGAATAGTGCTTTACTAGGCCTGACTATGGCTGAAGACGGATCCCCGGAGAAAGAACAATTTGACGAGATCTCGGAGCAGACTTCAAGAGCTCTTGCGGGAATGCGGGAGATCGCCCAAGATCTGCGGCCTTTACACCTGGACCGGCTGGGCTTGAGAGATGCTCTCGAGTTCACGGTTGAGAGGATCAGTAACTCCTCAAATATTCGCTTCTCGACTGAGATTGACCCGACTAAGGGACTCTTCTCGAAAGAAGCGGAGTTGAACCTGTACCGGATCGTTGAGGAGAGTATCAACAATATCATCAAGCATTCAGGTGCCACCGAAGCGAGGGTGGTGCTCAAACACGAGGACCGTCGAGTCCAGCTAATGATTGAGGACAACGGGAAGGGCTTCAATCCCGGCCCCGGCGCAAACGACCGCGGTTTTGGTCTAACGAGCATCTCGGAGCGGGCCCGCATGCTCGGCAGTAAAGATGTGATAGATTCGATTCCGGGCCAGGGGACGACCATTACCATCAAAGTTCTGATAGAGGAAGGACGCCATGAGCACTGAGGTTCGGATTGTGATTGCAGACGATCATCCCATCTTTCGCAAAGGGTTGCTAAGCGTAATTCAAGCTGACCCGAGGCGGAAGATCGTCGCAGAAGCTGAAGACGGAGAGATGGCACTGGAGCAAATCCAAACCTTGCAGCCCGACGTCGCTATTCTAGACTTGGAAATGCCGAACAAGGGCGGGCTCGAAGTTATGCAAACCATTCAGGAGAAGAAGCTGCCAGTGGCAGTGATTTTCTTAACTGCGCATAAAGACGAGAGATTCTTCAACGCTGCAATGGACCGAGGCGCAAAAGGCTACGTGCTTAAGGACAGCGCCGTGAATGATATTGTTGCCAGCATCCGGGCCGTGGCCTCAGGACAGTATTTCATTAGCCCAGAGATATCGAGCTATTTGCTAAACCGGCGGGCGCGGCAGGAGAGACTGCGAGAACAGAGGCCGGGCTTAGAATGTCTTACCGCGACTGAACGCCAGGTGCTGCGATTGGTCGCGGCCAACAAAACCAGCAAAGAGATCGCGGACGAGTTGTACATTAGTCCCCGCACCGTGGATAAGCATAGAGCGAATATCAGCGAGAAGCTGGAATTGCACGGCAGTCATGCCTTGCTCAACTTCGCCCTCAAGCACGAGTCGGAACTCTCCTAGCGGCTCCCAGCCACAGCGGTCATTTTGAAAGCAGCCCGTTCGGAAGACGAAGCATGCTTTTGGACCGTATTCGTGCCAGACCCGCGGTCCTTTAGTTAGAGCTACCTTAGAAAAATAAGCAGAACTACGTATATTAAAATACGCAGAACCGGGTATTCATTTCCCTCCGCATCCGTTCTATATTCCGGCCCGTTAACTAGAGAGCACCAACACCAAGGAAACAATGACGATCTTAATCGTCGAAGACAGTGAGTCGATGCGCCAACTGATCAAGAAGCTGGTAGGTGATCTGACAGAGGCGTTCACCGAGTGCAGTGATGGGGCACAGGCGCTAGGCGCTTATCGGCAATATCAACCGGACTGGGTCTTGATGGACATCAAGATGAAAGAGATGGACGGACTCGCAGCCACGCGGGAAATCAAAACGGCCTTTCCCAAAGCGCGGATCGTTATCGTCACCAGCTACGACGATGCCTGGTTGCGCAAGGCGGCTCAGAGTGCAGGCGCGTGCGCTTATGTGCATAAAGAGAACTTGCTTGGGTTGCGTCAGATTCTGATGCATGAATGTTAGGCAATTGACCTCGCATTGATCACAATGGACCGGCAGATGGGACGTGCTAACGTGGTGGAGTTGCGAAACCCGCTTTGAGTGAACCGTATTGTTCTATTGCGGCTGGTGACGGCCTAATGCTGAAGCGATGAAAAGCTGCCTAATAACACTAATGATCATTCCCTTCGCGATTGGCGGCATCTGTCTGGCAGTCAGGACAAACAATCAAAACTCGTTGCTTCAAAAATCGGCCGAGCGCCTATCGGTTGTCGAGAAGCAACTCGAAGCCGGGAATCTGAACGCTGCCAACAGTCTGCTCATTCAGTTAGAGACCGACTCGAACGGAATCAACAGGTTCTATACACTCCCGTCAGTCAAACACTTCTATCAAGAGATCGTAATTCGTCAGGCGTCGATCCGAGAGAAGCTGCTATCGAGAGTGAGCGCAATTCGGGACGTAGTGAATCATACTACGGGCTCGATCAAAGCTGGCCAAGTTGAGCAGGCGCAGAAGGCAGTCAAGACCGCGTTAACAGAGATTTCGGACAAGGATCCTGCGCTATTGGCGCTGGCCGGTTACGTAGACCGTCTCAAGCATCAGGACTTCAAGCAGGCAAGCGAGACTATTACCAAAGTGAAAGCCACATTGCCTGAGGAACTAAATGTATCCGACATTGCCAGTCTCTTATCAGGGTTCGTAACGTCTGAGAAGAAGGCCAATCGCGATAGTCAATCGAGAATCGCAACAGAAGTAAGATCCGTTGTGCGGTTGAGTGGCGCACAGGAATTGGCCAAATTCACCCCGATACTAAAAGGCCGGGCGATGGTTTGGGATTTCACAAAAAAGGACATTGATCAAGCGTATGAGTTGCTCCCGGAGGACCTGCGCGGCTCAGCAAGGGACGGCGCCATCACAATGTTTGTTATCACAAGCCGTCGGCATCTTTTGATAGGACACTACTCAGTCAGCGGACAGCCCGGATACAGGGAAGAAATGAAGATTGGAGTCGTTTACTGGCCGGACAAGATTAGCCCAGGCACGGCGGTCATCTCGGACGACCCGCCTCACACGCGGCGTGTCCAATATGTGCCTGGGTATGGATCGATCCGGATCAAGGAATGGATTGAGCGACTGCCGCGGCAATAGTCTGCCGCCCCCAAAAGGTCCAGGCCGAGGGGAGTGCAAGCACCTTTTGCTGTTACGCGGTTGAGAAGACGACTTCAGCCCCAGAGGAAGAGAAATGAGAAACTCACGTCGCTTGCTGGCGATCCCGGCTTTGATGCTTCTTCAGTTGTCGTTAGTCATCGCGCTTCCTGTTCAAGCGATGCCCACACCCGAAGATAAGTTTCCGGCATATCCAGCACGGAGCGCATCCGATTACTCATCTTGCCAGACCCAGAAAGGCATCCGAGTGGCCATCGAGCCAGTCAGCGAGGGTGATCAACAGAAGAAATACTTTCGCACAAAATTCGACTCTCAAGGTTTTCTGCCCATTCTAGTCGTCCTGGAGAATGGCTCAGGCGGCAGTAGTCTGCTGCTTCGCAGAGACTTGGTCACCTATCACCTCAAGGATCAGCAGGTGACATTTAATTCGGGCGCAGCCCCTTCCGCAAGGTCAAAGGGTGGTGAACGGGCCGCGCTCGGGGCTGGTGTCGCTCTCGCAACCACCTCGGCCATGGGTGTGGCTCTCCCTTTGATGTTCATCGGCCTAAAGATGATCGCGGGCGCAAGCGAAGTTAAGCAGAACATACTTGTGAAAGAGCTACGAAGCCAGACGATACCTCCCGGTAAGTCGGGCAGCGGCTTCCTCTATGTGCCGGTTGGCAAACCCGGGGCGAGTAAGCGCACAGTCGTACTAAACGTTCCGCTCTCTTTGGACGACAGCTCGGAGACACTCGTGTTCACTTTTGATCTGGAAGTTGGAACCAAATAAATATAAATAAGGAGGCGATTCCATGAATATCTTTCTCTCATTCGCGGCGGCGGCCTGCTTCTTTGCGTCGGTTCCCACTCAAGAAGCTGCCACGGCGCAACAGTCCTCACCGGAGCAGTATTCTCTCGAAGCGATCCTGGTGTTAACGCCAGACCAATGCTCAGAAGAATCCAAAAAGGGGAATTGGGTCATCGGGAAGGAGAAGTACCGCATGGGAGAGTTGCTTTGTCCGGCTGCTGAGTCTGCGGTTCAACGACTATTTGAGAAATACACGCGCGTCGAGTCACTCCCTGAAAAAGGAACTGCGCAAGGCAAGGTCGTCCTGACACCTCGGCTCGTCGATCTAGAAGCCACCAGAACCGCAACTGCTTTCGGCAAGCGCAAGATGGCCCTGCTCGTCGAGTGGACGGCGACGGATGATTCAGGGAAGGTCTTCTGGGTTCAAACCGTGGAGGCGAACGCCCAGGAAAAAAGTGGAAATCTATTCACCGGCGGCAAGCATCGGCGAAAGATGCTCGTGTCGGTTCAAAGAGATCTGGCCCTTAAGTCCGTCCGGGCGATGAGAAACTCTCCAGAGTTTCAAAAACTCGCCCAGAAAGCCCGTTGAGTGCGACTGCAGCCCGCATAACGTGAGCTTCTTATCACCAAATGGCTGCCGCGTTTAGGACGATAATTCCTATGTCACGAATAAGCGAAATAGTCGGTTTGGGGGTGACTACAATCGCGGCAACCGTCGTATTCGCTCACGGTGCTCAGCCACTAATTGGAGCACAGGTTAATCCGTCAACTAAGACGGCAAAAGCGCCGATGCGGACCAACGTGGTCATTAGGGAGATAGTGCCGATGCTCAAAAGTCGCTTCATTAGGGCGAAAGGCATGATTACCATAACGACTAGTAATGGGGCCGATTGTCGTAAACCGAGCTACTCTGGGAAGTTCGAAGCGCTTAGTGACCCGACACCAGAGTTACCGGTTGCGGTTATGCACGGACCATCGATCTTCCTCAGCTTTTTGCCAGGCGTGCAACACAAGTTCATAGGTCATGTATGCTGGCCGGGAGCAGATTCTACTTTGACCGGGGTGAATGAGAACAGCGAGACAGGTGGGGACTACCGAGGTGACACTGTAATACTAGTTGCTCCGATAAGTATCGTCGAAGGATCGTTTGTTCTCAAAGCCCAGAGCCCCGTTTTTGAGATAAAGAGCGATCCATCTAATCCGTTGGTTCTCCTGCTAACCCCTCAAGGCTATAAGCGGGTTTCCGGCAAGGGAACTGTGCGCACACCAAATGGAAGAGTCTATGATTTCCGCCAGTGAAGTAGGCACGCGAGTTTAGCGGATTGTCCGGCAGGTGAAACAGATTCCAGACGAGAAGGAGAGACGAACGTGGCGAGCAACAAAGACAATCCGACGAATTCCCCTCAGATTGAATCTCCGGAACGTCCCGTCGAGTCGGACATCCAGCACTCACCAAAGCCGATAGAGCGGACATTGTCCTCACCCAGTGAAGCGCAGCTTGATCCCCAACCCCAAAGAACAGGATCGCAAGCCAGAGCCGTGATCTTTCTGCTTCTTGCCGGGCCGGCTTCCTGCGGTCTCACGACTGTCCCCGACAATCCTTCTTATTTTGCGTTGATTGTCTTCGCAGCCGCGTGGCTAGCAGTAGGGCTCGCTCTCCTTGAGAAGTATAAGTCAGCTCGCGTTATCACAGTTGTCATTTTCTGCCTGAGCTTCATTCCCTTCTTTGTCACCTTATCTAATCTTTCGCAGCGTCAAGCATTCCGCCCTGGCGCTTCTGCTCAAAACGTAATATTCGGAACATCATTCCTACTCTTAATTCGCGGCGGGGCTACTCTCGTATTGTGTGGGCTTGCGCTGTGGTCGCTTCCAGCGCGGCCGAACGAGGCGAGAAAAGCTGACGATCACGTAGATGGATGAGGTCCCTGGGCTGCGGGGTATTCACTACTCGGAAGCAGAGCTAAGAAAGGGGAAGCATCGATGAAGAAGAACGCCTGGTCACCGGTGGCGTTGGCAATTGGACTTTCCTTGGCTGCCTCCGAACCAAAGCCCGTGCCCACCCAGAACGCTCCGTCTCAACCACCAAAGCCTGTCCAGGTTCACACTCCTGCCAAGCCTCCGAACCGGAGGAAAAAGGGAAGGGACATGCATAACCATTACATCAAATCAGCGCTGGTCTCGCTATTCTTTCTTACAGTGCTATTCGCACTGTCTTCATCCATGAGGGCAGAGAGAAACCGCCCCGCAAAAGGCGCTCTGATTCCTGCCAGTGCGGTCTCGCATCACCATAGCAATGATTTCGAGAATCTCGCTTCTTCTGTATCGTTGCATCGCTTTCCTTATCAAGTCCATCAGTAAGCTTCACGGCAACCATTTCGTGTACGGGCTGCAAGCGTCATCCTCGCCGCCCGGCTCTTGCGAAATCAGTCGAGAGCGTCGATCGATTTCAGCCTCGTTGTAGTGACCGAAGTTAGAATGGCCAACGTCCGCGAATTATCGTCTCCTCTTCGATACCCTATTCGACTACTGCCAGAACCTGGTTGGCGTTGACGGCCGCTCCTTCAGTGACCCGCACCTCGATGATGCGGCCGGACTTTGGTGACTTGATTTCGTTTTGCATCTTCATCGCTTCTACTACTACTACGCCTTGGCCCAGCGTTACCTCATCACCTGCGCCAAGCAACACTCGCACGACTCTTCCCGGCATGGGTGCGACCAGGTTTTGGCGCCCTTCGATTCCACGCTCCGTGGTCGAGCGCCGGTGCTTGCGGTCGATGATCCGTGTTGAGAACAGATGGCCGCGTATGGTTACGCGAAGCGAGTTTGGCTCGATTGCCCACACGCTGGCTTCGTAGACTCTATCGCCGGCTAGAAATGTATACACGCCTGCTTCTGGAGAGACGACTTCGAGATCGTATTCGCGCGGGCCGACTCGAGCCTGAACTCGCCCGTTTCGTTGTTCAAGCTCGATACTGGCCTGCCGGCCACGGATTTCTACTTCGTATTTCATAACTGGGATGTACGATAGACTTTAGTCTGTGTCGCGTTCACTCAAAATCGCGTCATCTCGCAGTTGTTCATCTAGGCTATCTGCGCAATCCGCGGACGAATATTCCGAGTGATCGACAGATGTCGCAGATTTTGCAGATATAACGAACGAAATGAAATTCCTCTAGTCACGTTTACTCAGCTCCTTTCTCGCGGTTGTTCATCTGCGCTATCTGCGTAATCTGCGGACGACAGTGCTACTTTCTCTGCGCGACGCGGCCGTAGAGCTTCCAGCGGCTCTCTGTGGCGACAGAAGAAGTCTGCGGCCGCGTGCCGCTTGCTCTCGTGTGCAGAATCGAGGCGAAGGCAGCGATGTCCGCAAGTGTTTGTTCCTCCTCGTCATCGCCGACCGCATTCAACCGCGAGCTCCAAAACCGATCGATGAACCCTGTGTCGAACTCGCCCCGGCGAAACTCTTCGCTTTGAACAACCGCGCGGAAGAATGGCACCGTTGTGCGGATGCCTTCGACCGAGTATTCGTTGAGAACGCGGGTCAGCCGATTTATCGCGCCCTCTCTCGTTTCGGCCCACACACAAAGCTTCGCGAGAAGAGGATCGTAGTAGATCGGCACTTCCCATCCCTGATAGCTGCCGCTGTCGTAGCGCACTCCCGGGCCGGCGGGCGTCACCAGTTTTGTAATGCGTCCGGGACTCGGCAGAAAATTATTCTCCGAATCCTCCGCATAAATGCGGCATTCGATCGCCGCCCCGCGCATTACGATATCGTCCTGCGAGAAAGATAGCTTCTCTCCCGCGGCAACTCTGACCTGTTCTTGAACCAGGTCGCGTCCGGTCACCAGCTCGGTCACCGGATGCTCGACCTGAAGCCGTGTATTCATCTCGAGGAAGTAGAAGTTGCGCTCGCGGTCGACGAGAAACTCAATCGTTCCCGCATTCTGGTAGCCCGCCGCGCGCGCGACGGTAACGGCGGCTTCACCCATGCGCCGTCGCAGTTCAACGTCGACAATTGGCGACGGGCATTCCTCGAGCACCTTCTGATGACGCCGTTGAAGCGAGCATTCGCGCTCGCCGAGGTAGACGATATTCCCGAAGCGGTCGCCGATCAGTTGAATTTCGATATGCCTGGGTGAATCGATGTACTTCTCTATATAGACCGAAGCGTCGCCGAAGCTCGCCGCGGCTTCTGAACTCGCAAGAGAGAAGGCGCTGGCAATCTCTTCCGGCGAATTGACGAGCCGCAGGCCTTTCCCTCCGCCACCCGAAGCGGCTTTCAGCATGACCGGATATCCAATTTCACCAGCAGCTTGCTCGGCATGTTGGACTGACTCAAGAGCCGAGACGGTTCCCGGCACGACTGAAGCGCCTGCCGCCTGAGCCGTTCGCCTGGCACTCGTCTTTGAGCCCATCACCTTCATCGCCGAAGCAGGCGGGCCTACCAGTACCAGGCCGGATCGTTCGACCGCTTCGGCGAACTCGGCATTCTCGGAGAGGAAGCCGTAGCCGGGATGGATCGCTTCGGCGCCTGACTTCTTAGCCGCGCCGATGATCTTATCGATGACCAGGTAGCTTTCATTGGAAGGGGAAGGGCCAATGTGTATCGCCTGGTCGGCAACGCGAACGTGCAGCGATGCGCGATCGGCATCGGAATAGACCGCGACGGGCGAAATGCCCATCTCGCGACACGCACGCGCAACCCGCACCGCGATCTCTCCTCGATTGGCAATCAGGAGTTTCTTGAACATGAGCGCAAAGTGTAAACGAAAAAGGCAAAAGTGAACATGTCACTTTTGCCTTTCTTGATTACGTTTCTGTCGTAAGTGGTCAGCGGAGCTGCTGAACTACTGTCTGCTTCTTTACTTCAGAGTTGGTGAAGAATATCCCATCTCGCATTATGATATCGTCGTCGGTGCCCAGGATCCCATCGGGTCCCGCCGAACGCAATTCAAAGCTGTTGAACGGTATTCGATTGCTTTCCCCAATCGTGCGATCGGCGATCGCGTCAGTTGTGGTCTGATACTTGATCCGTTGGTCCCAGTAATCCGCTGGAAGGGTCTCGCCAGTGGCCTTCTTGAACTCCTGTGCGTCCTTCGGATAGGAACCGCCACCTATGGTCCGTTTGTACTCTTCAAGCGAGTTTGCCCAGTGATACATCGTCGATTCGGTGGCCGCAATCTGTCGAGTTTTGTAATTCTCCAGGGCTTGTGGAATATGAGCTATGCCGTAAGCCGCCAATCCCGCGCTGGCCATTATCGTGACCGCGAGCGTCGCTGCGGCAGTCTTGTAACCGCCGTACCACTCGGCGTCCCGCTTGGCCAGCCGGACTGCGCGCCACGCCGACCAGATCACCAGCACCGCGGCAAAGGCCAGCCACTTGGTCGCGACGAGCGCCGCCACTACTACCAGCGCCAACAGGGCGACAGAGGTCATGGCCGGTCCCAGACGCTGAACCTTTATGGGAGTTTCGTCGAGCGGCTCGCCAACGAATCGCGCGCCGCAGCCGCATTCCTGAGTGCTGCGAAAGAGGTTTCCTCCGCAACAAGGGCAAAGCATTGCCTGGGTGCTCCTAGCCTGCTCATGAGTTCCAAGTTTTGCGCTCACGGTAGTCTCTTCCTTTACCCAGAACCGAATCTCAGTTCTGAACGGAGTAATTGGCCCGCACTAGATTCTCTTCGTGCGCTTCTTCTCGCTTGATTCGAGCTGCCTCGACCGCGGCGCGGTCGGGCCCCCTCATCTCGCGCCAGGTGTGATACACCCTGTGCACGACGGTCCAGTGCGAGAGCACTGCAAGCACCCACAAAACCTGCGGCATCTTATGCAGGAACGGATTGGTTGCCGGCCCGATCTGAGTGAGCGAGCCGATAATCAGGAGCACCACTCGTTCGGGCCGCTCGAGGAAGCCCACCTTGCAGGCTATTTCGAGCGACTCAGCGCGAGCGCGCGAATAACTGATCATCACCGATCCGACAAGCGCCAAGCCCGTCAGCGCGACTAGCAGCGTCGAATGCGCCGCCGTGTCGCGCGCATAAAACACCATGATCCCGACATAAACGATCACGTCGGAATAACGGTCTATTACTGAATCAAAGAACGCGCCGAACCTGGTGACTCGCCCTCGAAGACGGGCCACCTGTCCGTCCAACATGTCAAACAGATTGGCGAGGATCATCAGCAACCCCGCCGTAAAAAAACTGCCGTAGCCGTACAGCACGCCGCAGCCGATGTTGATCAACAATCCTATGAAGGTGAGCGCGTTGGGATTTATCCGGCTGCGACCCAGGCCGCGCACGATCGCGTTTATGATCCGCTGGCCACCGGCCCCGATCGCTTCACTTATCATTGGAGGGCCTCCCCACCGCGGCGCGCACCCACAACCGGCGAAGGGCTACTATTGCAAACGCGCGAGCCCATTGTCAACCTGCGTTGTGAGCGAGAATTCTCATCGGATGCGACGATCTGCAAGCACTCAAAGGTCATCGCTTACTGGTCTTCTGAATCGTGAATGGTCGTGAGCTTGATTATCTCGAACCGGCGTTTCCCGTTAGGTGTGATGATCTCTACTTCATCTCCCTCGCTCCGCCCCATCAGCCCGCGCCCAACTGGTGAAGACGTGGAAATCTTGCCATGCGCGATATCCGCGTCCTCAGACATAACCAGCTTGTAGGTCACGTCGTCGCCGGTATCAACATCATAGAGCTCTACGGTCGAGCCATAACCAACCCGGTCGTGCGGCAGCCGCGAAATATCAATCATCGACAAATCGGCGAGGCGTTTCCGGAGGTTGCCGATCCGCGCGCGCACAATGTCCTGGCGGTTGCGCGCGGCCGTATATTCGGCGTTCTCGGACAAATCGCCCATAGCCACGGCTATCTTCAGGTCTTGCGGAATCTCGTTCCTGAGTTCCGACTCGAGCTGCCGCAACTCATCCTGGATCTTCTGTTTGGTTTCGTCTGACATGATGTTCGTCCGGGTAAGTTTATATCGCAGTGGAGTTACTAAACAAGAGCAAGAACTACGAAGCAAGCGGGATTTTTGCTTGATTCTCGAATCCGGACGACGTTGCTGTTTGTTGGAAGGGTTGTTGGCGCCGAATTGAGGTGGAACTAGCCGCCGCCGTTCTTGCGGAGTTCGAGCAGAACCTGCTTCGCGACTGCCTTCAGGGTGTCGAACACGCCGACGCCACGATTGGCCACGCCTTCGAACACAGGTTCTCCCTTGCGGTTAAGCTCGGCGGTGAGGTCTGAGGCTGAAACGACGTTGGGCAAGTCCCGCTTATTGAGCTGAAGCACGTAAGGCACCTTCATCAGATCATAGCCGTGTTGTTTGAGGTTGGCTTCCAGGTTGAATATCGCTTCTATGTTTGCGTCCATCCGTTCGCGCTGCGAGTCCGCTACAAAGACCATTCCGTCGACGCCCTTCAAAATGAGTTTGCGGCTGGCGTCGTAAAAGACCTGGCCGGGTACTGTGTACAAGTGAAACCGTGTCTTGAAACCGCGCACGGTGCCGAGGTCAAGCGGTAGAAAATCGAAAAACAATGTACGGTCGGTTTCGGTGGCAAGGCTTATGAGTTTGCCCTTAGACTGCGCGGCCGTCGAGTCGTAGATGTACTGCAGGTTGGTGGTCTTGCCGCCCAGCCCGGGTCCGTAATAGACAATCTTGCAGTTGATTTCGCGCGATGCGTAGTTGATGAAGGTCAATGCTCGTATCCCTTTATTTATCGCTGCGCCGGGGAGGTTGCAACCTCCTCCCGGTCGATCTCGCACTTGCAGGGGCCAACTAGTTGAACAGCGCGTCGATGTCCTCTTCGGTTATCTCGGCAAACGGCGAATCGAGCGCGATTCCCATGTCACGCTCGCGGTCTACCTTGGTGTCGATTACCTCGAAAATCGAGTTCATCTCCGCGGTTGCGCGCTTGACTCGCAGCCGAACAAGACCAAGACTCGAACGCTCATCGAAAATAATAACCAGTATCACCCGCGTCGCGACTATCGAAATGTGAAGGTTGTCGCGCTCACCCTCGTGGGAGAGAACCGGAAAGCCGCGCTCGCCGATCAGGTGAGCCAGTCCGTCAGTGGCGGCGACGTTGCCGGCCGTCAGACTCGCCAGGCTGGTCGTGTCCAGGTTGAGCATTTCTCCGTGCGCGGCGATCTGCTGGCCGTTCTTATCGACCAGAAAAACAAACTTGGCGTTCGCGTCGGCGCACAGGCGGGTGATTACACGCTTGAGCTGCTCGTACTCCTGTTCGTACAGTACAACCGGAGTCGACATCCCTTCTCCTCGACCGGCATTAGGGGAACCGTGCCAGATTAGACGCGACGTTTCAGCAACGCGAGGCGCCTGTTTCAAAAAGTTCAGAGTCCGGCACCATGTGCATTGGGAGGGGCAGTTATGGGGTACCGTTCTTATAGCACGGCGTCCAAACCAAGACAATACTTTTCCTAAGCTGCTCTGGCGATCCCCACTTCCGGCCTCGTAACGTAGAGTTTATTGGCATGTGTGTGATGCTTACTTAATTCCCGCACCTCTTTCATGTCAACAAGAGGCGTTCTATACTGATTAGGAGGTGGAGGAGCCGGCCGATGATTCATAGCGACATCACAGCGGACCAGGAACAAGATGCCCTGGATAAATTGAGGACACCGGAGCAGAAGGAGGCCCTCGCGAGACTTCTGAAGCTGGCTGAAGAGCAGGGTGTCAGGCCTTTGGATTTAGATGCCGTTCTCGCGAAGGCTGACTTTTGGCCTGACGACGAGAGCATCGATGAATTCATAGCAACGGTTGCGGAGTGGCGCAGTGAAGGTCACGACAGGGAATTGCCTTGATACCCAGCGTTGTAGCTGACACAGACGTGCTTTCGTTCACCTTCAAGAAGGATAGCCGCGCTGAATTGTATCGCCCGCATATTGACGACAAGCTCGTCGTCGTATCATTTATGAGGCTTGCTGAGCTCGACCGATGGGCGCTTCATCATGACTGGGGAGCGCGAAGACGGCGAAGCCTCGAAGTGTTCCTTCAGGACTTCCTGTTTTCCTTTTGCGATCGTTCGCTCTGTCTTAAATGGGCCGAGGCGACCGATAGCGCGCGGCGCAACGGGCGTCCGATAGAGACCGCGGACGCGTGGGTCGCGGCGACTGCTCTGCTGCACGGAATTCCCCTTGTTACTCACAATCGCTCGCACTACCTTGGTGTCGATGGACTCACGTTGCTATCAGAGACAACGTGACGGGAGAACCCATGGAATCTAAGTTCGCGAAACATGTCAACCGCGACAAAATCGTCGGGATAGTCTGCGACCTCGTTCGGCAAAACACTGTCAACCCTCCAGGCAACGAGTATCTCTGCAAAGAGATCGTCTCTCGCTGCATTCAATCGCTCGGGATGGAAGTCTCTTACTACGAAAAAGAACCAGGCCGAACCAATGTCGTTGGGCGAATCGGAAGCGGCAGCAAGTCTATCGGATTTGTCTCGCACATGGACGTCGTCCCGCCCGGAGAGCTCGAACAATGGAACACGCCGCCGTTCGAGCCCACGATTGCCGACGGCCGCATCTACGGGCGCGGCACGCTCGATGACAAGGGCTCGTTCGCATGTGCGTACTCGGCTTGCAAGGCGTTCCTGGCCGAGCACCCGAAGTTCGACGGCACGATTTATCTGATAGCCGCGGCCGATGAAGAGGTTGGATCCGAGCTTGGCATCATCTATCTGGTCGAAGAATGCGGTCTGAAGTTCGACGTTGCGATCATACCTGATGGCGGAAGAATGGATGTTTCGATTTACGGCGAGAAGGGAATACTTTGGATCGAACTCGAAAGCCGCGGTATTCAAGCGCACGGGTCGACTCCCGAGCTTGGCCGGAATGCGATAGTGCCGCTGGCGGAAGCGATCGCCGAAATCAAGACGCTCGATCTTGGCGCGAGCTACGATCAGGCGTTCGATGGTTGGACGATGAACGTGGGGACGATTCAGGGTGGGTCGTCGACCAATACCGTGCCGGCGATGGCGAGGGCCACGATCGATTTCCGGCTCCCTGCCGGTATCAGTAAGCAACAGGTGCTTACGAAAATCGAGGAGAGAATATCGGCGGCGCACGGCCGTTCTCCTGATGCAGATGTTCGCGTGAAAGTGCTGCACGAGACAGAGCCGCACCTTTCGGATAAAAACTCGATTATCATTCGCAGCTTCGACCAGGCCGCTCGCCGATTGAATCTGCCGATGAAATACGAGACGTTTGGCGGGAATACAGTTGCGAAGAATCTCTATTTCGCGGGGATCACCTCGGTTGTGCATTATCCGGGAGATGACAAGCTGGCTCACGTTCCGAACGAGTACGTGATCATCGATGAGCTGGTGCTGGGTTCGGTGCTTTATGCTGAGACGCTTGAGGCTTACTTTTTTGGCTAACCATGTAGGGGCGGCGCTCCGCGGCTTCCCCGGATCGACAGGTAAGAAGCCGTTCGACACGCTGGGGCAGCCCCTGAGGGCGGCTCCTCCACGTATCCATGCCGTATGGATATTTCGTGCAGTCTCCGCCTTCGTCATACTGATCGCGGTATTTGCCCATCAAGCCAGAGCACAAAACCTGCAAACGAGCGCCAACGATATTCGTGCCGCAATGGATGCGCGCGATTTCGAACGAGCCGAAACGTTGGCGCGGGAGCTTCGAACAACCGACGCCGCGGGCTTCACGGATAACAACTATGATTATCTTCTGGCGAGACTCCTCGAGCGGCGCGGCGGACGAAGCGAAGCATCGGCACTCTATCTTGGATTATTAGACCGCGGCTCGATACTCACTCAGTATGCGCTGTGGCATCTTGCGCTGCTTGCCAAGGACTCCGGGGACCTCACGCTCGAACGGCAATACATCACGCGCTTGCTGGTTAGCTATCCAACCTCCACGCTTGCGTCGCGTGCTCGAGAACGTCTGATCGACAGTCACTTCGAGAGTCGAGACTACCGCGCAACGATCGCGCTGCTGAAACCCATGGCATCCGCGACAGGTGTAAAGGGGCGAAGCGCGATGGCCCGGCTCGGCGAAGCTTACTCGAAGACTGGACAAGCAGAACCCGCGCGGGCGGTCTTCAATCAACTTATCGGCGCGTCGCGCGACGATTACGCATTGGCGGCGGCGATCGGGTTGGACGGGCTCGATCAGGCAGCCAGGACGAAGCCGAGCGAATTCGACGCGTTGCGGCGCGCGCGAATCTACTTGTTCAACCGTCATTGGCCGGAAGCGCGCGCCCACCTCCTGGACATAGTGGACCGGTTCCCCGAGAGTCCGAACCGCTCGGAGGCGCTCTATCAAGCCGGCTTCACTCTCTTCCGAGAATACAACTACGACGATGCGATCAAGTGGTTCGAGCGAGCGCACTCTGAGTTTCCAGACAAGAAGGAAGGAGAACAGGGCTACTACTATGTTGGCTCTTCTTTGCAGCAAGCTCATCTCTACGAAGAAGCCGCCCGCCGTTACGTCGATTTCATTAGGGTTTATCCCTCAAGCGAGCTGCTCGAGGGCGCACATCGCAACGTTGTGGACTGCTTCCGTTACGCAGGGAACTTTGAGGAAGCGATCGAGTGGTCGCGGCGCATAGTGCAGAAGTATGCCGGTCAGCCGCTGGCTGCTGTTGGGTTGTACAACGAAGCGAAGATTCAACTAACGAGAGGGCACTACGACGCGGCGCTTCAGCTACTCACGCGAGTCGCTGCCCTGCCGGTGACCGCTAAAGTAATCAGCGCGCCGATTCGCGGAGAGGCTGCATTCTTGCGGATCTTCACGCTCGAGAAGCTGGGCCGAATCGCCGAAGCGGCCCGCGCCTACCTCGCAACACCCGACGAGCGCGACAACTACTTCGGCTACCGCGCGACCCAGCGGCTGCGAGCATTGCTGGAGACCGAAGAAGGGCGCCGTGCGATCGAGCCGATGGCCCGCGCTTACCGAACCCAGGCGCGAACCTCGGTGGAGGCAGCGCGCTACGGCGAAGCAAAGGATGCCGCGAATCAGGCGCTACGCCTGATTGAAGATGACGGAGCGAGAACCGAGCTGCTCGGTATACTGCGAAAGTGTTATGCGCGGTTGCCGGCATATGAGGCGGCTTCACGCTACCGTTTGATCCCGGTCGGGCGCGAGGTAGTCCGATCGTCGAAGGCCAACGAAAGCGAAGCTTCTCATCAAGGGCTCGCGGCGGAGTTCATGTTCCTTGGGCTCTATGACGAAGGCGCAACTGAACTTGCGGATGCGGGAATAGCATCGAGCCAGGCGGCCGGCCATTACACGACGCGAGCGGCGTCGATGCCTCAGTCGAACGGCGACGCTGCCTACTCGATGGCGGTCTATAGCAATCGGGGAGATCAAGCCTATCGCGCGATCGCGTTCGGTGAGTCCGCGGCCAAAGCGATTCCTCAGGATTTTCAGCTCGAGCTTATGCCCCGCGATCTGGTCGAGCTGATATATCCTGCTCCGTATCGCGATGCTTTCGATCGCTATTCGCCGGCTGCGGGCGTCGATCCGAGACTGGTGCTCGCGCTCGCGCGCCAGGAGAGCCGTTTCAATCCGTCGGTGAAGAGCGGCGCCTCCGCCAGGGGACTCTTGCAGTTCATTCCCGAAACCGCTCAGACGCTCGCGAACGAAGAAGGGATGAAGAGCTTCGAGCTTGACGACGTGTATACGCCTGAAGTCGCAGTGAGGCTTGCCGTCCGCTACGTCGCCGATCTGCTGAAGCTCTTTCCAAATAATCCTCACGCCGTTCTGGCCGCATACAACACCGGCGAGAAGAACGTCGAGCGATGGATCGCTCGCGCGCGATCGAGCGATGTCGATCGGCTGGTGACTGAAATCGCGATCCCGGAAACCAAGGACTACGTCGCCAAGGTTATGAACAGCTACCGGGCATACTCGCTGCTTTACACTCAGGACCTGAAACCGCGCACGCGATAATACAGTCAGTAGTCCGTAGTCCGTAGTCCGTAGTCGGTAGTTATTTTTCGGTACAACAACCGGCTACGGACTACGGCCTACGGACTGGGGAGCTACTAACCTTTTCCGACTGAGGTGTCTCTATATTGATGTGGGCGTAAACCTGGAGAGAGAGGATGGCGAAGCTGGACGCAGAGCCGCCGGATGAAGTGCTGGTGGTAGCGGCAATACTCGGCGACCTCGATGCGTTTGACGAGTTGGCGTCGCGGTATCGCGCAGCGGTCGTGCGGACGGCCCAGGCAATTGTTGGCCGGGAGGACGCGGAAGACGTCGCCCAGGACGCGCTGCTGCTTGCGTTCAAGGCGCTGCCTTCAATAGAAGAACCGCCAAAGTTCGCAGCATGGCTCTCGGCCATAACGCGTCATCGGGCGCTTCGCTTCAGCAAGCGCGAGCGTTCTCATCAGGCTGGACGAATCGATCTGGATGAGTTTCTTCTCGAACAGGTTCAGTCGCTTGGGCATCCGCTGGTGGCAAGGGCTGAAGGAGACGATGACTTGAGGCTGGCTCTGGAAAACGTGCCTGCGGATTATGCGCTCGTCCTGCGATTACGTTTCTTCGACGAGATGCCGCTCAAGCGAATAGGCGCTTTCTTAGGCGCACCGCTTTCGACCGTTAAGTGGCGAATTCATCGCGGCAAGCAATTGCTTCGCGAACAGATTGAACTCTTGAGACAACGAGGTGAGAAATGGAAAGAGATAGAGAAATAGCAAAACTGATCAACGTGCTGCGCCGCATTGCACGAGCAGCCAGCCACGCAGCCTGGAGCCGCGACCCGGATGCCGCTCGCTTCTGCGCTCTTCAGTACAACAAGGTGCTCGCGCGTGTGAGCGAGCTCGAGCCGGCGGCGGCGCCGCTGTTCACCGCGCTTCCGGAAAGCGCGCCGGCGGATGTGACGAGAATGGCTGCCCACGAGCTTGTGGCTTATTTCGAGGACGAGGCCGCTCCGACGGTATCCGCCGGGGTGCGGGTACGGGTGCGCGGTTGCGGCGGGCGACGCGCGTGGGGAGGCCGGGTGAGAGTCGGCTCGTGCTGGTAAGAGGTGACTTATGGAAAGAGAAAAAGAAATAGCGAAGTTAGTGAACGTGTTGCGCCGGACTTCGCGCATGGCGTTGCAGTCTGAGTGGACGGGAGGGAGCCAGGATGTTGCCGCATTCTGTATCGATCAGTACAACCGAGTGCTTGCACGCCTGAAAGAAATCGACCCCGGCGTCGGAGCGGTGTTCGATCCGCTTGCTCCTGGAAGCTCGCTGACGGTTGCCGCGATGGCTTGCCGTCAACTGGCGGCTTATTACGAAGACGAAGTCGGACACTCTGGAGGATCGGGCGATTGGAAAGGGGTGTGGGGTGATCCGCGATATGGGATGTGGGTCGACAAACGCGCGTTCAAGGAGTTCTGGAGCAAGTCGGCTCGCGAAGTTGAAGACCTGGGCGAGTTCATTCGCGAAAGCATCGACGAATGGGTCAACCAACGCAAGGGTCGCGGCAAGCGTGAAGAAGGCGGCGAACGCACGACGACCCGGATCGATCCCGAAGACA
>WNFR01001639.1_pt1 | contig 26933 bp, 25 predicted proteins | sample 5400221 | NCBI WGS metagenome assembly WNFR01 (sample SAMN13153357, study PRJNA577476) | soil metagenome | isolation source: 40 cm soil under Madrone tree | place: USA:California | collected 2016-06-14
CGGTGCGCCGAATGCAGATGCTCCATTATCTGTTCGGAGTGCCAGGTGCCCGTGTCTGGGGCCTCGCCGGACTCTGCGACCCGTCCGCGGGCAAGGTGCGGATCGGAACGCGAGCATGTCAATCCGCGGATCACCTTCCCGATGCATTCATGTGCAATATCCATCAGGTTCTGATGCGCTCGGCTGCGATTGCCGCTGGCTTTGGCGGCAAGTTCGAACCCATCGCCTGCCGGGTCCATGCTCACGTCTGCCATTGGAGCGCCCCCGGTCTCGACCAGATGAACCCGCGCGCTGCCCACGTGGTCACGTTCCCTGATCGACAGACCGTCGAGCTTCATGCACTTGTCGCAAGAATATAGCGCCATGTCCACCAGCGCCTGGTCGCCTTCCGAGTGCTTGGCATTGGCGAAAAGGCCGGAGGCCCGTTTTTGCATGTTAGGGTTTCCTGTCTGAGGGAGCGCCACCATACGCACCACTCCTGGCGCGCCGGCGACCCTCGCAACCAATTCGGGAGCCTCTAAGTGACCATCCCCGTCCATTGGCGCGGTGCCCGGGATCTCACCGATATCTTCTGCCACCAAGGTGTTCAGAATACCGCAGAGCTCGGCGATATTCGTCTGCAACCGAACGACTTCCATCGAATCTCCGCCCGGCATCGCCGTGTCGAGCTCGAAGGTATCTCGAAGCCAGTCGAGCTCTTGAATAATTTGAGCGACGCGTCCAAGGTCCCAAGGAGCCCCTGTCACCCTGGCGAGCGGTGTCTTAACATCCACTTCGGCGGAGGGCGGCCCTTTGCTGTCGATCTTCTCTCTCCAGGCATCGGCGATTGCCGGGTCCGCTCCAGCAGCTTTCTGCCCTTCTTGGGGCGAAGACCCGGAGGTCTCTTCCGACGGCGGCGGCCCAGAAGAACTCGCCGGCCCTGGTGACCGCATTTCCAGACATTTCACCGCTTCGCTCTTGGCGCGATGATGGTGACCGGGGACGCCGCAGGTCCAGATCTGAACCGGTGGGTTGAACGGCTCTCTTGCAGGCCCGGCCGGTGCCGGCGATGCACTGTCGGCGTTTGCTTCGCAGTAGAGCCCCCCGGGTATAGCGACGGCAGCTTTCCAACAATCGAACACTGCTGCGGGGTTCGCCGGGCGGTCGACTAGCGAAATCTCGTTGAGCACCAGGCCGGTGATGGCCTTGGAATTGGCAGCGTCACGCTGGGTGACCCGACCGCCGATCGAAAAGCCGCGATACACCTTATTCTTGACCTTGGCGACTGCAACCGGGTCGACGACGTGGGCGACGATCCGGGTCATGCCGTCGTCACCGACCTCGGCCTCCAGCGTCGTTCCGGCGGCTGACAGCTGATGCATCTCACGCAGGGCCGGAAACCGCATGTAGTCCGGGAGGGCCGCGCGTCGCCGGGAACGCCGGACACAACCTAAAGTAGCTCTGCCGGCTTTAAGAGGCCTGCCCGCGGTCTGCGCCAGCATCGCGATTGCTTCGAACGCCCGGTCCGCTCCCGTCGAATTGTCAGGAACGAGGATGTTGACCGCCGCCGTAGCAACGCCCGCCCAAATCGGATCTCCCGTAATCGAATAGCAGAACGTGCCGGCGAGGATACCAAGACCGATAACGGTGCTCGGCTGCCGCGACCATTGCAATGCCATGTTCCTGGTCATATGGGTTACCCTGTCAATTCATCGCGCTGACTTCGAACGAGGTCGCAACCAAATCATTGGCTGCGGCGGCGGTATAAGATGAGCCTGTCAGAGCAATGACAATGGCCCCCGTCTCGATCGCCGTCGGGAAGACCGGCAACCCGATCCCGCCATGACTGCCGCCGAGAATCGCCGAGCTCTGCGCGTATTGAGTGTTCGAGCCGGCGTCGCCCAATTTGAAGACGTTGGACGTCAGCTGCCAGCCAACATTATTGTTCGGCGTCATCGTGTCGGCCCAGGCACCGGTATCAGCGATGACACTGCCGCCGACAACCACTCCTGCGGAAATCTTCGCATCGAACCACAGTTTGACGCGCTTATCGTTGCTCGATGGCCCGGTCATGCCCCGGGCGGTGATGCGGAGCCCCCTGCCCGCGACATCGAGGCTCAAAGCCGGTAAGGTGTAACTCGCCAGAACGTCATCGGTGGTATCGGCACTATTGCCGGCGAGCGGATTGCCGAGTTGGCGAGCGAGACTGCCTTCTGCGAGCAGTGTGCCGGTTCCCCCACCGAAATACGCACGCATGTTCGAGGGCTCGGCGCCCATTCCGGGCACAACGCCGTCCAGAATCCAAATCGCGGCGCCGGGTGTGGTCGACAAGCAGACCCAGGCTCGACCCGCCGCAGTGTTGAACCAACGAGAGCCTACTGAAAATCCTTGAGTTTGATCGCTGAGCTCAGTCGGGTCCGCGGTTGTGGTAAAGTCGTTGTCGTCGGGCAGCAGGGTGCAGCCGCCGCGGATCAAGTCGATCACATCCCCGATCGCAGCTGCGGCGATCACGCCCTTCTGATCGGCCTTATACGATCCACCCGAGGTTTGAAACCGCGCATAGGGAGCAGGCGCGAGCAGCCTATTCGTCATCGCCACGCGGCCGTCGCTTAGAGCAGCCGAGGCTTCGAGGATATAGGTGCCGCCGGCCGCCGTGGTCGGCATACCGCCGATCGAGGCGACCGAGAAGAACCCGGTACGCGTTTGCAGCGACCCATCGGCCGGGGCGCGCAGCTGGATTGCTGTCTCAGTCGAAACCGACAATACTCGTGACTGCGGCGCCGGATCGGTGGCCGTCTGGAACGGGGCAAGGGCGCAAGTCCAGCTCGTCGAAACCATCGTCGCTGCACCGATATCCGAGGTAAAATCGAAGGCGAAGTTGTCAATCTCGCCGATCTCGATCGGATCGAACGGCGTTGCCAAGCGCATAGCCGAGTTCCTCATTGGCCTCTGAGCGGGTAGCTACTGCGGGAAACCGCGAAGACACTTCAGCTCTTGTCATAGATGTTTGAGAAGCCGCAGGCGGCCGAGCGTGCTGAGAATGCGCCGGTTGCCGGGGGAGACCAGCAGCCGTTCTAGCGACACCCGCACTGGCACTGGCGCCGGGGCCTCTGACCACTCGATTGCTAGGAACGCATCAGCGGTCAGCGGTACTACGGTGGTACTTAGCCATTCTGTCCGTCCTGGCGCGTCGCGGGCAACGAGAGCAGCGAACTCGGTGGGCACCGGCAGATCCCACGGCAACGACGCCAGCCATTCAGCCGCGACATACCGATCAGAAAAAACTTGTGCCGACCACTCGATGCGAGCGGACCTGTCTCGGGCAACCCCGCCGCCGAGCGCGATCGGCAAAACGAGAAGGCTGTTCAGAACCGCCGCCCATTCCAATCGCATTCGAGGGTCGCCGCTTGCAGTCGCGAGCAACTCGTCGGGCAGCCAGCCATCGGCCCGGCTCATTGACAGCAATTCCGCCGAAATACCCGGATCGCTTCGAGCACCCACCATAAATTCGCACGACGCGGGTAAATTGTTACCCTGTGCTGCCAGTAACTCGAACCCTGTCACGTTTCCGGCTGTTGGGCTCGCCAGAAACTCGGCCGGATTGGGTGCATCCGAAACGACGGTCGTCGCGGCCGTGGGCGTGTAGGTAATGACGATGATGCCCTGACCACCGGCACCGCCGATGCCGGCCAAATATCCATATCCACCACCGCCACCACCATAGAGTCCGCCAGCACCACCATTTGCACCCGTACCATTCACCGGCCCGCCACCCCCGCCGCCGCCGGAACCGTGCGTCGAATCCCATTCGATGCCAGCTCCGCCGTCACCGCCTTTTGTGTTGTTTGAGCCGATAGCGCCGCCGCCACCAGATCCGTGAGAGCCGTTAGCGGCGTTTACCGAAGACGTCGCCCCAGCGCCACCGGCGGTGGCATCTTGCGCCGTGCCGCCGGCGCCACCTGACGTGGTGCCATTCCCCGCAGCGCCCGCACCTCCGCCTCCATTTCCACCACCGCCTCCAGAGCCTGAGTTAGGGTATCCAGAAACTGCGACAGCGGTGCCGCCGGCGCCCCCTACGCCGTTAGGCCCGCCAGCTCCGCCACCACCGGATGTTGATTGGGCGGACGCGGGCTCGGAACCGCCTGTGCCTCCATTATTGCCTACGGTCCCCGTGCCACCGGATCCACCTGTGCCACCGACCCCGGCACCGGCTTGCCCGCCGCCTTGACCGCCCTTTGCGATCAGCGAGCTTGTGTTGAACGTCGTGTCTCCGCCGTTTCCACCAGCGGCGTTATTGCCGGCAGCTCCCGCCGCGCCGATTGCAATCGGGATAGAATTTCCCGGCGTCGCAGAGAAGTTCGTGATCTTGCGGTACTCGCCACCGCCTCCACCACCGCCGTTATTACCGACGCCGAGGCCTTCACCGCCTCCACCACCGCCAATCGCCTCAACGGTGTTGCTCGCGTTGTTCCAATCAGCCGGAACCGTCCAGCTGGTGCCGGACAACAGATAGACGACGGTCACGCCGGCTCTTGCCCAGGCTTGCCGCGCGGCGGCAGCAAGTCGCCGACCCGATGCGAGCCCGCCGGTACCAGGCTCTCACCGGGCCCCGGCTGGTGCAGAGCAAACTGCGCGTCACTGTCGGGGATGATCTTACGACGCAAAATCTTGCTGCCTGTCGCATAGAACACGGCGAGTTGCGTCGCACCAGTCGTCATCAGCCCCTTCCGGCGTTCCCGACGCCACGATCAGTTCATAGTCTGAGGGCGTCGCCGATTCCTTCGGCGTTCACGTTGTTGTGCCCTGCGTCCTCAGATCGGCCGAACCCTTGTAAGCTGCGGTACCGGCCGGCAAGGTTAGCCGTAGCCACACACCTTGCGCGCCGGCCGCATTCGGTGTGAGGCCGGACGGCAGGTTGCCCGGGCTCGGCACGTTCAGGAAGGCAGGCTGCGTGGTGAAGGCGCCGACCCCCGAGGAAGGCGCGGTCTGCCGGTTGGCGACCGTGCCGGCGTCGTTGAGCGCCGTCGTCAGCGCCAAGTCCAACAGCGCGCCCGAAGGCAGGGCCGGCGTCTCGTTCGCCACCTCGATCTGCGCGCCGGTCAGTGCCGCCGCGGTATTGTTATTCACAACGAAAACTTTGTCGTAATAGGTACGCTGAGACCCGGTCGGCACATCCGCCGCACTGGTCGAGAACATGCGGATCACTGCGGTCACCGGGTTTGGCGAGATCTCGAACAGCATACCCTGAAAAATCTTGTAGGTCGTTGTGTTGTCCGGTACCGCGCCCCAGTCGCGGCTGACTGCGACCACATCGGTGCCGTAGCCTGCAGTGGCGATGATCTGCCGCAACTGGTTGGCACCGGTGCCGCTCTTCGTCCAAATAATCTGCCCGGCGGAGACCACGACACCATCGCCCGATTGCAGTTTGAAGAGTGCGGGTGTCGTACCGCTGTGGTTGGCTGATCCGGTCTGCGCGGTGTGCACCGTCGCGTCGGTCGTCACTGCTCCCGAAGGCAACACGCAGCTATGGGCGGCGAGTCCCACGTCACCGACCGCGGGGGTACCACCGGGGTTGGCCACTGGTCCGTTCGCACTCGCCCCCGACAACGCGGCGTAGAGCAACCGCTCGAGCGATTGCGACCCGGTCACCCAGCTCTGCCCGTTCAAGATCAGTGTCTGGCTTTGAATGACGCCGGTCGAGTCGCGTCCGGAATAGGCGATCCTGGTCGCGGTGTCGCTCGAGGAGCTCGAGATAACATCGACACTGCCGGCCGGGGTGATGTCGTAGAACGCGACACGACGAGTGAAGTCGACCGCGCCGCCTATCGTGGCGCCGTCGGTCTCGGGCATATCGGCCGAGCCATAAACGACGATGTCGGACGGCAACACGCTCATCAGAGGCTCCTAACTTTATCCACGTGAGGGTCGGGCGCCGCTTGCATCGGCGCGGCATGCCGCGGAACGGGTTTCGACCCGCCGGCGCTACCGGAATCAGAGGTACCCGATTATTCTCCGGTGGCCGCTTTACTGGCGTTGGTTCTTGAAGCCAGCGCATCGCGCAGCAACACTGGCCCCTGAGCGGTCAGGAACATCGGTTCGTCGCCGCCCTCGATCGGATCTAGCGCGAGGATGCTCCGCGCTTCGTTCACAGTGTAGATACCTTCTTTGACGTAACTGGTGAGCGCCGCGGCCTGATCCTTTGGATCTGTCAACCGCGTGCCCGACCAAGCGAATTCGAGATCGGGATGACCCATACGGTTCTGGATCACGCTGTCGACAAGCCGTTTGACCCAACCCATCAGGGGAGCCAGGCCCTCCTCGAGCGCTGTGTCCTGGGCGGTCTGCGCAGTTGCCCGATTGACCTGTGGGGTGAAGGCCGTGGGCGGTAGCGAAAACGCGTAACACACGATCCGCGCCAGCCATTCGTCGAAATCATCCTTGTAGGGCGCCTCCCTAAAGGGCTGGTAACGGGCGCCGCTCGGTCCCCAAACAAGGCGCGTGCGGCTGCCGGTATTGCCGGCGAGGATCGAGTCGAACCAGTCCTGAAACTGACGGATCTGCTCGGCATTCCAGCCCTCCGGCGCGTTGAGCAGCCCAGGCGGGACGTTGCCCTCCGTAAAGTGCTGCAGCTGCATGATCTGCCGGCGCAACCCAATGTTGACCGTCACCACGATCTGCTCGACCGGGCTGAACCCGTAAGCCTTGTGCGAGCGGCGGTTGCGGGGCAGATAGATCAGCTCATCGTCCCGCAAGAGGCGCCATGGCTGACCGCGGATCACTTGCTCGTAGGCCGGTGCAGGAGGGCGCGGACGACGCCCGGTGTCGTCGATCAGCACCTTGATCGTCGATCCGTCGACCACATCGAGGCCGATGATGTCGCCACCGCGGTTGCGACGAATTTCGAAGGCCGGTGCGTCGAGCACGAGCACGTCCTCGAGGGCCTCGCGCAGCCAAGTGGCGAAGGGCTGCTCGCCGTCGGGATTGCGCCAGAACTCGGTCAACCGCTCGATGCGGGGACGCGCGTCCGCAGCCGGTCGACGGTCGTCGCGCGGCTTAATGATCCAGTCGTGTTTTTCGACCTGGTCCTTGCGGGTCTCGATTGCCAGTCGCGTTATGTCGTGGCTCTCAGCGAGCGCCCTCAGCTCGTCGAAACCGATGGCCTCATAGCTGCGCGGCGTATAGATCGTGTTGTAGCCGACCGGGAAATCCCACAGCCGCACCCGCTCCGGCTGGGTTGGTGACAGCGGATAGCTCGGTGAGAAGATCCCCTGGGCGGGCTGGAAGACCTCGCGAAATTGGCCGAGGTCATTCTGTTCGCCCCAGCTGCCCCAGGAGTAGGAGGCAAGGGATGTCCGCTTTCCGCCGGCAGGTGGCATGGCTTATTCCGTACCTTTGTCGCAGGCTGCGGCCATCATCAATATCCTCCCGTGATCGCCGCGCGCTTCCAGGTGTTCGGCGCAGTGCAGATGTAGAGATAGTTGCTGTCGTGCATCATCTGGTTGGTCATACACGGCGACGAAGAAGCCGGCGAACCAGCATTGATTAGCCCGCCCAGGAAGTTGAGCGTCTGTGGTGTCGCAGCGACCACTCGGTAGTTCGAGCCGTCGAATTGCAGCGCCACATATTCGTAATTCTGATTGGTCGCCAAACTGATCGAACTCGACGACGTGCCGCCGCCCGCCGGGAGGAGGATCTTTTCCCCGGCGCCGCCATTGACCTGGACACCCAAGGCTTTGCCGTTGTCGGTCGCAAAGCCCATGATCCACCCCATCGGAATGGCATTCGTCGGCGGCAGTGTCACCGCGAGATAGGGGAGCGGGCTGTTGTAGCTCGATACCGCACCGCCGTTGTCGGCGACGGTCGCCGCATAGGCGCTGACCGACGGGAAGCTCCAACGGGTGATCCCGCCGGCGCCGAGCATGCCGATCGCCTGCGCCGTCGCTGGCGTCGCATCGACGACCCGGAAGTTACCGCTGCCGTCAAATTGCAATACCACAAACTCGTAGGCGCCTTGGCTGGTATTGGCCAGCGCCAGCGTTGTCGCCGCACCGCCCGACCCGGGCCACACGATGTGGCCGCCCGATGTCGCGTTGACCTGGATCGACAGCGACTTCGCGTTGTCGGTGGCGAAGCCCATGCTCCAACCCCTCGGCAGCGTCGTCGTTGCTGGGAGAGTCACGGCCAAACCAGAAGTCGTATTGTAGCTCGACAGAATGTTGCCATTGTCGCCGAGGGTAGCGGCATATCCCGGGGTCGACGGATAGAGCCAATTGCTGGGCCAAGGCGGGGGATCGTAGCCGTTGATGAGACGCGTATTGCGCGTTGCCGAAACAACCCTGAAATTATTGCCATCCGACTGGAGCTGGAGATACTCGTAGTTGCCCGCACCCAGGGTAATAGAAGTCAGGCTCTTGCCGCCCGCCAGAATTGCGCCTGACGGTGCAGTGACCGTCATGCCTTTACCATTGTCGGTCGCAAAGCCGATCGTCCAGCCGGGGTTGAGGCTGGCAACCGCGGGAAGGGTCACGGTCATTGACGGGCCCGGCGCATTGTAGCTCGAGATATTGATCCCGTCGTCAATCGCCGCGGCTGTGTAGCTGCCGGCAGTAGGAAAAACCCATGAGCTGCGCGACCCGCTGCCAATCACGGTGATCCCGGTCGACAAGGGCCCGAAATTGACCGTCGCCCCTCCGTAGTTGGGGTTGATCAGCACATTGCCGGTGCTCGCCGTCGCGTCGACCGCGGTGACGCAGTTGAAGAAGGGTGAAACAAAGGTGTTGAGGCCATTGTGGTTGAAGGTGATCGACAGACAGATCGGCGACACTTCCATATCGACGGCGAAGAATGTGTTGCTGAAATTATAACCGTTTTCGAGCACCACACTTCGACCCCCGGTACCCTCTGCCGTGCCGGCGCCTGAAATTCGCGAGAACTGGGTCTGCTCGAACGCGAGCCCGGCTGCGCCCCCGGCGGCAACGCAGACCGCGTAGATGTCACTGTCGAGAACAAAATTGAACTGGCATCCGCCGGCTCCCGGTGCGGTACTGGCATTGTTGACGATCAGGTGATCGATTTTTGCGGAGTTGTGCGCATCCGAAAAATCGGCGTTGCCGACCACCACCACATAATCCGGGGTGTTGGCTTTGACGAACAAACTGCCCTCTTCCTTGAAATAGAAGCATCCGGTCGGACTGGCGGGCGTGCCGCGGCCGCATTGGATCCGCAGCACTGGCCCGGAGGCGATCTGACGCCCATCGATCGTCGCCGCCTCCGAGATTAGGCGGAAGCCGTTCGACGCCTGGCCCGCGTAGTCGATCGAGATCGGCGCGGTAACCTTGTAGGTTCCGCCCGAAAAATGAACCGGCCACCCGTTGGTGATTGCCGCGGCGATCGTCACATTGATCGCCGTTGTGTCGTCCTGGCTGCCATCGCCCGCCGCACCATTGCAGCGCACATCGATCCACGGCCTTCCCGAGCACATCAGCACGTCGCCCGCGAGCGTCGCGGTGCCGGTCGCCGATAGCGAGGAGAAGTTCCCGGGCGATTGCGCAAGGCTCGGCAGCGCAGCGCTGAGCCCGAGGGCAAATGCAGCAAGCCTGAGCACGAGTCTTACGATGCGCTGGTCCGCGTTGTCCTCTTTGACCAATAGCGACAATCTATGATCTCCTTCCGAGCGGTCACCGGAAGTCCAGTGGCGTTGCCGCTGCGCGCGCAGGTTAGAAGCGGCCCGGCTCACGGACCTTAGCCGACGCCTGACTGGCGAGCTGGCGGTAGAGGTCGTAGATGCCCTGATTGGACATCGGTTCGATCAAAAGGTCGGTCAGCGCCCACACCAGCGCGTCGGCCCGGTCGGGCGAGCAGCCCATGGGACGCTGGCCGAAATCGCCGTGATCGGCTGGCACAAAACCGCACATCTGATCTTCGAGTTGCGGGAAGACACCGAGGTGATGCACCCGGCCCTGCTCGTAGAGTGCTGCCACCGGCTCGGCTCGAGTGAGCTTGCCGCGGGCGGCGCGCACCGCCGCGAAGGACACGTTCGGATCGATCACGCGCAACGTCGCCTCGACCATCTCGCCGCCGTTGTTCACCTCAGCGACAACCCGGTCGGCGCGGTGCGAGCGATAGGCTGCGATAGCCGTCCTAGCCCATTCCGCCGGAGGGTACCGGCCGGACACGTCGGCAAGCACCCAGCCTTGCCCCTGCCCATCCATCCCGGCGACGATGATGCCAGTCTCGTCGGCGTGCTCGGACGAAGTCGCGGCCGGATCGATTGCCACCACCACCCTGATCAAGGGCGGCGCGGCGCATGCCCGGCTCGCCTCGATGACGCCGCGGGTCCACAAGGCGCCCGGGACGTCGTCGAGGATCTCGGCATCGAGCTCCTGGCGGCCGAGCCGCGTCCCCTCGTATTTGCGGATGATCTGCTGAAGAAAGGCCGGCGCGAGATTGGTCTGGTTCTCATAAGTCGAGCCCCGCGTCACCACCGCCGTCGGATCGGCAATCAGGGCCCGTATCAGCTTGGTCGGCCGCGGCGTCGTGGTTACCACGACGCGGGGATCGTTCCCCGACCGCATTCCCAGCATCAACATGTCCCACGCCTCGGGGTAGCGCCAGCTGCCGAGCTCGTCGCACCAGGTGGCGTCGTGCTGCGGTCCGCGCAGGCGCTCGGGCTCGTCGGCGCTGTAGAGCGTGGCAATAGCGCCATTCGGCCAGGTCAGCCGCCGCTTCGATGGCTCGTAGCGCGGCCGGTCCCAAGGCGGCGAGATCGCCAGGATACCGCTTTCGCCTTCCACCATCACATTGCGCGCGTCGGCCGCAGTGGGTGCGACGAGCGCCAGACGACGTGCCGTCCACGCCGCCACCCGCGCTCGTACCAGCTCGGCGCCGGTTCGGGTCTTGCCGAACCCGCGGCCGGCGAGCAGCAGCCAGACCCGCCAGTTTCCGGTCGGCGGCTTCTGCGCCGGGCGCGCCCAGAATGACCAGTCGTAAAGGAGTGCCCGCGCCTCGGCGGGACTGAAGGCCGCCGCGAGCTCATTTCCCGTCGTCTCCGGCGGCGACGCCAGCGAACCCGCGTGCAAGTCCGTCACCCGCATCCCTCCGGGAGATTCTCAGGCGCGCGATACTCCGTAATCGCTGGTGTCGCAGCATCGGCGATCACGCCCCGATGGCCGGACGCGCTTCGCCCGAGAATGATCCTGAGGGTTGCGCCGCGGATTAGCCCGAAGGCCGGTTCACCACCGGCGCGCCGGCGGCGCCGTCGCCCATTCCGCCAATTTCGCCGATTCCTACCAGATTGATCCGGACTTGTCAATCAGAAAATGCTATTATCACAACCGAACTTGATCCCGGAACGCATCTCGAACGCCCCGAGCACCGCGATGAGGATGCCGGTGCCGCCTCAGGGCTGACCCAATGGCCCCTGACTGCGCTCGGGCTATCGTCAGTGGGATTACGGCTGCCCACCGATCACAATTACCGGCGGCAACACCATCCGAGACGGCTGCGTTGAAAGACTGAAAGTAGAACCTGTTGGTACGGCTTTGACGGGCGCGCTCGCTACGGCATCGGCCACTGCCTTCTTGACATCGGGCAACTGGCATTTTTCAGCGAAATCCTCGACCAGCAGATAAGCTTCGGCTTTTGTTGTCGGGGTTGTCGCCGCTGCAAGCCATGCTTGTTGGACCTTGCGGACGAGGCCGTAAGTTACGACCGGATCGATCCCGACCGCCGAGTTGGCCTGGATGTTTCCGACTGTCGCAGAGCCAAACCCCGCTGCAGCCGCGGCCCCAGCACCGATCGGTCCGCCCGCCGCACCTGCCGCCGCGCCGAGCAACCCCAACTCGCTCGCCAATGCTGAATTCTGCGACGCGCCAGCGATTTGCGTGCCAAACCAGCCGACGCAGTTCTTGACGGCGAGCGCCGTGCCGTAGGTATAGTAATCGTTGATTGGCACGTCGATTGCGCTGACTCCGGTCGCGACGGCCTGAATATCGGCGGGTGCCGGTGTTGCAGGCGGCATGGAGTAGTTGGAGCAGCCGGAAAACAAAAGGAGCGCGAGCGGTGCCGCGAGCCTGACGCCGCGTCTCGCTTCCCAATGAGTCTGCGACCTCGGATCAACCTTGTAGATCGCCCGAGCACCACGCCGAACGATCTCGTGCGCTTCGTCTTTCATTCTATCATACCATTGTGTGGACGGAGTTGTGTGGACGGAGGTCCGAAGGAGCCTCGCGCTCGGGTAGTGCGTTACTGATGCACTACCAGCGCTCGATCCTCCGCGATCGCCGGCGCTGATCGCCGACGCGCTTCGCCCCGAAATGATCCTGGGTATTGCGCTGCGGATTGCCTCGAAGGCCGGTTCACCACTGGCGCGCCCACCGCGCCGTCGCCGATTCCGCCAATTTCGCCGATTCCTATCAGATCGATCCGGATTTGTCAATTATAAAATGCTTGTATAGCAATCTCGCTTAATCCCGAAATGCATCTCGAGTGCGCCGAGCGCGGCGATCAGGATGCCTGACGCTGTCTCCTGGCTGACCCGCCGGCCGCTCCAGCCCTGCTCGAGCGCCCACTCCTTCAGCGATTGCTCCGAGCCGACGACGTGCCACAGGCATGAGCCCGCGGGGGAACCGGACCCGCCCACCGCTTGGATTGCGCGCCACACCGCCTCGCGCGCACCCTCGATGCGCATGCCCGGCTCATCTGCCTTGAACCGCGATGCACCCCGTTCCCTCGGCCGCGACAAATCGGGGGCGCGCAGCGGATCGAGTTGAGCAACCGCAAAGCGCGCGCGAAAATCTTCGCCGGCTTGGCGCATCCCGCCGGTGATCGAGCCGCGGCGCTCCATCACGGCGAGGGTATCGACGGCGCGATAGGGTCGGGAGGGCCGACCGGATTCGTCGGCGATCGGCCGCTCCACCAGTTCGACGATGCCACGACTGCGGCGTTCCGGCGTGGGCCCGCCCTCGATATTACGGTCGAGTGGATGGTTCTGGATGCGTCGCGAATGGGAGCGAGCCATGTCATCATTTCGAACAAATCATGAACATTCACCTCACGAAAGAACGCGAGCGGCGTTCGAGGCGCGTCAAGAAGCGTCGCGAAGGCGCGCCGTCTTCGCGGCTGCGGCGGCCGCCGACGGCGCTTGCGAGCGCTTCCACCCGGCGCAGGTGGTCGGCCTCGGCCGGGCTGCCATAGGCGACATGGCACACCGCATGATGGGTCGGGCAATAAGACGAGGCGTGCCGGCGCGGAGCGCCGCAGCTCCGATCGACACCACCACCCTCGTCCAATAGATAGGCGCAGCCCGGTTCATTCTCCTGGGTCTCCCACGGCACCAACGGTCTTGACATTCACATCTCCTTTTTCGCACTAAATCTCTTGTCACGATCACACGGGCATGTTAACGTTCATTTTGCGTATGTCAATATAGCAAATTGCGAAGGACACATTATGGACGGGTCCTGGTTTCACCAAGCGTTGGAGCGGGTTAACGCGACCCAGGCCGATCTCGCGCGCCACCTGCGTCTCGCCCCTTCGGCGGTCTCCCGCATGATGAAGGGCGAGCGCCAGATGAAGCTCTTGGAAGCGGTGCAGATCGCCGGCTTTCTGGGCGTCTCGCAGGAGGAGGTGCTGCGCCATGCCGGCGACACCACGGTTCCACCGCCAGCCGGCGAGATGCCGCGCGGACGCGGACGTCCGCCCTCGACGGGGACCTCATCGGCTGCGGGGACGGGGCTCGGTCGGGGGGTCGATCAAATCCCGATTCGCAGCGCCGCGCGCGGCGGCGGCGATCAGGAGATGTTTCTCGAAGACGGCCCGATTGGCTACACCCCGCGGCCGGCCAATCTCGGCGGCGTGCGTTCGGCCTACGCGATCTACATGGTTGGCGACAGCATGGAGCCGCGTTACCAACCGGGATGGCTGTTGCACGTCAACCCGTTCAAGCCGCCGACGCGCGGTCGCGACGTCGTCGTCTACAAGGAGGGCGACGCCGTGCTGATCAAGCAATTTGTCAGCTGGGACGGCGACACCTTGGTCCTGCATCAACTCAACCCCGACCAGGATCTGCGCATCCCGCGCGCCGAGGTACGCGAGTGCCACCTCGTCGTCGGCGCCGATCAGGAGGGCTGAAGCACCGCTGCACTGAACTCGCGCTTGCGTACGCAAGCGTCGAGCGGAGGTGTGCGGCGCATTCCACCTCCAACCGTCGCCGACCATCGTCCAGTCTCATAGGCGCGTGGGCCGTGCCCTCAAAGGGGGTAATGACGGCGGCAGCCGCGCTCCTGCCCTTGCCTCGGCTTGTCTCCGCCGTTTCGGACTCGTCGCCGCTTGCGCGGCTCTCGAGGCTCCGCGGTTTTGGCATAAAGGTCTGGCTAACGATCGCCGGAAAGCTCGGAGGGCTCGAGGAGGCGGCGGCTGATGGGATCTTGACTCCACGTATGACAATTGCTATTATGGCAACCGACTGACCAGACGCCTTTTGGACGCTGGAGTATACGAGGAGATACCGATGCCTGAATCCGACCTGCATTTTCAGGTGGACCGCGCCCCCGGGGGCCAATTCGTGAAGGGTCAATCCGGCAATCCCGCCGGCAAGCCGCAAGGGTGCCGAAACCATGCGACGCGCACCGCCGAGGCATTGCTCGACGGCGAAGCCGAGGCGCTGACCCGCAAGGCCGTGACGCTTGCCCTCGGCGGCGACGCCTTGGCATTGCGGCTCTGCCTCGACCGGGTCATCGCGCCGCGCCGCGATCGACCGGTGCAGTTCGCCCTGCCGCCGATCACCGATGTCGCCGATGTGGCCAAGGCGATGACGGCGATAACGGCGGCAGTGGCCGAAGGTGCCATCACCCCCGGTGAGGGGGCCGAGGTGGCGAAGGTGGTCGACGCCTTAGTCCGGGCGATCGAAGCGAGCGATTTCGACCGGCGGCTGACGGCGCTGGAGGCTGCAAATGCAGCGGATCTCTGATATCAGGCTGGCACGGGTCGCGAGAACCAAGGCACCACGTGATCTGACCGCACTCCGCCATCGCGCACTGCTGAGGGCGCGCGCTGCGGTCTCCGCCTTGTTGCGCCAAGACTCCGGGCGACCGGAGGCGGAGAAAGGTCGTGCGCTCGCGGGTGCCTTGGCACTCGGCGAAGCGGCGGCGGTGGACCTCGCAGCGATCCCGGACGGGGCCGATCTGCGCCGGCGGGACGAGGCCGGGCTGGCTCGCGATCATCCCGGGGTGGCGGAGGCGTTCACAGCGCGGGTTCAGGGCATCGTGCGGCAATACCGAGAGGGGCGAAAGGTCGACCCCGCCAGTGCTTCGCCCGCCGAATTGCTGGGTGCTCGTCTGGCGGGGCCCACTCCCTTCCGTCCCTCGCAAGGGGAGGATTGGAGAGGGAGTGGGTGAGGAAAGCTAAGCCGCTTCGGCGGTGACGATCTCGCCGATCACCAAGCCTTTGTCGCCGGCGCCGACATGGACCGTCGAACCGTCGGGGATATGGCCTTCGAGGATCTGCTGGGCCAGCGGGTTCTGCAGCTCGCGCTGGATCACCCGCTTGAGCGGCCTGGCACCGTAGACCGGATCGTAGCCGGCATTGGCGAGCCAGGCGCTCGCCGCGGCATCGACCTCGAGGGTGATCTTGCGATCGGCGAGCAACTTCTTGAGCCGCTCGAGCTGGATCGCGACGATCCCCTTCATGTCGTCGCGCGACAGCCGCCGGAACAGCAGGATCTCGTCGAGCCGGTTCAAGAATTCGGGCCGGAAGGCGGTGCGCACCGCTTCCATCACCGCGTCGCGCGCGGCCGAGACATCGGCCTTTTCCGGCAGGCTTGCCAACGCCTCGCTGCCGAGGTTCGAGGTCAGCACGATCAGCGTGTTGCGGAAATCGACCGTCCGCCCCTGGCCGTCGGTCAGACGGCCGTCGTCGAGCACCTGCAAGAGAACGTTGAAGACGTCGGGATGCGCCTTTTCGACCTCGTCGAACAGGATTACCTGGTAGGGCCGGCGCCGCACCGCCTCGGTCAACGAGCCGCCCTCGTCGTAGCCGACATAGCCCGGGGGTGCGCCGATCAGGCGGGCGACCGAGTGCTTCTCCATGTATTCCGACATGTCGATGCGGACCATCGCACCCTCGTCGTCGAACAGGAACTCGGCCAAGGCCCGCGTCAGCTCGGTCTTGCCGACACCGGTCGGCCCGAGAAACAGGAACGAGCCCAACGGCCGGTTCGGATCCTGCAGACCGGCCCGCGCCCGGCGGATCGCGTTTGACACGGCGACGATCGCCTCGTCCTGGCCGATCACCCGGCGGCGCAGATTCTGTTCCATGGCGAGGAGCTTCTCACGCTCGCCGGACAGCATCTTGTCGACCGGAATCCCGGTCCAGCGCGATACGACTCCGGCAATGTGCTCCTCGGTCACCGCTTCCTCGAGCATCCGCCCGGCCTCGGCGCTCTCGACCTCCTTGAGCTTGCGCTCGAGTTCGGGGATGACGCCGTAGGTCAACTCGCCGGCGCGGCTCCAATCGCCGCGGCGCTGCACGATCTCGAGCTCGGCGCGCGCCTGGTCGAGCTGCTCCTTGAGCTTCTGCGCGCCGGCGAGCTTGTCTTTCTCGGCCCGCCACTGGGCGGTCAACTCGGCCGAGCGCTCCTCGAGTTCTTCGAGCTCCTTCACCAGCTTTTCGAGTCGATCGCGGGATGCCGGGTCGCTCTCCTTCTTAAGTGCCTCGCGCTCGATCTTCAGCTGGACGATGCGGCGATCGAGCTCGTCGATCGCTTCGGGTTTCGAGTCGACCTCCATGCGCAGCCGCGAGGCGGCCTCGTCCATCAGATCGATCGCCTTGTCCGGTAGAAAACGGTCGGTGATGTAGCGGTTCGACAGGGTGGCGGCGGCAACGATCGCCCCATCGGTGATGCGCACGCCGTGATGCAGCTCATACTTCTCCTTGATGCCGCGCAGGATCGAGATCGTGTCTTCGACCGACGGCTCGTCGATGAAGACCGGCTGGAAACGCCGAGCCAGTGCGGCGTCCTTCTCGATGTGCTTGCGGTACTCGTCGAGGGTCGTCGCGCCGATGCAGTGCAATTCGCCGCGGGCCAGGGCCGGCTTCAGCATGTTGGAGGCGTCCATCGCCCCCTCCGCCTTGCCGGCGCCCACAAGCGTATGCAGCTCGTCGATAAATAGGATGATTTCGCCGGCCGCGGCGGTGATCTCGGACAAGACGGCCTTCAGCCGTTCCTCGAACTCGCCGCGATACTTCGATCCCGCGACCATCGCGCCGAGATCGAGCGCCAACAGGCGCTTGTCCTTCAGACCCTCGGGTACGTCGCCGTTGACGATGCGCAATGCCAGACCCTCGGCGATCGCCGTCTTGCCGACCCCGGGCTCGCCGATCAGGACCGGGTTGTTCTTGGTCCGCCGCGACAGCACCTGCATGGTGCGGCGGATCTCCTCGTCGCGGCCGATCACCGGGTCGAGCTTACCCTCGCGCGCCACGGCGGTCAGGTCACGGGCATAGCGCTTGAGCGCGTCATAGCCTTCCTCGGCCGAGGCGCTGTCGGCCTTGCGGCCCTTACGCAAATCCTCGATCGCCGCGTTGAGCTTCTGCGGGGTCACCCCACCGGCGGCGAGCGCCTTGCCGGCGGGAGTTTCCTTGGCCATCGCCAGCGCCAGCAGTAGGCGCTCGACAGTGACAAAGCTGTCACCGGCCTTCTCTGCGATCGTTTCGGCCTGCTCGAAGACGCGGGCGATCTCTGGTGTCAGGTAGATCTGGCCGACGCCGCTGCCCTCGACCCGCGGCTGCTTGCCGAGTTCGGTCTCGACCAGGTTGGCGACGATCTGCGGGTCGCCGCCTGCCGCGCGGATCAGATTGGCGCAGAGGCCTTCCTTGTCGTCGAGGAGGATTTTGAGGAGATGCTCGGGCGTCAGCCGCTGATGGCCGCTGCGCAACGCCAAGCCCTGGGCCGACTGGACGAATCCCTTCGACCGCTCGGTGTATTTGTCGAATTCCATGATATGCCCGCTCTGCTGAACCGGTAGCGGCGCCCCTCATCAGGCAGCCCCGCAACCCTTCCCGACCCAATATGGTGTGGTCAGGTGCGGCGCTCAACCCCAGGGACGCTGTAAGCAGCCTGTTTCCGGCGATGCTGTCTCAGCTAGCGGCGAGCTGACGCGGCAACCAGATCGCGGTATGGGCGATGCGCGCGACCGGGATGCGCTTATTGGCCAACACCTGCACATCGACTTTGACGAAGCGGTGTCCTTTGTGTTCGTAGTTGCCGGTGATGCGGGCCCGGACCGACAACTCATCATCGATATGCGCGGCGGCAAAATGCTGCAATCGGCTGCCGACATGCATCCAAGGACCGAGAACGACGTTGTGGTTCAGCGCCCAATTGCCGGTTCGCGCAATGATGACCGGGTGGGCGAGGCCCTCTTTCAGGTAGAGCGTCTCGGTTTCGCGAAGATCGCTGAGGCATTGCTCGACCAAGTCGCGAGTGATCAGCAGCGGGCGGATGCCGAGCAGCGTCCCGACCGCTAGCGTGTCCTCGCTCGCCGGCGGGCGTTGGTCGGGAGGAAGCGGCGGCTCAGCGGTAAGTTCCGTCGGCGGGGCCAAGCCATCCGGCAATGAGGCGCTGCCGCTGGCGCAGAGCTCGCCATGGCTGTCGACGCGGAGATCCAGGCCATCCGCCGTCTCGGTCGCGGTGACCGTCGCGATGCCGCCGTCGTAGACGGGTTTTTGAAACCGGCATTCGGCGGCGCCCCGCTCGAGCCAAGCGCGCCCCCAGCGCGCAACCGGCTGATGCGCCATATAGGCGTAGACATCGACCCCAGGCACCAAGCCGCCGCCAAAGCCGAAGCGGCGGGCCACCGCGTCGTCATGGATCTTGTTCTCGGATGCCGTCGCAGTATTGAAGGCTTCGACCCGGTAGGGACTGAGCGCGGCTGCGGCCATGGTTCGGACTCCGTATTGCGCGCCCAGGCTTGCACCGCAGCGACACCTCCGCAATCCTTTCTTTGCCCGCCGTGTCGATCAAGCAGAGACCGCGCCATGGACAGCCATCTTCCCGAATACGAGCTCTACGCGACCGCTATGCCGAGCGCGACGCCTGGCGCACCGATCACTTCATCGGCGGCGATCCGCATGACGGGCCAATGCCGATGGACTATTTCGTCTGGGCGGCGATCGGGCCCGAGCGGAGTTTCGTGATCGATACCGGCTTTACCGCCGAGGTCGCCGCAGCGCGCGGCATCTGCGCTGTCCGGCGGAGGCGCTGGCGCTCGTAGGGCTCGACCACAATGCCGTCGCCGATGTGATCCTCACTCACATGCATTATGATCATGTCGGGACGTTCCACCGCTTTCCAGCGGCGCAGTTTCATTTGCAGGAAGTCGAGCTGCACTACACGACCGGGCGCCATATGCGCTACCCGTTCCTCACCCGCTCCTTCGAGGTCGAAGATGTCGTCGGCATCGTTCGGCTGAACTTCGCCCGGAGGGTGCGGCTCTACAACGGACCGGCCGAGCTCGCTCCCGGCATCAGTTTGCACCCGGTCGGCGGCCACACCCCGGGAATGCAATTCGTCCGCGTCCGCACCGCCCGCGGCTGGGTCGTCCTCGCCTCCGACGTGACCCATTACTACGAGAATATGGAGGCCGGCCGGCCCTTCACCGCAGCGTTTCACATCGGCGAGATGCTGGAGGCCTACGATGCGCTGCGCACCCATGCCCCGAGCTCGCAGCACATCGTCCCGGGGCACGACCCGCTGGTGATGCGGCGTTATCCGCCCGCGAAGCCGGAGCTGGAGGGCCTTGTCGTCCGCCTCGATGCAATGCCGCGGGAATAGCGCGTCAGTCACCGCGTTCGAGCACGGCGTTGAACAGCTCGGTGCGCCGCTCCTCGAGGTTACGTGCCGAGTTGCGGAACATCGCTTGCCAGTCGGCACCAAGGATTAGATGTGTACCCAACACCGGCGGTGGGCCGACGGCGCTGCCCGCCCGCGCCACCGCCGATGCCAATGCCGCTGTTGTGGTATCCTGCCAAACGAGGACGCGGAAGCCGGTCATTTCGAGCTTCGCACGGGTCTCCTGTTGCGAATAGAGGAAGCTGATGATGGGCGTCTGCGCCCACTGCACCGGGAAGTGCGGCGGACCGCCCGGCCCGGCAGCGACCTCCTGCAGCGCGAGCTTGCCGCCGGGTTTGAGCACGCGCCGCATTTCGCCGTAGAACCGCTCGCGGTTAGCGATGTTCATTGCCGCATTCTGCGACCAGACGACATCGAAGCTCTGCTCCTCGAACGGCAGGTCGAGCGCGTCGCCCTGCCGGGAATCGACCTTATCGACGAGCCCAGTTAGCCCTGTCAGCATCTCGGCGACCCGGACGAATTCGGCGGTGAGATCGACGCCGCTGACCCGGCAGCCATACCGCCAGGCGAGATATCGCGAGGGCCCACCGAGGCCGGAGCCGACATCGAGCACCCGCTCGGTTCCGGCAAAGCTGACGAGCTCGGCGAGCCGGATCGTCGCCGGCCGCTGGCCGCCGTGGAACTCGTCGACCGGCGCCAAATCGTCCGGCGTCAGCTGATCGAGGTCTTTCCCGGCCGCCTTCAGCGCCGCGAGAATCACCTCGCCGAGATCGGTGCGGGTGTAGTGGGTTTCGACGGGATTGTAGGGCATTTCCTTCCTCGTGCGCGTTCCCAAGAGAGGAGCCTGCCTTGCGTCAGCGAAGAGACGCCGGGTGGCTAATGGAAGGGGCATCCGCCTCTTCGTCAAGGGGCGCTGCCGCGTTCTGGAAGATCGACGGCTCACCGTGCACCCGACCGGGACGCCGGACGTTCGATTTGGCTCCACTGGTCGCTAGCCCTCAAAAATTTTTCTCCGGCCACGAATAAACCGGCACCGCTCTCGGTCTGGCGTCGGGGTGGATCTCGCGCCCGAGGGGGGCGTTCATGACTAAAGAGAATTACAGCATGATCGGGCGCTTCGCCCTCGTGCTCACTGCCTTCCTTTCTGGTACCCTTGCCGAGCCGAGGATCTCCGCTGCGGGCCCCACTCCGGTGCTGACGGCGGGCTCCGACACCGTCCATGTTGGCGATGTTTTCGCCATCCCGATATCGATTGCCAACACCGCGGGGCTGACCTCCTTCCAATTCGACCTCGCGTTCGATCCGACGATCATCACGGCTCTGAGCTTCACCGATAGCGGCACCGATTTCGATCTGGCCGCCAGCAGCGGTGGGGGGTTCCTGACCGGCATCACCGGCTTCATCGACGACACGACAGGCCTCTTGAGCGGTATCGCCGATTCGATCAGCGGCCTGATCACCGGGACCGGGCTGACACCGGGCGGAGTCCTCGTCGACATCGATTTTCAAGCCTTGGCACTCGGGATCTCCCCGCTCGCCCTGTCGAACGCCTTCCTGACCGACAACGGTGTGCCGCTGTCCTCGGCGAATGGTGATTTTTCGCTCCAGAACGGTCAGATGACCGTCGTTGCCCCAGAACCGGGGTCGTTGATCCTATTGGGATCCGCGCTCGGTAGTTTGGCAATGTTGCGCCGGCGCCGGAGCAGCGGGGGCTGAAATCGCGTCGGAGTCGCCCAACGCTCTTTGTCGTGCCGGTGTTCGGCGTGTTCTTGCCTTGCTCAAGGAGAAAACATGAAGAAGCCGGTGCTAGCCCTCGGGATGCTGGGCTCGCTTCCGTTCGCGAGCGAGCCCGTCATCGCCCAGTCGTCTCAAAACGGACCGTACTACGCGAATCCGTCTTGGGATCAGCAACTCCCCGACACGACACGCTTCATCGTGCTCTTGAACTGGAACAGCGCGGCGGTGCTCGACCGCGTGACGGGTCTGGTGTGGGAACGCACCCCGTCTAGTTTCACACATGTTTGGGAGGACGCGCTATTTTTCTGCCATGCTGCTGTATCTACTGGCAATCGGGTGGGCTGGCGGTTGCCGAGCGTGGAGGAATTGGCTAGCTTGGTCGAACTAACTCCCACCAGAGGATGGCCCGCAGTTTTTCAGGGTATCGACCACACTCAGGGCGAGTTCTGGACTTCGAGCACTGTCGAGGGCTTTCCAGCCCAAGCATATGCAGTCAATCCAATACAAAATAACGGCGGCGGCGTGAACGAGGATAGGGTAAGCAAGCACGGATTCTGGTGCGTCCGGGGCGGTGCCAGCGTCCAAAATCCTCAGTGAGCCTGGCACACGCACCGGTCGTCGAGCCGATGGTGAATCGCGCTCGTGACCGAAAGGCGGAGCTCTGTGACGCGAACGCCTCAGTCAACGCGGCACAGGTCGGTGTTTCGTACTGCAGAACGGCCTGGGACTGTCCTCAGCTCCGCGCAAGTGCCCGAACCGGACGCGCCGCTTCTGTCAAACTCCGCGCTAGCGCCTTGCGCCGGCGCCGAGGCAGCGGACAGTGAATGCGCATGGGCGTACATCTTTGATCATCAATGGAGGAGGCTTATGAAAGTGCTCGTGCTTGCCTTCGTCACGCTGGGCATGCTGGCCGCCGCTGGCGGGGCCGCCCGAGCCCAGTCATTCCAAAACGGGCCCTACTACGCGAACCCGTCATGGGATCAGCAAATGCCGGCGGCGCAGCGATTTATTGTGCTGTCCAACTGGAGCAGCGCGGCGGTGCTCGACCGAGAAACCGGGCTTGTCTGGGAGCGCAGCCCGGTCAGCGCTGTTCGTATTGGCTGGTTCGACGCCGTCGCGGGGTGCGATGGTCTCAATGTTGCCAGTCGGCTCGGTTGGCGGCTGCCGAGCCTGCAGGAGCTGACGAGCCTCGTCGACCCGACGCAGAACAACCCCGCGCTGCCGGCGGGCAGCCCGTTTCAGGGCATTGCGAGTTTTCTGGGGAGCGTCTACTGGACCGCAGCCACAGCAGAGACGGATGCGAACGCCGCCAAGGCGGTCAACTTCTCCGACAGGTCCATCACCCAAATAGTTAAATTGCAGCTGGTGCCGCTCCAGGGAGCCCGGTATTGGTGTGTCCGGGGCGGCTCCGCTGTGTCGAACCCGCCTTATTGAGACCGGCGAGACCTCAGCCGGTTTGATCGGAGGGTCCAGGTAACCGGCGGCTGTCGCGCGGCGGGTCTGCCTCGCGCGAAAGCGCCATGCCCGCGACCAGCATCCCTTCGAGCCGGCTCGCCCGATCGCGCAGATCGGCAACCTCTTGGCTGATCCGCGCCAGATCGATCGCGCTTGCGCACACGCTCGTCCAGCAGGATGACTTGGCGCAGTGCCCTTATCGCGTCGCCATAGAGGCTCACGCCGCCGTCGCCTTGCGGCGCCGCATTATTCGGTCTCGCCTCGACGGTCCTGCCAAGGGTTCGGCCACCTTGCGGTGACATTCGTCGGCGATGCGCAACGTCTCGGGGTGGAGCTGGTTGAACAGGTCAATCAGCGAACGGAGCTCCGCCGCCTCTTCTTCGGTACCGAGCTCGAAGGCCTGAACGGCGCGTCGAACGACCTCCCCGGCAGACACGCCGAGCATGCGCGCCGTCACATCGAGCGCAGCCCGCTCCTCCGGAGACATCAGAACCATCAATCGGGCAGAAGCTGCCATAACACTAACCTATATATCTACATCCGCGTAAAATATCGTATGTACTGTCACACTGCGTCAGCGGGCCTACCGTTTGTGCCCTTGGCTCAGCTCGCCCTTTAGCTCATCGACGGCGATACCCAATTCCCCGGCGGCGGCCGCCAGGCGCCGATCGAGGGTGACGAGGGTGGCATCAAGGCGCCGGGCAATAGCGAGATGCAACGCGTCCGGCGCTCGCAGCGCCAGATCGAAGCGCCGTACATAAATGTAGGCGAGCCGAGCATCGCTTGCCCCGATATCGACCGGCAAGCTCATCGCCGCACGCCAAGCATCGAAGTCCGCCAGACGCGCAGATGCGTCGGCCTCAGTAAGCAAGGCCATGCGTACGAGGCGCGATAGGGCCGATGCGACTTCGGCGGCAGCAAAATCACTGATCAGCAATTCCTGACGATCGGCGCCGAGATAGTCGTAAACGGCTTCGGTCATCGGCTCAGCGATCAGCGTCGGCAGGAGGATGCTGGTATCAAGATAGGCGCTCAATCCTCCTTCGACTCGTACATGAGGTCGAGAAGCTCGACCGAGGTTAATCCGACGCCCCGTCGGGCGCATGTTCGAGCGCGGAGCCACTCGTGAGTTCCGATGCCCCCCGCCGCGCGGGGTGAGGCAGGCCTAACCTCGACGACAGGCTTGCCGCGACGGGTGATAATCACCTCTTCACCGGCGAGCGCCTTGTCGATGAGGCTGGGAAGCGTGTTTTTGGCCTCGGCCACACTATAGGCGGTCACGTCGAGCGCTCCGTTAGAACATGGCTACGGATATAGCCATAATTGCGGCTTGCGTCCAGAAGGGGCATAACCTCGGAAGCCATGGAGGTTCCGAGATGCGCCTTCTGATCGCGATGATGAAGCACGAGACCAACACCTTCTCGCCGGTGCCGACGCCACTCGCGCGGTTTGGCCATGGCCCGGGGCCGCTTTATGGCGAGGCGGCGATCCGCGCCTATTGCGGCACCGGCACCGGGCTCGGCGCCTATCTCGATCTCGCCCAGCGCGAAGGGGCCGAGATCGTATTGCCGATCGCCGCCGGCGCGCCGCCGAGCCGCCCGGTCGAGGACTCCGCCTACACGCAGATCACCGATACGATCTGTGAAGCCGTCGCGCGCGGTGGCTTCGACGGCATCATGCTCGACCTGCATGGTGCCATGGTCACCGAGAGCCTGGAGGATGGCGAGGGAGAGTTGCTGAAGCGGCTGCGGGCGATCGACCCGGTGACGCCGATCGCCGTCTCGCTCGACATGCACGCCAATCTGTACGACGCAATGATTGCCAACGCCACCGTAGTCACCGGCTATCGCACCTACCCGCATATCGACACCTACGAGACCGCCCAACTCGCCGGCGAGATCCTGTTGCGGGCGATCCGCGGCGAGGTGAAGCCGGTCATGGCCTGGCGCAACGAGCCGATGCTGCCGCACGTAATGCGCCAGGGAACCGACGATCATCCCAACAAGGAATTGCAGCATCGCTGCGCGGCGATGCGCGCCGAGGGCGCATTGGCCGCCAGCCTGTTCACCGGCTTCCCGCATGCCGACATCACCAATGCAGGGCTGAGCGCCGTGGTGGTCACCGACGGTGACTTGAAGCTCGCCGAAGAGTTGCGCGACGAACTCTTGGGCCGGGCCTGGGTCGAGCGCGAGGCCTTTGTCTATCAGATCGAGCCGCTGCAGCAATCGGTCGCCCGCGCCACGGCAATGCCGCTGCCCCAGGCTGGGGACGGCCCGATCGTGCTGCTCGACCATTACGACAACTGCGCCTCGGGCGGCACGATGGACACGACCGTGGTGCTCGCAGAGATCTTGCGGCAGGGGCTCGAAGACGTGGCCGTCTTCGCAATCTACGACCCAGCCGCGGTGCAGCAGACGATCGCCGCCGGGATCGGCGCCCAGGTGACCTTGTCGATCGGCGGCAAGATCGCGATGCCGGCGATCCCGGCCGAGAGTCCGCCCCTCACTGTAACCGGCGCAGTCAAGACGATCTCGAACGGCCGCTACAGAAACCGCGGACCGATGGCGCGCGGCATCGCGATGGATATGGGTCCCACAGTCGTGCTCGATACCGGGGCGGCCGAGATCGTGCTGATCTCCCGCCATGTCGAGCCTTCGGACCTCAACTGCTTCATCAGCCTCGGCATCGACCCAATGCAAAAACGTTATGTGATGCTGAAGAGCCGGATACATTGGCGCGCCGGGCTCGGCCCAATGGCTCCGACTACGGGCAGCTGCAATTCAACAAGGTCCGGCGCCCGATCTACCCGCTCGATCTGTCCAACCGCTAGAATCAGCTGCGCAGGATCGGGGCGCCGTCTACGGTCTGCGGCGTTGTCACGCCCATCGACACATAGATGCTCATCAGCGCTTCCACCCCGAAATCCGCCGGTCTCACCCACTCCACCGGAACATAGACCAGGCATCCGCCGACTGGCACCGGTGCGGAGGGAACGAGCACGACATGATATTGCTGATCATCGATCGTGATCGGCTTGGGCATCGGCAGCAGTCCGAGAACCGCAGCCCCCCCTTCGCCGCCAAAGAAACACCAGACCGGGCTCATGCTTTTGAGGCCGTCCTGGTTCTTTCGATCCATAATGGCGACAAACCGCTTGGTCACATCGTAAAGATTGCCGACGAACGGGATACGCTGCATCAGCGAATCGATCAGACTGCGCACGCGGCTTTCGAGGCGGGATTCGACCGCGAGCCCGAGCAGATAAACCAGCCCCACCACGACAACCGCTCCGAGCGCATAAGCGGCGATGGGGGAGTTCGAAAAGTTGAAGCCGATCGAGATCAGTATGCGGCCGATCGCGCTGTCGGGACCGATATAGGCGTAAATGAAGGTGCCGACCCATACGATGACGGCAACCGTCACTGCCAGCGGGAGCAGCACGAGAAATCCGGCGATAAAGGTGCGGAAGCGGCTGATCATCGGTCACCATCTCTCATGGGAGTTCCACGAGAAACAAATAGGTACAAACGCGATCGGGGAAGCCGAGGAATTGGTGGGTCAGCAGATGAAGAAGCTGCGCGCTTTTTCATTTCAGGAAGGCGACGGTGGTCGCCCACGACGCATTTTGGGCCGAACCGGGCACCTGTGGGGGCATTCCCTCGCACGCCGGAGCGAGGTAGGGTGAGACGAGAAGAGGAGGACCCGATGGACGACACCGCGCAACTTCTCGAAAGCGACCGGCGGTTTCTGGTGCACCCGCTGCACCACCCTGATGACCATCGCCAGCCGCTGGTTGTCGTCGAGGGGAAGGGCGCGATGCTGCGCGATGCCGACGGCCGCGAATACATCGACGGGCTTTCGGGTCTGTGGAACGTCAATGTCGGCCACGGTCGCGCCGAGCTGGCCGATGCGG
>WNFR01003749.1_pt1 | contig 26931 bp, 27 predicted proteins | sample 5400221 | NCBI WGS metagenome assembly WNFR01 (sample SAMN13153357, study PRJNA577476) | soil metagenome | isolation source: 40 cm soil under Madrone tree | place: USA:California | collected 2016-06-14
TTCCTGCGTGGGTGGCGAAAGAGACAGGAATCTTCGCACAAAACGGGCTCGATGTTCAGCTTATTTACACCGCGCCGAATATGGGAGTCGTCGCTCTGATTTCTGGAGATACACCGATCGCTCAGGCCTCGGGACCTGGGATTGTGAGTAGCCGGCTCGGTGGCTCTGATGCGGTAATGATAGCCGCGGGATTTGTCGGCCTGGACCATTGGCTGTTGAGTCAGAAAGAAATCAAAACCCCGCAGCAGCTCAAGGGAGGGACCGTTGCGGTTGGACGCATCGGTTCATCCAATGATCATATCGCTCGCTTCGCCCTGCGGTCTATCGGACTCGCGCCGTTAAAAGATGTCACTATAATGCCAACCGGTTCACCGCTGGACCGCCTCGCGGCCTTGGAGTCCGGGCGGGTGCAAGCAACTGCGCTCACCTTTCCGTCGAGCTATGTTCTATGGAAAAAGGGATTTAACATTCTGGCAGATCTATCCACCCTCGACTTTCCGTTTCAAACGACCGGTATAGCTACGACCAGGAGTTTCATACGGAACAATTCCGACGTCGTTAGAAAATACGTCAAAGCCCAAATCGAAGCGGTTCATCGGCTCAAAAAGGATCGTGCAACTACGCTGAAGATACTGGCGAAATATTTTGTCGGCGTGAAAGATGCCGAGGCTTTTGAGAAAGCTTATGAGCGAGTCGTCATTAATAATAAGATTGTTCCTCCTAAACAGTACCCCACCGTTGAAGCAATTAAGTCCGTTCTAGACCTGATGGCAGATACTGAACCCAGAGCCAAAAAGGCCAATCCGCAGGATTTTGTCGAAACGCGTTTTGTCAGGGAATTGGATGAGAGTGGTTTTATAAACCGTCTGTATCAAAGATAGGTCAGAAAGCCTGCTGCCTCAGCCGGATAAATTGTCTTTTTTAGTCACGCGTCCGCGATTCTCCAGGCGCGTGAAGGGCTGGATTTTCAACGCCAACCGTTTCGACACCCACGTCTTCCAACGGACTCAATCGTGACCCCGGGGTAGGCAGTTCTGGTATATTGGCATGAAACCCAGCGTCCCCTCCGTTGAACTATGAACTGATCTATCCCGGCTCCACGCCCACGTCTCAAGGCGTCTCCAAGGATTCTTCCAAAATTGTCCAATAATAGACAGACGGTTCCAATGGAGTCGTCTTATAGTATCTCAGTAGTCTCAGAACGGCAGACTCGACACGGAGGTCTTGTATGGCGGCAATTGCGCCCCTTGTGGCAATGGTTTTGATCTTGATTGTCATTTTTAAGCTGGCAAAGTGGAGCGCCTACAGACGGAAGTAAAAAAGTTGTTCATCGGTGCAGGCGAGATTTCTTTAGGCCATGGACTTCGCTGAGTTTCCGTTTATTGGCAGCGAGCAGGCGAAAAATGATCCTGCGTGGCGCATTCTGCCTTATCGGGACGTTGTGGAAGCGCCGCGAAGGTGCCATGGTTCACTCTCAGACAGTTATCGAAAGGCGGATGCATGTACCAATACAAGGATCATCCCATTTACGGCATCGGAATTCGCGGACCGGAGAAAAAATGGTATGGCCGGGGCTTGATATTTGACGCTGAAGATAAAGTGACAGAGATCAAAAGATTAGAAAGCGCCGAATTAACTTTTGCGACTAAGAAAAAAGCGGAAGAGCACGCGGTCAAACTATGCAAAGAATGGATTGACGAGCAAAGCAGCGGAATCGATTCAAGCGGCCTCACACACTCGGCGCCACTCAAAGCTGGCGCTTTATCACTCTAATCTGCGCAACGCGGATTTTCGGGAGCGAAGTAAAAGGTGATGGGTCCGATTTGTTGGATTTGTTCGCTCTCCCGTTTTCCTGCACGCGCGCGAAGCGCAAACTTCAGCCCCAAGTGTTTCACTGCCGTATCCGCCAGTTTTCATTTCCATAACGCTGACCCTTGTTGAGCAGATGATCGCAACCTTCGACGATTCTTGCGAAATCGTTCAATCATTGGGGTTTGATTCTCCGCACCTGGCTGCGGGGTGGTTCATTTTCATCGCGGCTTGTTGGCACGCGACCATATCTAAGTCGTTGTGATTTCAGGAGAGGGATGGACGACGAACATCCGTGGACAGTTTGGTTAACACGATCCAATTTGTTGGATACGACTCATACTCTGACACGAGCATGTGGGAAGCGGTGTTAGACCGAGGTCATTATTCTAACGACTCCAAGGCGTAAATCGCTAGGCCTTCGGCGACCGAAGTGAACTCCTGGCCGACGCGTATTGGCACGGTCGAACCAAATTTGTTTTCGAAGATTCTCCTGATTGCCGGCACGAAGGATGAACCGCCGGTCATGAAGATCGCATCGATGTCCTTGGCCGTGACATCACACTGCGACAGCAGCCGATCGACGCACTCGCCGATTTGTCGTAGCTCTCGATCGATCCAACTTTCGAATTGGTCTCGCCTCACGCTGTCCGCGATTTGGATCGCGGCTTCGGTAAATTGGAATTCACTGACCGCCGCGTCCGAGAGCTCGCACTTTCCTTGCTCGATGGCTTGATAGAGGCGATAGCCAAGATCATGGTCGACCAGCTCGATGAGGGAGTCGATTTTCCGCGGCTCTAAGGCTTGAAAACGGATTTGCCTGAGCAGATCCAAATTTTTTCTCGTTTTCAAAAACGACAGGTAATGCCAGCGCTCCAAGTGCTCATAGAGCCAGTTCGGCACCGGTAGGATGTTGCCGAACTGGGATTTGTATTCTGAACCGAAACCGAGCATCGGCGCGACCAGTCGACGCACCAGTTTGCTATCGAACGCGTCGCCGGCGATGCCGACGCCGTCGGTGCCGAGAACTTGTTTGGGAATGTCATTCCCATTCAACCGCCCAGGCTGCAGTTGCACGAGTGAAAAATCACTGGTGCCGCCGCCAAAGTCGGCGATGAGCACGACTTCACGGTGGTCCAGTTGACGCTGGTACTTATACGCCGCGGCCACCGGCTCCGGCAAAAACCGAACTCGATCGAATCCGGCGTCTCTAAAGGCGCTGCGCAGCCGATTCACCGCGAACTCATCGTCGGCACCATCCTTTGCGCCGCTGAAATGGACCGGACGGCCGACTGTGAGTGTGTCTCCCAAGTCGCCGAATTGCTCTTCTGCAGATTTTCTCAGATAACGAAGCAGGATGCCGATCAGGTCTTCAAGGGAATAGGTTTCGCTGAAGATCTGCGTCTGCTTGAACAAGCGGCTTGCCAGATAGGACTTCGTCGACTGGATGAGCCGTCCCGGCGATTTCGCATTGAGATAACTCTGTATCGCGTCCGGTCCGGCAACCACACGGAGGTTCTGCGATCGAAAAGTGTCGTCTTCTTCGAAGTATAGGATCGAGCGAAACGTCGCATTGCCGCTGAATTGCGCCAATCGAACGCTGCCGTCGGTGCTCGCATGGGCGAGGGCACTGTTAGTCGTGCCGAAGTCTAAGCCGAAAGCTTTGGACAAGTCCGTCTCCGTCTTTTGCAATTGCACCGATGGATTGTTTCGCTGTCGAGCGGCGGGAAAAGCCGATCGGCGCTTATTCTAACATTAGCCGCAAGGAATCTTAAGGTAGGAGAGTGCGATGATCGGAGACTGCAATTATCGCTTCGCTGCCAATTCTTTGGCGGCCGCCGCGGCGAGGGAAAAGTCGAAAATCATTTCCGGTTTCAAGTCAGGGCTCACCCCGGCGGTGGCGGCGAGCATCGCGATATAGGCTTTGCTTTGCTCGTCGGTAGGAATGCCGTTGCGGGAGAAAGTGTCCTTCACTGAGTCGTAGGCTCTTACGCCTTGGCTTGCATTGAGCGCCATCCATTTGGCGATGATAGCGCTGTTGTCTTCGCGATCGGACAAGGTGTATTCGAGGCCTTCGATGCTGGCCTTCAGGACCTCGATCACTTCGCCTCGTTTCGTTTTGATTTTTTCATCCGTGGCGGCGAGACCAGCCTGAGGGATTTGCAAGATCGTTCCCATGTGGAGAAGCCGCTTCAAGCCCATTTCTTCACCTTTCAAGTCTGCAGGCGCAGCGATAATCGCGGCTTCAGCGAGGCCTTTTTGTAACGCTATGAGTCTGTCCGTAGACGACGGCGCGGAAACCAGCGTGGTATTCGGACCGAGACGGTAGCGGTCAATCAGGAACTGAACCTCATACGACGTTAGATTGCCGAAACCTGCGGCGACAATTCTTTTACCGGCGAGGTCGTTCACGGCGGCGATCTCCGGGCGGGAGAGCAGCATATGCTGCAGTTTTACCGAGGCGAAGAAAATCACTTTCGCCGGCGCGCCGCGGGCGGCCGCCGTAGCGATAGTGCTCGGGATGGTGGTGTAATCAACCGCACGGTTGAGCAGCGCAGGCGCCGTGAGGCTCGCGCTCATTTGGATCATCTCCACGTCGAAGCCGCGCTTGGCGAAAAATCCCTTCTTGACCGCGACGTAAATCGGCAGATAGCTCAGGGACGGCGAGGCCGTGGCAATTCTGATTTTGCTTTTCACTTGGGCCTGGGCAGCGGTTCCTGGGCTGATGCAAAAGAGTTGGATGATCAAAAATATTCGACAAAGTGATCGCATGCGGCTCCTCAATAGTAGTCGGATCGTAATAGGCCTGCGTTTTCGCGGTTTGGCGAGATTGCAAGATGCCATCGAGGAGTCAGGGACGATGCGAATCGCAGCGTAGTGTGGATGCTGATGGCGTATCAAATCGAGTTGCGGCATGTCCCGTTTGTTTACAGAAAGTCCGCGGCCCGTATGCCTTTCGGCGCCGGGATTGCGATATCTGAAGAGGCGCGCGATTCATCGGCGTTCTCAGCTCCCCTAGTTTCCTAGATCCGGTAAAACTCTTTGGCATTGTCGTATAAGATTTTTTGCTTGGTATGGTCCGACAGTTCGGGCCGCGCCAGTAGTTCCGGTATGTCTTTGAGAAATTCCCCGTAGACGCGCTCATGCGGATAGTCGGAGGGAAACATGAGACGATCGTCGCCGATGACCTTTGCCACGTAGGCCAATGAAGTCTCCTCCGGCTCACAGGTGACATAAACTGGGTAATCCTTCACATAGTCGCTGGGTTTCTTTTTCAATTGTGGAAAGGAACTGGCGCCGCGAGTTCCGTATTCGTAGTCCAAACGGTCCATCATATAAGGCAGCCAGCCGCAGCCCGCTTCCAGAAACGCGAGCTTTAAGCGTGGAAATTTTTCCAGCACGCCGTCGCAGATGATACTGGTGAATTGGATCATCAGTGGAAAGGGATGCTCCAAAGCGTGGACTTGGCCTTGATCTTCGAAATAGTCGAAGCCGAAGCCTCGACTAGGTGCGCCGTGAATAGCGAGCGGCACGCCTAAACGCTCGGCCTCACGAAAGATCGGCTGAAAATCAGGATGGCCGAAGGCTTTGTTCATCACGGTGGCCGACGGCAGAAAGGCGCCGACCATATCGAGCTTTTCCACCGCGTAGCGCAACTCCGCGGCCGCGCTTACCGCATCTTGAATCGGCAGGACGGCCACACCCTTCAAGCGCGGATTTGTTTTGATGTAGCGAGCGTGAAACCAATTATTGTACGCACGCGAAATCGCGCACGCCCACGCCGGCTCTTGGACCAGACCGATCGCCAGCGCCGCCGTCGGGTAGAGCACGGTGCTTTCCAGGCCCATATTGTCGACAAATCTAATTACGTCTTCCGGTCGCGTTTCCGTGACTTTGTCGGGACGACCGGCACCCAGGCCACGTGGCCAGCCATCGAGTGAAGGGAACAGCGAATAGGCGCGCGCGCGTCTCATGCCGCGATATTTGCCTTCGAAGTACTCCTCGATCTCTTCATGGTTTTCATAAATATGACCGTCGGCATCGATGACTTTGGGATTTTGCATGGGCAAGCCTCCAACTGTGTTTACGCTGTACTCGCGAAACGTAGTCTGAGGCGATTTTGCTGTCAAGACAACGGCGTTGAGGAGATTGCGACGACCATCACAATATACGTTGATTGCCGGCTCGGTTCTGAGGTAGAGAAGAGGAAAATCTCGGTCACGCGATGGAGGGGACGATTATGGCTCGGAACGGAATTCCGATTATCGACGGCGATGGACACGTGATGGAAAACTGGGACGATCTGCTGCAATACATGCCGGAGCCCTACATCAAGAGCGGTCGGTTTAAAGGCCGGCTTTTTCCACCGTTGGATCACCTGCATTCAGCGAGCTTGTTTCAATTGGTTCCAGGGGCGTTTCGCCAGGTCGACGCCGATGGCTGGCTGGAATTTATGGAAGATGTCGGCATCGAGCGCGCCGTGCTGTATAGCACAGGCGGTCTCGCGTTCGGCAAAGTAATTACCAGAGAATTCGCCGTCGACGTAGCGCGCGCGTGGAACAATTGGTTTGCCGAGACTTATCTAAAGAAGAGCTCGCGCTTCCAGGGGCTGGCGCTGATTCCGCTACAGGAGCCCGAGGAGGCGGTGAAGGAAATGCGCCGCGCGGTGACTGAGTTGGGTTTTTGCGGTGTCATGCTGCCGTCCACAGGATTCAAAGGCCATCTCGCTGATAAGGAGTATTGGCCAGTATACGCCGAAGCCAACCGCCTAGGCTGCTGCATCGGCGTTCACGGTGGTGCCCATGAAGGCTTGGGGATGGACTATCTTACGCCTTACGCGCCGATCAACGGTTTGGGCCATCCGTTCGGCCAGATGGTCGCGTTCGCCGGCATTGTCTTCAACGGCATATTCGACAAATATCCGAATCTCCGCATCGGCTTTATGGAAGCCGGCGTCTCTTGGCTGCAAACCTGTCTTGAAAGATTCGACCGAGGCTGGGAAACCCATATTCAATACGACCCGCGCAGTGAATACCTCGAGCTCAAGCCGGGAGAGAAAATCAGCGACTATATCCGCCGCCATGTCGAAGCGGGGCGGATCTTTGTCGGCTGCGAGGGAACAGAGAAGGCGCTGCACCATTTAGTTGAAGCCGTGGGCAACAAGCCATTCATGTTTTCCAGCGATTTTCCGCATGAAGTGAACAACGAATATTGCAAACACGAGATCGACGAGATCATCGACAACGAGCATCTTACCAGCGAGGACAAACATGCTGTCTTGTACGACAATGCTGAGCGTTTTTATGGGCTAAAGCCGCTCGGTTAACGAGATTCGTATCCCCGCTGCTTTCGGGAGCCAGGCGCGCCGCATGGAAGCCTTTGCGCCGGCGGCTGCGTTTACTTTGCGCCCGTCACCTGTTTTAATTCACTAAACATAGCTATTTAACGAGGGTTGCGTAATGGACGGACCTATGTCCGGCGACATTTTTCCTGCCAAGCAAGCGATCGAGATGATCGATCAAGTCGATCTCTCATTACCGCTTGAGATTCCGCCCGTGCCGGCGGACGCCGAACCCGACAACGTTCCCGAAGCGGAACACCGCTGGCTCCTGAGTGAAATCGCTCGCCTCAAGAAGAAGCGTAACGCCTATATTTTGGCGCATAATTACGCGCCACGGGACATTCAAGATATTGCCGACGTGGTCGGCGATTCGCTTTATCTCGGGCAGAAAGGCGAGGCATCGGATGCGGAGATCTTGTTGGAAGCGTCGGTTCTGTTCATGAACGAGATCCTGGCGATCATGAAAAAGCCGCACCAAAAGGTGCTGGCGCCGGACCTCGGGGCGCTTTGCTCCTTGGCCGCCCATGCAGACGTCGACAAAATTCGCCGCTGGAAAGAGGATCATCCCGAAGGCATCGTCATCAGCTACGTCAATACTTATCTCGACGTGAAAGCCGAGAGCGATTATTGCTGCGCGTCAGCGAACGCGGCGAAGGTAATCTTGCATGTACTCGATCATTCGAATGCCGAACAACCGATACTATTTCTTCCCGACGTCTATCTCGGATTTTACGCGGCGAAGCTGTTGGAGCAGGAGAATCAGTCCATCGATCGCTTGTGGTTGATGATGGGAGCTTGCCACGTGCACGATCGCATCCGGCCGTACCACGTCGAGCAACAGCGCCAGCTTTACCCGGGCGCCGCTGTGGTTGTTCATCCCGAATGCGGCTGCACCAGCGCCTGCATGCGGCAAATGAGTCAGGGCAACACGCCCGCGAACATGATGCAATTTCGTTCCACCCAGGGCATGGTGCAATTCGTTCACGATACGCCGCAGAAGGTCGTGATCATGGCGACGGAGATCGGTAATATCTATCCACTGTCCAAAGCCGTGCCGGAGAAAACCATCGTTCCCGCCAGCCGGGAGGCGATTTGCGCTTTCATGAAGCAAAACACCCTGCGAAAAGTCTATTTATCTTTGCGTGATGGCGTGCATGAGATCACCGTTGATCCGGACCTTGCCGCGCGGGCGCGCAAACCGATTGAGCGAATGCTGAGCATTGTTTGAACCGCCGGGCCAACGCAGCAGATTCGTGATTCGGAACAGCCAAAAAACTGTCTCCAGGGCGGCCAAACCATGAGTGACGCGAGAGGCCATCTACAGGTCATTAACCTAAACGAAGTGGAATCGCGAAATGTCGGCGTTGGCAGCAAGTTTGGCGTATCCATGAAGAAGCTCGCCGCGCCGACCGGCACAGGCGGGATCGGCTGTTCGTGGTATGAAGTGGGGCAAAGCCGCGTTTTCGCATCATTTCCACTGTGCCAATGAAGGCGCGATTTTCGTGCTCGACCGCGAAGACGTGGGATGACGAATCGACATGTTAGTGAATCAGCGAGGACGACAATGGACGAGACCAAGATGAAAAAAGCAGTGATCGAGATCGTAAACCCGATTGGACTACGGACAAATAAGCAAGCGCATATCGCGGCGCGCAAACATTCGAGCCTGAGCGGTTTGCGCGTGGGCTTGCTCGACAATAACAAACCCAATGCCGATAAATTCCTCGATTACGCCGGCCAATCGCTCCTGAAGCGTTATCCGGATATCACGCTGGTGCGCAAACGGAAAATGTCGCGCACCGAAGCGGAGTTTCTCCCGGAGCTGATCCAAGGCTGCGACGTCGTGATCAACGCTTTTGCCGATTGAGGCTCGTGCACGTCGTGGAGTGTCCACGACTCAGTCAAGCTTGAAAGCGCCGGTATTCCAACCGCAACCATCGTTACTGACGAATTCTTTACGCTCGCCGAGACGGAGGCGAAAAGCCGCGGCATTAGCGATCTGTCTTTGGTTCAGGTCCCCCATCCGGTCGGCACATTAGCCCTCGATTCGTTGCGCTCGTTGGCGGAGACTAAAAGTGATTCGATCATAAGCGAATTGATCCAATGTAAAGATTCGCAGCGGGGAAGTTCAACTGCGAGCACAGTTGAGCAGTATGCCGAATTAGTGGCTGTCCCAAGGGATCCTGAAGAGATGTTTGGCGTTCTATCGGAACGGGGCTGGACGGACGGTTTGCCGATTTTGCCGCCGACGCGGGCCGCAGTCGATAACATGCTCGCCGCCACGAACCTTGAAAAGGACTTCGCCCTCGGCACGATTCCGCCATTGAATGGGATCGCGACGATCGAAAAAATCGCGGCCAATGCCGTGATGGCGGGGTGCTTGCCGGAATATTTTCCCCTTGTCGTTGCCGCGACAAAGGGCTTACTACAGCCTGGATTCAACCTCGACGGCGTGCAGACGACGACCGGAAACGTAGCGCCCGTCGTCATTGTCAACGGGCCGTGCCGGAGTCACTTAAAAATCAACTATGGCGCCAACGTGCTCGGCCAGGGGTGGCGCGCCAATGCGACGATCGGCAGGGCAATTCGTTTGATCCTGACCAATATCGGCGGCGCGACTCCGGGTTTGTTCGACAAGTCCACCGTCGGCCAGCCGGCGAAATATACTTTCTGCTTCGGTGAAAACGAAGAGCAGAATCCTTGGGAACCGCTGCAAGTGGAGCGCGGGTTCAGCTCCAAGGCAAACACCGTCAGTGTGACCGGGTGCAGCGGCGTCTACAGCGCCGTCGACATGGCGAGCCAGACGGCAAAGGGTTTGTTGAAGACCTTTGCGCTTACGATGATCGGCGGCCTAGCGAGCGGCGTAACCACTACCGAAGTCCTGTTTGTCGTTTGCCCCGAGCATGCGGCGATACTCGCCGCCGCTGGATGCTCGAAGTCATCGCTGCGCGAAGAGCTGTTTACGCTTGCCCGCGTTGCGTTCGAGAAGATCTCGGACGAGAATCTCGAACTGTTGTCCAAGAGACGGCCTTCATGGTTCAAAAGCGGTGCGGTGCGGGAAATCGGCGCGGTCGATCGACCCGAAGATATCTGGATCGTCGTGGCCGGCGGAGCCGGCGCCAAGTCCGCGTATATTCCCGGGCGTACGGGCACGCGTTTGCAGAGCGTAGCGGTGACGGATGCATAATTGGTGTGGTGGAGTATCGGAGTGATAGTCAAGATCGCTAGTTTCGTCGATCGAAGATGTGTTTCATTTATCATTGCGCCACTGCTTATTGGCTTGTCTTCTCCCGGTGTCTTTGCACAGTCAAAGTCGATCATCATTGGTGAAGGTGTTCGCGGCGCGATGTACTTGCCGGCCTACATCGCCGAGGAAAAGGGATTTTTTAAAAAGCGAGAGCTCGACACGCGCATGGTCACGTTCAGCCGGAGTAACGACATCAACGCGCTCGTGTCGGGGGATATTCAGTTCGATCTCACCGCGCCGGATAAAGTGATCCACAGCGCCATCGGTGGCTTCCCGGTGAAAATGATTATGGGCACGGCGCGCGGTTTGAACCTCGCGCTGGTCGTTCATCCGTCGATTCGCTCGGCGGCGGAACTGCGCGGCAAGTCGGTGGCGATCACGGGATTTTCCGGCTTGCCCTATACCGGATTGCTGCTTTGCTTAAAGGAACTGGGATTGACCAAAGATCAAGTCGTGCCGCTCAACATCGGTGGCAAAGCGGCGCGCTTCGAATCATTACTGGGAAATAGAGTTCCGGCGGCCATTCTCGATCCGCCGTATACGACGATGGCCGCCAAAGAAGGCTACCGGTTGCTTGTCGATCTGGCGCCCCTCGACGTACCTTATCTGCGCAACATTGTTGCGGTGGCTGAGAAATCTCTGCGTGACGACACGCGCACTGTGGCACGGTTTGTCGCCGGTATGGCGGAAGGTATGCAGTTTTATCGCAACAACGCGAACAAAGATGACGCGATGCGCATCCTCGCCAAATACCTGCGCGTGCCTCTGGATAAACAACGGGCGATGATCGAAGAAGGCTACGAAACCTATCGGGAAATGTTGCTCAAGAAACCTTACGCGGATCCCAATGGTATGAAGACGCTGTTGGAGATCATCGCTGAATCGAACCCGAAGGCGAGGAGCGTTAACCTTGCATCGCTGGTCGATTCCTCGTTCGTTGAGCGTCTGGAACGAGAAGGGGCTTTTGATCGATGAGTCTCCGGCAATGAACGGACCCAATGCCAGAACGACTTATTGTGGTTCTTCTTGCAGGCGCCCGATCACTCGGCGCCAAATTCTCGCGTCGGCGATAGGTTGCCCTTGTTTAGGCTCAGTCTGAGGAAGCCTGCGGTTCTTTTCGTGAAGCTCGTTACTAAGATTTGCGCACTCCGTGGATAGACGCTTGATGAGATTGCCCATTTCCGTCTCTTTGGCGGCGGTTGCTTGAACTAGAGCGTCTTTTTCTTTGAGTTTCGCCTCGTGACTTTTTAGTTCGGCTTGGGTGTCGCGCAGGCTCTGCTCCAGCGCCAAGATCTTAGCGCGAAAGTCGCCTTCGATAGTTTTGATTGCGTGGTTTTTATTTTGGATCGTCTCGTCCCGTTTGGCGAGTTGGAGCCTCAATTCGGCGACTTCCTGGTTAAGGGGTGCGAGATCTCCTTGAGTGTGCGATTGGGCCTGCTCGGCTCGCGCCTCGCCTTCACCGAGCCGCCTGGCAAGTTTCGCATTCTCGTTGCGCAATAACTCAAGTTCGTTTTCCTCTTTTCGATGAAACTTGGTCTGTTGTAACTGATTCTCTAAACTTGCGATTTTTGTTTTTGATTCATGTTCGAGACGGATCAAGGCGAGTTGCTGTTCGCGCAGTTGAGCGCTCTGCTGATCCAAATGAGTGCGCAAGTTGATCATCTCGCTGCGCCGGTTCTCTTCGACTAGGTGCGTCGTTTCGTTTTGGCGTATCGCCGTGTTGCAGGCCCGGTCGGCTAACGAAGTGAGCTTATTAATGTAAGTTAAGAGTTGGTCCGCCTGGATTTCGATGTCGAGAATTGAATTGGCTTCAGAGAGAGAGAAAGATGGTGTCGCGGGTAGGGCGACCAATTCCTTCACATTCCCATGGGATTTTGTGAGCTGGGTGATGCTCCGTGCCTGTCGATCATTTTGCATTTAGCCAATTCTCCCCATTCTTGAGCTGAACTCGTGTTGCTATCGCTATCGGTTAGTGAGCAATTCTTATTCCAATAGGCATCTCCTTGGATAACTTATGTAAGTTGTGAAAAATGCTCATCTAGATTTTTAACAGTTTTTCGTGTTTACGCGGCCTTCGTACATAGAAAGGGCCAAAAGTGTTCGAAATTTCGCGGGTTAGGAGTCAAATGAGGTTTGAGCCGGAGGGCATCTCTGGGCACGGAGGGCCGAAGGTGCTGCGCCGCGTAAGGCCGGCAGGTAGACGTCGAAGTATTCATGGAGTGATTCGATTGTCCTTTCGGACAATCCTGCGAAACCAGCTGGGATCCAGAACAAATGGGCAGACCCGAAACCTGGGCATGCCGGACGTGTTGGATAGTCAAATTCAGCTCACGATGTTCGTTTTCGATCGCGCGCTGACGCGACCATTCAAAGAGCAGCGTGCGACTTCAGACTTGGGACCACACCGGCAGCCCCTGCGCGAGCGATCGTTAAGGATCAGGTGTTGGCGGGAGAAGATCGCTGTTGCTGAGTGATTAAAAGATACGTTTACAAAAGACCTTCAAATTTTTCATATAAACGCTGATCTGACCTCGCCAGCTCTTTACCGATCTCGATCGATCATGTTAGGTTACGGCGAAATCTTAACTTCGGGGAGTTGGCAATGCGGATTATCGAGAAGGCTTTTAGTACGAAGGAGCACGGCGTCGCGGGTTTCCTGTCTTATCCGGAGCGCGCAGAGCCTGGGCCGGCGCTGTTTCTGATCCATCCCAAGGGCGGGCTTGGCGAGTACATTAAAACTGAAACGCGGAAGTTCGCTAAGCTTGGTTATACGACTTTCGCCATCAACGTGTTCGAGCAACTGGGTTACCCCGAGCCGACGCACATCGTGACCGGGTCGCAGATTCAAGCCAAGACGCCGGACCCGGAGTTTACTCGTGTGTTAACGGAAGGGTGGCGGTTTTTACTTAAGCAACCAAACATCAACAAAGACCGTGTGGCGGTATGTGGTTACTGCATGGGCGGGCGGATCGCGATCCACTTCGTCGCGGCGACGCCGGAAGTGCGAGCCTTCGTCGGTTATTATCCGACGGTGCGCGCGGAGCCCGAGACGCCGCTCAGGCCGGTTCATCCGTCCGCTGCTGTGAGGAAGTTTCGCTGCCCGTCAATCAATCTGTACGGCGCCGACGATGTGACTACCGTCGTCCCGGTGCAGGAACAGATGTGGCAGGCGTTCAAAGAAAACGGCCAGCCGCTGGAGTGGCATTTTTTTCCATTCGGTGGGCACGGCTACGTCGATCCCGGCGCGCCGGGATACAACGCCCACACCGCCGATCTTTCGTGGCCCTTGGTCGTTGATTTTTTGGAGCGACACCTGAAATGGAACTCGCCGGAAGTTGGAAATCCGAACCTGCCCGCGTAAAAAATTTAGCGTTTGATAACAAAATCGCCACCTGCGGAAGCACCAGGTGGCGATTGTCATTTGCGCCGCTAAAAATTAGCGAGTTCCCTACTATTCGTTCCCGCGAAGTGTGCTCTTGAACCCATCAACGGTAAGCTTCCCGGTCACGATGCGTTCGAAGTCCGAACTGCTTACGTAATGATTCAGCTCAGGCATTTCGACATCCCAGTGAAAAATCTCGCCGATGGACGGCAGAGCGCTTGGAAGGTCGGAGTCCTTGTGCGAAATTGAAATATCTTTGCCGCGGTAAACGCCGCGCACGTCAGCGGAGTTTTTCCGGCACCAATCCAGCACGTCCGCAAAGGTCATGTGCGCTCCGTCTTTGCCTCCACCGGATTGAGCAGATGCTCTTTCAGGCCGGTATGCACGCCATAAATTACTTTGCCGATCTTCGGTCGCGGCTTCGGTTCGGTGCTCACCTGATACAGAATGAGACGTTCGTTGCCGGTATTGTTGAGCTGATAGAAGAAGCCTGCCGGAACATGCACAGCTTGGTGCTGTTTGAGGACGAACTCTTCGTCCGCCTTGAGACCCTTCATCGTGCATTCCCCTTGGACTACGAAGAAGGTGTGATCGGAGCCGGGATGGCAATGTAGTTCGTCGTTGACGCCAGGTTCGTAGCTGTTTAGCGCGATATGGACGCGGTCGGTTTGGGTTGGGCGCGCGTAGTTGCGTCCGGTTGGCTTTCCCCACTGCGCCTGCTTCTCCACGTCTACCACGGTAATCTTGTCGATCTTCGCCATCTTTTCCCTCCTGTCAAGTTTTGCTTGAAAGCTATGGCGACTTTACCGGAAAACGCGACCACAAGACAAGGACTCGTAGCGTACGCACCTACTACATTCACAATGGTCGTCGCGTCGCCATGCAGTCGGCTCTGTACTTTAAGTGGGAGCAGCGAATGAATCGGCCGCTGTGAAAAAAGCCATTCGCTCGAGAAACGTTGTTTCAGGCGTTAGGGTCGGATCCTTACGTTTGGCAGTGGCGCGAGCTTGGCAATCGTGTCAACGCACTGCGAAGAAAAAATCGTGGAGGGCACGGTATTACGGATTAATGTCTGAATCAGGTTTGCGCAATGCCCATCGCAATCGCCGAAAATAATACCCCTACGGCGACAAATCAATTTGTTGAAAGACGCACTGGCAAGCTTGAAAACTGATTCATCGCTCCGATAGGACGCTTCCTGCCTGCAAAATTCAAGCGTTTTCCTCCAACTATTTAAGTGTTTGCCCGCGATTAATACTATTTTCGTTTAATAATGCTTGTTAAATGCCAGAGCGAATCATTCTAAAATAGCTTAACCCCCAAGAATATCGAACAAAAAGCGCCCCATCGGACCCGCCTGACGGACTGGTGTCGGTTGACGTCTAATAGCTGGGTGATAGAGATTGGCGCACCAACAAGGGGGATTAACATGGCTGCAAAAGTTGACTGTATGACATGCCGGAAACGGCCTAGAAAGAAGCACAGAAGCAAATAATCGGAGGGATTTCGAGTTTTCACGATCTCCAAAAGATCTCAAATTGCGCTTCGCAATCAATTCCAAAGAGAAAAGGCCTGAGTTTTCGATAACGCAGGCCTTTTTGTTTATCCGAACCTAATTTTTCGAACTTAGAAAGCTAGAGTGCGCATCTCGATGCTTTCCCGTGGCGGGGCATCGGACGGGCTAGTCGGGTCGTCGAACGCACAATGGGCGGTCCAGCGGGCGCGGCCGTCTCTTTCCGACTCGAAGGTTTTGAACACAATCGCTTCATTGCGCTGCATGTTGGGGAAATAATACCAGACATGGTCGGGGTTGAAAGTCATGTGAGCGGTTTCGCCGACCCGATCCGGGTAAATCCGCGCGCTGGCGACCAGTTCCTTCGTTCCGATGCTGCGCGCATCGGCAATCGCCAGCGGCTCCCCAAGGTGTGATCGAAAACCACGACGCGTTTGGCGCCGGAGGTCCGTTTTACCAGTTCCTCGGTTTCCTTGTAGTACAGGTCGCGAATTTCATTCTCGTCGTAGAAGTTTGTCATCTTGGTTTCATGATTGACGAGAATGAAACCTTCGCGCTCCAGGGACAATTGATCGGCGATGGCGCGGGCGTTGTAAATCGTCATTTTGTGCTCTTGATATTTGCCCTTTTTCTTCTGGTGCGCCACTGATTGCCTTACGCCACCATAGCTGGCCGGTTTTTCGCCCTCCTCAAGGTAGTGGATCAATGCTTCGATCGATTCTAACGATTGGCCAATTCTTTCGGGTCGTGCCATGGTCATCTCCTCTTGAGCGTGAGCATGCTTGTCATGCTACCCAATTTTAATCGTCGTTAATATTTTGGCAGCATCTCGCAAGGGGTCTGTCGCGGTCCCAGGCTTTCATAGTAACGATTCTCTTCCGGAACATAGCGTCCCTGATTGAACTCGCCGCCCTTTTGACTGCGGATAATGACGGCGACGGTGCGTTCGCCAACGGTCAGCTCCGTATGAATCTCATACGGTTTCACCAGGTCAATTTCTCCGGGGCCGACGAGCACGTCACTGCCCTCGCGGATTTCTGCATAGTCGGGTCGCGAGCGGTCGTCGAGCCGGTCGTAACGGGCCACTTTCTCATCTCCGTCGAGCACGCCGTAGAGTGTGTAAATATGGGCGTGGTCGTGGATGCGCGCGCGCTGACCCTGACGCGCTTCGCCTTTGGTAAGCCCGTTGATTGCGAAGCCATAATCCGGATCTTCATAGAAGAGCAGATTTTCAGCCCGGCCGTTGGCGGGAACGCAGTCCGGCCATCGCTTGGATGCAGCAATGACTTCCGGATCCGCGAGCAATTCCGCCAGAATCGGCCGCAGCGCATTCCAGCGTTTGTCGAGATCGGATTCCTGAGCAAAAAGCGCGCGCGTCTTGCGCACGAATCGTTCCATGGGGTTTTCGCTCTGTGACTGAACTTGTGGCTGAGTCTCGGTTAGGATTGTTTCCATCATTCCTCCTTATTCGTTGAACGAATGTTGATTGAGATTATTTTTGATCGAGTCTTGCGTATCTCGCGAGGTGGATGCGCCATAGAAACGCGCGCAGTTGTCCCACAAAATCTTGCGTTTGTCCTCATCGCATAAGGAAAGCTTTAAAAAACTTTCCACGGCGTGCGGATATTTGGAATCGCCGTGCGGATAATCGGTGGAGAAGACGAGATGGTCACAGCCCATTTCTTCTATCGTATGGCGCGCCGGCGCCTCATCGGGCTCGATCGAGATAAAGCATTGGCGCTTGAAATATTCACTCGGCGGCATCTGGAGATCAGGCATGAAGATATCGCCCTCGCGCTCGTAGCCTTCATCCAAGCGCCAGAGCAGCCACGGTAGCCAGGAGCAGTTGGCTTCCAGAAACGCGACTTTCATTTTCGGATGACGTTCAAGAATACCGCCGCCAAGAAAGCTGCCGAGTCCGAGCATCTGTTCGAACGGCTGGGCGTAAACGCGGCGCAGACCAAAATTGGGCTCAAAATTTTCCGCGCATTGGCGCGAGCGGGATGCCGAGGCTTCATGGAAACCGAGCGGCAGATTGAGCTCTTCGAGCAAGTTCCAAAGCGGCTCGTAATACCCGTCATACCAGTTTTTGCCATTCACGATATTGGAACGCAGGAACACCGAGCGAAAGCCGTATTCTTCCGCCACGCGGCGCGTCTCGCTCACCGCATCGTCGATGTCGTAGACCGAAATCATGCCGGCGCCGAGCAAACGGTTCGGATCTGCTTTGCAGAAATCATGCAGCCAATCGTTGTAAGCGCGGGCCATCGCCGCAGCAAAACGGGGGTCTTGGTTCGGAAAAGTAAGAATGCCCAGGCCGCGCGTCGGAAACAGCACGGCGGTATCGATGCCTTCGGTGTCCATCGCTTCGAGTTGCACTTCGCCCGTCCAGCCGCGCTCAGCGTGATTCCGATATATTTCCTGATTCTTATTGAAGTTGCGGCCACGATGGGGCGTGCCACCGGTGCGCCGGGTGTCCGTGGGGACGTTCGGAAAAATGGTGCCGAGATCGCGCACGTTCTCCGAAGTTCTGCCGCGCGGAGCTTGAGAACGAAACTGCGGATCAATATATCGCTCCCAAAGATCGGGCGGCTCCATGATATGCATGTCGCTGTCGAAAACTTTAAATCCATTTTTTGCCATGTGACTGACCTCTAATTTCTGAAGCGTAATGCCGCTAAAGGCCTGATGTCAAGCCGATTAAACCTAATTGACAATCCCGCGCATTCCAAACTAGAGTCAAAAAGAAGCGCTAAATTTCCAACAGGTATTTCCTATGCCGCTCACATTGGCAATTCACCCGATTACCGAGATTCGTTTCGCAGAAAGATTTCTGCTGGACGGCACCGTTGTGTTTGTCGACATCGATGAGTTGCGCCGGTTGGTTCTCGAAGATTCTGCCATCGCCTCCGTCGATTTTCAGATCGCTAGGCCGGGTGAGAGTTGTCGCGCGGGTCCCGTCTTCGATATCGTCGAACCTAGAGCAAAGTCGCCGGGCGGCAGTCCGGATTGGCCGGGTATTCTCGGCGCGCCCGAGACAGCCGGCCACGGCACGACTCATGTATTGGAGGGCGCGGCGGTGACCGTGTTGCGCGAACAATCGCCCGGCGAATCGCGCGGCGCAACCGGCTACGTTTTGGAGATGAGCGGCGAAGCAGCGGCGGGTTCACGCTATGCAAAGCTACAGCACTTAATTGTCATTATTCGCACGCGCGATGACTTGGCAATGCATGCGCGACAAAAGGCTTACCGTTTGGCGCAAATGAAGGTCGCCGTTCGTTTGGCGCGCGCGGCCATGGATGCCGCGCCCGAGAAGACGCAGGTATTCGACATTGCCGGGGGTGAAGATCGCTCGGCGCTGCCTCGCGTTGCTTATGTAGGGCAGATATTTTCGCGCCAGAGAAAACCGGAGCCTGAAGAACAAATCATCTATGGTGCCGACACCGACGGCATGGTTCCGACGTTGTTACATCCGAACGAATGGCTCGACGGCGCCGTCGTGACCTCGTATCACACCTCGATCGGCGGGGCGGAAACATACTTTTATCAAAACAATCCGGTCGTCGCGGAGCTTTACCGACGACATCAGGCGCGCGAGATAAATTTTGTTGGCACCGTCGCAACGATCGCTTCGGCGGATAACTGCGACCGCGAACGCAATTGCCACTACGCGGCCAATCTCGTCAAGTGGGCACTACGCGCCGACGCGGCGGTGCTGACCAAGTTCGGCGGCGGTGTGCCGCACACGGATTTGTCGGAAACCGCACGTTTACTGGAGTGCGATGGAATCAAGACGGCCGTGCAGGTAACGGACTTAGCGCGTGATCACCGCGTCGAGTCGGCGCTGCTGTTCAATTTTCCCGAGGTCGACGCCATCGTTTGCATCGGTGGTAATTCGACGCATTGGCAGTTGCCGGCGGTGCAACGGGTGATCGCCGCCAATAGCGGCTTGGCGGAATTGCTCGCCGGCCCGTTCGAAATCGAAGCGCATAACGTCATCGGTGTTGGCAATCAGCAGGGTGCGTCGCGATTGAGATCGATGGTTTACTGAATAGGCAAGAGGCTTGAGGCGATAGGCGCGAGTAAGAAAATCAGGCGTTTTATCCCTACTCATGCCTGGCGCCTGTCGCTTTGTGTTAAGAGGAGTTCAGCGTGCGCATTGTCCACTATCTAAATCAGTTTTTCGGCGGTCTCGGCGGGGAAGAAAAAGCCGGCATGGCGCTGGAGGCATGTGCGGAAGCCGTCGGGCCCGGCAAGTTGCTGGAGCAGTTGCTCGACGCCGAAGCAAGAGTCGTGCTGACTCTCGTCTGCGGCGATAACTACGCCGTGGAAAATCAGGAATTGATGATTGAGTCTGCATTGGAGAAGGTGCGCGAAGCCAATGCCGAGTTGCTTGTCGCCGGTCCTTGTTTTTTGGCTGGACGCTATGGCATGGCCGCCGGCTCGCTTTGCGCGGCGGTGCAAGCGAAGATCGGCATACCGGTGATCACGGGGATGGCGCGGGAAAATCCGGGCGCCGATCTGTATCGTGAGAGCTTGTTCATCATCGACAGCGGTGACAGTGCGGCGAAGATGCGAGAGGTGCTGACTAAGATGGCTCGGCTTGCCGAGAAGCTCATCCGCAACGAGCCTATCGGTTCTCCCAAGGAGGAAGATTACATTCCACGCGGATTGATTCGCGACGAATTCGTCGAAAAGACCGCTGCCGAGCGGCTGGTTGATATGGTATTGGCGAAAGCCAAAGGCAAAGCGTTCGAATCAGAAATGTCACCGACGACGTTTCGGCCGGTGTCGATGCCTCCCGGTGTGAGCGACCTGCGAAAAGCGAAGCTCATGCTGATTACCGACGGCGGGCTGGTGCCAAAAGGTAATCCTGACAAGATTCAAGGCTCGGCCGCTACCCGTTGGGGTTTATACAGCATTAAAAACTGCGACGATCTGAAGGGCGAAGACTACGAGATCTCCCACGGCGGTTACGATGCGCAATATGTGCGGCAAGATCCGGACCGGCTCGTGCCATTGGACGTCATGCGCGAGCTCGAGCAAGAGGGAGTCATCGGGGAGCTATGCGATGAATTTATTTCGACCTCCGGCTTAGCCAATCCGCTCTCCAATACGCGGCGGATGGGGCGGGAGATGGCAGAGAAGGCCAAGCGTTTGGGCATCGATGCCATCATACTCACCTCCACGTGAGGTACCAGCACTCGCAGCGGCGCTGCGATTACGACGGAACTGGAAAAGGCAGGTATCCCAACGGTGCAAGTGACCTCGGCACTGCCCATCGCTAAGATGGTTGGCGCCAATCGGTTGGTGCTTGGCAACGGCATTGTTCACGTGGTCGGTGATGCCCGTGCGTCCGCCGAGGACGAGAAAAAAGTACGACGCCAATTGGTCGAGAAGGCATTGGCGGCCCTACGGGCTGAAGACAAGTCCGCTTGAGCGCGCGACAAGACCGACAGCGTTCTGCGATGCTGCTGCGGAGGCGATACTAACACTTCAAATTTGGCGGCATAATTGGGCTCTTTATGTATTATTTGTCTGTGATGCCGCTATCGTCATGTGTGCTGACTGTTCAATAACCCGTTACGTTTCTTAGAAAAAGCGCTACAATGCCGTTGCCAGAGACCGGTGGTCTCTCCGCTCGGAGAAGAGGCTTTGAAGCGCTTTGTGGCAAATTCACTTAAGTAAACTCGATGAAGACCCGGCGATTTTTCGTTCCAACGATTTTTTCGATAGCGCTCGTCGGGTTGATAGCGGATCATCTCTATTTTAACGATTCCCCGTGGAGCGTTGTCCGCTTGCTCGGGAAAATTGCGTCAGTGTGCGCAGCGATTATCGCGCCGGTCTTTACCCCTGCCCTTTACAATTGGATTGACGAGATCGCGGTCCCGGTGTCGATGATCGGTCTGGCGGTACTGCTCCTGCTGCTGTCGATTGCCCGAGCCAAGAAGGCGATGAGTCGCGTGACGCCACAGCTGGGGGTCGAAGCGCCACTTTCACTATCGAATGCGTACACCGACGAAAAGCCGCTCGCTCCGGAGATGGAGTCGCGGTTTTCGACGCCGAGTCATCTTCGGCAACGTGGCTTGCTCGGCAAGCTCACCGTTTCTTTCGTCACGGTGGGCGGTCTATTTGGCGCGGCCGTTTGCATCATCGTCTACGTCTATATTGCCCGAGTCATTGAAACGGAGATCAAAGACCGCGCCAATATTACACTGCTTGCGATTACCGAGCTCGCGGCGCGCCAATCGGCTTCTCGAAGCGATCGTGAGCTTTCCAGCGAGGTTGCCAAATACGCTTTGGCAAACGGTGTCGCCTATATTTATGTTGAAGACGCCGACGGTAAGATCGTCGCCCACGAACCCAACGAGCTGCCAATCTATCTCAATCGCGATTTTCCTCGATCGGCGGAACGAGCGCTCCTGGGCACCGACATCGACTATCGTGGCGTCCCCGTATATGAAATTGCCAAGCGAGTCGGCGACGGCAAGGGGGGATTCGTTCATCTCGGCCTTTTGCGTGGGGTGATCGCGGGCGAATCCCGGGGCGCACTGGCGCCGATCATGGCGGCGATTGTTGTGTTACTCGTTGGCATGATGGGAGCGTTTGTGTGCGTCGCGCGCTCTCTCAATAGACCCTTTCTTGAACTCGTGGAGCAAGCGGACCGAATCAGCAAAGGGGAGTTTATGGTGCCGCTTGAACTCAAGCGCACAGACGAAATCGGTGAGATCGCGCGATCGCTCGAACGGATGCGATCGAGCTTGCATGCGGCGGTCACCCGCCTTGAAGCCGACCAGCTAAATAACTCATCGAACTAGCCAGAAACTGCCCTGGGCAGCGCACCGCGCAGTAGATGTTCCATCCATGCTAACTAGCAATGCCTGGTCGTCGAACTCGACCGAGCGGTACACCACCGGCTGTGCCTTCATTCATCGGTGGGAAGAGTTCGACAACCGGTTATAGGTTGGTTTGCTGCTATGTTTATACCAGCCGTTGATTTAATTTGCTCAATTTGACAACAATCGGGCAAATGCAGGTAAAGGTGTCATTGGCCCCAAGGCGGCGCCACGGTCAATCCTGGACCAGACCATTGATTTTAGCGGATCGATGAGAAACCTGTTTCTAATTTTGCTTTTAACGTGCGCACTTGTCTGTGTGTCGCTCGCGTCGGCGCTCGCGCATCCAAATTACAACGGGTCCACGCCATTGATGGAGCCGGTGTTGTTGGGCATGAGCGCAGCAACGCCGGCAGATAGGATTAGTGAGTCGCTCCGCTCGCTCCAAGACCGCGGCGTTCGGCTGGCGAACGTGGGATTGGAGTCTTTCTTTTATGGGGTGCTTGGTATCTGCGGAATTTTGTTGGCGCTGCGAGCGGTTTTTTCGGCGTTGCAAATCATCAAAGAAGAACGTGCGCTGAAAGCCCGGGAGCCGGTGAAGAGTGATTACAACCTCCCGGTGGAAAGCGTGGTTTCGAGATATCGTAAACCCGCCGTACTTTTGGATCCCGGCGGCGCAGAGTCTGGGTCGGCGGGTGTCGCCGGAGAGCAATCACCCACTGGCGGCTGGATATTACGACACGGCGGATTCTTCGCAAGCAGTGCTTGGGGACGTGTAGCGCCGTACGGCCGTGGCTTGACGGGCCGCATGATTGGCAGTTTCACAGTTATCGTGGCGCTATTCAGCCTGTTGACGCTCGCCCTCGTCCACTTCACGCTGACCGCTTCATTGCGCAAAAGCGCCCTTCAGCGCGCTAGAGTGACGGCTATCAACATAAGCAACGGCGCTGCCGCTTATTTATCCAAAAATAACGCTGAAGGTGTTCGAGGAATTCTGCGCAAGCAAGCTACTAACCCGGAGATCGCGTATATCTTGGTCGAGAACCGTAAGGGGGAGATCATCGCCCAGACCTTCACAGCGCTGCCCGAGAATATTCCAAGCACGGTTGCTGGCGGCGCACGCAACGAGAGTCAGCGTTCTTTGCGCCTTGAAGGCGGGGAGGTTTACGAAGTAATCATGCCTGTTCTGGATGGGCAGGCCGGTGCAGTGCGGCTTGGCATCTGGCGCGATCATATCGAGGCCGAGGTAAGTCGAACGGTGAAGCCCCTGATCCAAATGTTGTGGTGGGTCGCGGTCGGAGGAGTCCTTATGTCGGTCTATCTCGCTTGGCGAATCAATCGGCCGATCATCCGCTTGGTTAGAGCTGCGCAGAGGATAAGCACCGGCGACCTCGAAGCTCCGTCGCTGGGTGTCGAGGATAACAGCGAGTTCGGCGAATTATCGCGCGCGCTGGAGCGCATGCGTTCGAGTATTAAGGCGGCGATGGTGCGAATGCGCGACGACTAATAGTTTCGCTTACTTGGCGCCGTAAAGTTCTTTCACGAAGCCTGAAACTTCGAGTTCGTGAAGGAACCGGTTGTCGAAAAACATTTTGGGATCCGCTCCGGCGGCCTTCGGATGATCCGATGCCGCGAGAGTTCCGCGCACGGCCTCCTCGATCACATAGGGTACTCTCGGAAACAGCGGCGCGAAAGAGTTGTAAGCCTCATCAACGATCTCCCGGTCCTGTCCGCCGAAGTGGCGTGCCAGCGCCTGTTTCGCGAGAGCCGGCTGGTCTTTCGAGACCTTCAGCCCGACCATGAAGGCCTTCAAAAACGATTTGATGAGGTCGGGGCTTTTTTGGCTGAGCGTGCGGCTGACCGCGGCTCCGATAAACGTATACGGCAGTTTGAGAGTGCCGACGTTGACGATCTCCTTGTAGCCGAGGCGGCGAGCCATCAGAGTCGTTGGCGCCGACAGCATCGCGGCATTGACGATGCCTCTGTCGAGCGCCGCGAGCGCATCTTGCTGGCGTGAAAAAAACAGGACACTCATATCTTTCTGGGTCATCTTGTGAAGTCGTAACAGCGCGATGGAGGCGTGGTCGGATGCCGCGCCTTTGGTAATTACGCCGAGGGTTTTGCCACGCAGGTCGGTTACTTCTTTCACTTCCGGGCGGCCGTACAGCGAAAATGCATAGGTGGAAACTTCAAGCGCGACGTAGACCAGTTCCGCGCCGCTGAGAATCGCGTTAATCACGGCGCCGCCGGTAAGCGCGATATCGACGTCGCCCGAGACTGCGGTCTGAGTGAGCCGCGCTCCGCCGGGAATATATATCGGCTTGAAGTCGATGTTGTAGGGCCGATCGAGTTTGCCTTCCTGAATCGTCCAAAGCGGCGTCACGGCGCCGTTCAGTTGCGGGTAGCCGACGCGTATAGTGGTGACTGATGCGCCGGCCGCAGAGATGGAACGGATCGGCGCAACCAGCAAAAGAAAGATGGCGGCGGCGATGAAAAACAAATTCACTTTCATCGATGAAGCTAGATCCATTCCGAGATTTCCTTTCGAAAGTACATTCGCAAAGTTTAAAAGCGCTCCTGCAAGCTTAGCTCGAGCCCTTTGCGAGATACGACACTAGTCCCGTGTGCCATATTATCGGCCGAGCAGCGCAGTGAGTTGCACCAGCTCTTCGTATCTACTGCCCCATTTTTCCGCGTCGGGAACGAGGGTGTTGCGATTGCCGACGTCGTCGGGGCCGCCGGTGGCTAGGTCTTTGAGAGCCGGCCAGCGGCGTTGCTTAAAGGCGATCTCTTGCCCCTTTTTGGACAGCATGAAATCCACCAGCAGGGCGGCGGCGTGTGGATGGGGTGGTTGGGAGGAGATCGCCAGAGACGACACCGATTTCACCGGAACAAACGGCTCGGGGAAAACGTAGTCGACGGGGGCTCCGGCCTTTCGAAGCGATACGGCTTCGTGATGATGTGCGTCGATTTGCACGGGAAACTCGCCGGCGGCGACCAGTTGCGAAACGAGAGTGCGCCCTTTGCGAATATTCAACTGCTGTGCTCCCAAGCTACGTGCGATTTGTTTACCCTTTTCATCGCCATAATACTCCAGCAAGGCGGCAAGCCAGTCGTCGGCGTCTTGGTCCATGCCCATCTTCCCCTTCCACTTAGGTTGCAGTAGGTCGTTGATCGATTTCGGCGCCTGCGCGCGATCGACTTGTTTGACATTGTAAAGATAGACCATGAGCGAGGCCCAGATACCGTTGAAATAGCCGTCCTTGTCGTAGAATCCTGCGCGTAGACCGCGTCGGTAGGGTGAGTCATGGCGGCCGATGGCGTTCGCCTTCTTGAGTGTATAAAGAGCGGAACTGCGAATATTGAGTATATCGTAATTGTATCTTGCGGCGCGATGCTCGGTCAGGATTCGATTGAGCAGACTCTGCGGTCCGCCGGTCAAAATTTCAACCTTTAGGAATGGATATTCCGCTTCAAACGCAGTGGTGAACTGGCGCAGGTCCTCGCGGTTCATTGGAGCATACCAGACGACGGACTTTTCAGTTTTTGCTTCCTTCACGAGCGTAGCTTGGCGTTCCGCCAGCGGCAATCGATTGATTTTCGCGAGCGCTTCTTCGGCCGGCGTGGCGCCGGCAATTGAAACTGCAATCGAGCATAAAGTTAGAAGGGCGAAGCTTACCGCGTAAAGCCGAATTCGATACATCATGACATTCCTCCTCACCGAGGATCGAGCTATATCGCATCGCCCAGGCGAAAAGTTTTTCCCGCCAACCGGCCCACCGGAGCGACCTGATTATCAATGTGGGCGACAAGGGCCTCGCCTACGAAAAGACACAATCCCTGCACAACAAATTCATTCACGACTCGACATTCGACGTTGGCGTGGCAACCGGCGACCAGCGGAGCTTGTACAAGCTCCGCCGCTATCGTTTCTAGGCCGAGGGCGACAAACTTGTCTTCGACGTTGCGGCCGGAAAGGTCGCGGCTTTTGTCGACCGCGTGCAATTGGTTCTCGGAGCAAACGTTGAGGACAAACTCCCCGCTCTTCTGAATCATCTCGCGGCTGAAATTTTTATCCTGAATGCCGATCACCAGCAGCGGCGGCTCGTCGGAAATCCCCAGCGCGCGGAAGGCGAACTGCACGTTACGCTTGCCTTCATACGCGGTGGAGATGAGATAGAGTCCGGTCGGTGTCACCCGGTAGGCTTGCGGCAATACGACTTCTTGTAGCATGGAATCTCCAGTAAATGAATTTGCGTTATTTGGAAGCTAAGCCTAAATCTCTGTACCAGCTTTCGGCCTCGGCGAATTCGCTTTGTCTGGCGAAGTAATCGCGGTCGCGCCCGGAGCGCTTCAATTCGATCAGCAGCTCCCTCACAGCCGTTACAGCCGCGAGAGGCACGCTCGACGGCATGAGCGCGATGTTAAAGCCCATTTGAACAAACTCGAAAGCGCTCATGCGCGCTCTCGGCCACATGCTGACGAGCGGCGCCGGCGCGCTCACGCCCACGCGCCGGAAATCTTCGATCTCGGTGAGTTGGACACCAAGGGCATCGGCGCCGGCTTGGGCGTACGCCGCCAATCGATCTTCGACTTGTGGGAGAGATTCTTTCGGACGTGAATCGCAACGCGCGATCAAAACGAGAGACCGGTCTCGACGTGCGTCAACGGCCGCTTTGATGCGATCAACCATGAGCGGCGTCGGGGCGATCGCAAGCTCGTCGGCGGGAGCGCCGTACTCGTTGACGACGGCGTCTTCGAATCGCAGCGCCGCCGCGCCGGCGCGCTCGTATAATTTCACCG
>WNFR01001810.1_pt1 | contig 26916 bp, 35 predicted proteins | sample 5400221 | NCBI WGS metagenome assembly WNFR01 (sample SAMN13153357, study PRJNA577476) | soil metagenome | isolation source: 40 cm soil under Madrone tree | place: USA:California | collected 2016-06-14
CACGCATGGCGGACAGTTGGCGTTGGAGACCGTCCACCGCGGCTTCAACCTCAGTCGTCTGCTGTATCGCTACACCGGCGGATGGTACGAAAACCGAGGCACGAAACTTTACGTCAATCGCGGCATCGGCACGACCGGCGTTCCCATCCGGCTCGGGGCCCGGCCGGAGATTTCGGTATTTGAATTGTCCAGTACCTAACCCTGGGTGGCAAATTAGAGCGCGCACGCTCCATTGAAAGCTCACAGAGACGTTGCGAAGGCTTTAGGTGGGCTATCGCCTCGTTGCGGATTTCACTTGGTCGTACTGTCCGAGTCTACCGTAGTTAGAAAGCGAAAACGTCAACGATCAGATTCGTTTTGCGGTTGAGCAGAACGATGTGGCCACTGATCAAGACGTGCGCGCAATCCGGCGGAGGCGGAGGCAAACGGCGCTCCAACTCGACGGGGGCAGGATGGAAACGCTTTTGCAGGCCTGGAGGAAGCGTTCCGTTGCGAACTAATTGCTTTTCGAGTCCGGGAGGCAGGCGATCTTTCTTGGCGAGGCCAGGAGGAAGATGGCTTTCGCTTGCAGAGTACCAACCGCGGATATCTTGCCTGCGGTTATCGTAACGGTACGCGTCCTGGTCACCTTGGTCGTCGTCATTGTGATGTTTGTCGTGCCCCTTGCCGTGGCCATGGCCCTTGCCGTTGCCCTGGGACATCGCTGGGCTACCTGACAGCAGGAGGATGCCCAAGAGTGCGGTGGAAATGAACTGACATGCTTTCATGAATCTCTCCTCGAAGTGGACGGGCAAGTTCAGAGTAGCGACGAACACTCAAGCAAACAATCCACACGCTAGCTGCCGTGTCGCAACGGTGACATGGTCAAGCTACTTCATCGGGGATATGAGCGAAGCGCGACTCCAGGACCAGCGCCTCAATCGCGAGACACCATATTCAGTTTGCAAAGGAATTCGCGACCTATGATCCAGCGGAAAGAGTGTTCCGGCCCGAACAGTCCGTATGGTCGGCATGTTCGACTCCTTCAGAATTCAGGCGGACGAAATCCAAGTTTAGCTGTACAGAGTTCAAACTCGAGAGACTCGACGTACGAGAGCGCGATGTTCGGGGCTAGTTGCGCATTCCATTAACGCTTTGACCATGACCTCTGAGTGCAGATACAGACGCTCGCGCACTGCGCGCCGTAGCTTTTTGCACCGGTCCCATTCTCCCCAGACTCCAAGGTGAGGTAACTCGGGGGACAGCAGGAGCCACGCCTGCGACGGATAATCCCCAGAAGCTAACGCATCATAGACAGGGAAGAAGCCTCTCGCGAGCAACTGCGCTCCCTGAACATCACCAGAGCGCAATGCCAGTGTGGCCAGTAAGAACGCGACGTGCAGTCTCAGAGGGCGAGGCAGCGCTTCAAGGATAGGTTCGTGATTCCCGCCGTGAGGCGCTCGGCCCGAACCACGCGAACAAGAGAAACATGAGGGTCAGTACGACAAACATCATCACGCTGGCGTCCGGGCCGACTAAACCCCCGGTCAACCATCGTGGGCTGTGCAACACGTCACGGCCTTATGCCACTCGCCGTCGCTTTGGCGGCAACACTTGCGAATGCTCCAAAACGACAATCGAATCCATGATTTCGCAGTGCGACAGCGCCCATTCTGAGAACCTGCGCGTTTTCACGTGTTAGCCCCCGCAATCGCTTGTCTTGTTACCTGCCTTCGATAGACGAAGAGGGAATAGAAGGCCAATGCTAAGAAGCCGGTCCCGATAAACAAGATGAACCAAACGGCCTTAACTAGCCCAGGCGAATCGTCAACCCTCGCCCAATAGCAGAGCATCCCCACAAAGAGACAGATCGCACTTGGGGCTGCTGCGACACCCACTACGCCAGCAAAGACCCTGAAAACGGTAGAGGTCTCCAGTAAAGATATAGCCTTCGCGTCCGCGAGATAGAGAAACAACAATAGTGCTGCGCCTAAAATTACCATCGCGCTTGCAGACAGGAAAAGGCTTGCGGTTCGTGGTTTAACTAACCAATCTGAGTTTGCCATCGCATTCGGCGCGTCAGCGAAATAAACCGCGCACCCAAAAAGTAAGCCTCGTCCAGTAATACTGCGCGCGGTTAGAAACGGTGTCCGGCTTTGTTAGATCGGCACCGCCATTGCCCGTCTGCAATGCCTGCCTGTATCCCGCAGGTAGCTCGAAGAGCGACGGATTGAGAGGCGCTTCGGAGATTTCCAGTAGTTCTACCTTGCTAATCGTCTTGTTCCCCACCTCAGTTTTGACCGATTTTTCTTCAATCGCATAGCCTCGGGTTGCCTTACCGAGCCATTTGACCTGCAATCGATCCTGCCCGCTGCTGAGGAAACCGAAGCCGCGTGCCCCTTGTTCTTGACATCCGAATCCCGGAAGGTCTATGTACCAGCCGTCTATCTCTTCTACGCTCGGTGGCGTTAAAGCACCATGGGTAGGCTCAACTCGGATTTTGACTCTGACGTGACGCGCGGTGTAATGCTCAAACTGGCGGCGCTCACCCGTATCAATGGAGTCGATTGTCATCAATACTTCGGCTCCGGAGTAGGCCAAGCTGACTGGGCGTGCTTTCCTTAACCGCTCGGACCAATCCTCAATTTTGGAAGAGGCGTAGATTTTGTCTCGTTCATTAAGGTTGAAGACCCGCTTCTCATCGCATTGCCGAATCACGGCCCAATTAACCGCCTCTCGCGTCGGCTTCTCAACCACGGCCTCGGTCCGTTGGCGCGCCCCTTTCAGGTAAAGCGTATCCACGCGCGACATCCAATCGCCGGATGTGCGGCGGGTTTTGATCGTGAGATCCGGGAGATTTGGGACAATGAACTTCGGAGGTTCAACTGACGCAGCAAGGATCAGTACAGAGGCACTGACGCAGAGCGTGACCAAAGTTCCCATTTTGGCCGTCCAAACAACGGAATTGTACAGCATTTAGGGCCGCTTTTATTTGGCGATCACAAGCTCGCAATGCGGTTTCATCAGCGCGATCAGCTTCTCGTGATACTCAACGTACCCCGCAAGGGACTCACGTTGGGCGGTGCCACTCTTTTTCTCCCGCATGCCCTGTAGATTCCGAATGTCACCTTGCAGGTTCCTCGCGACATTATTCTCGGCAACTTCGGGCGAACGGTTCTTCGTCTTCGCTTCCAATGATTCCGCAAATGGCAGCAACTCATTCAACGCCGCAGAGACCGGATCACTAACCATTGGGTCGGCCAATACTCGCTTGACGACTTCGGTGACTTTTTCCATTGCCAGTAAGCTGCCCTTTCTCTCAGCCGTCAGGTTTCGGAAGGCGCGGTCATTGTCCCGCACATCGGCGGAACCATCGGCGTAGGCCACCACATCCACGATGGCATCTATACCCGAAACATCCTTGCCGACGAGGTCCGGGTAATCGCGGCCTGTTCCGGCAGCAAACGTGCCCTTGCCGCTTCCGGGACTCACTCCCAACTGGGTGTTTATCACCAGGCCGAGCATGTCTTCCATTAGCTGATGATCGTGAATATCGCTCGGCGTGCCGTCCAGATAGCTTGTGCTCCCATCTGCGTACTTCTCAAGGATAGAAATGTTGAACGCCGTTACATCTTTGTGCGATTGATTTACGAGATGTAGGATGACGGCCTTCTGTGCCGGATCGTAGCGCCAGCTTTCAATCACAACACCAAGCAACGAATCCGCAAGTTTGCTTTGCTCCGTGGGGAGCAGTGAAGTATCTCCGTTGGGATGATCCACGTAAGTCGTAGGCGCTTGGGCGGATGTCCGCCGTATTGTGAACGCGAGGAACAGCACTGCCACAATCCATTTCATGTCGGGCGTCCGATCTGGTTCACGAACTCCTCTACATCAAAGGGCAGTCCTTCCCGAACAACGCACGTTCGCACAGGCTCGCTGTAGGGTTCTTCCATGCATTCTTCCATGTGATACTTACCTTTGTATCAACTATCAGAGCGTCGTTCACGTCAGAAGTCAAGGGTACTGAGGTCGGCGGGGCAGAGCCTATGGTGTCAGCCGCTTGACAGAACGGGGCGTGATGCAGTTGGAACTCTCCCGTAACGACAGCGTTCGACAGTCTTACGATCCTTGGTTTCTCGCCCATTCCTATAGCCTTTCATATTGCACCATCACCCCTCAATTCAGCATCTACTACGGTGGGCAGGAAGTTAAGAACTGCCTGTCCCGGCGGGAGAGAAAAATCACCGATGCAGCAAAAGGGTAGTTCTATGAGATCAAGAACCAGGACCGGGCAATCCTCTAAGGAAGCAAACTCAATCCCGTTATTTTTTGATGAAGACATGGTTTCAATCCCACCGGAAAGAATTCTGGACGAATTTCGTAGATTGTCACGCTTCTTGCCAGTCATTGTTCTGATTCCGAAATCAGCTATCTGCGAGAACACTGCCAAGAACGATTTAACATCGAACAAGTCCGTGTCGGTCATCAACGGTGCTCCGCATTTTCGCTCGCCTGTGAAGGAGGCGGCGTTGCTCGAACGCCCGAGCGCGGGAGACCTCTTTGTATTTGGCGAAGTTACGGTAAGTTTTTTGGAGATGGAAATCCGCCGAAAGGGGCAGTTAATTGCCCTCACACGCAAAGAGTTTAGAACTCTGGCGTATCTGGCCAAGAATGCCCGAAAAGTGGTCTCGCGAGACGAACTTCTTAATGAAGTCTGGGGATATCAAAATTATCCGTCTACTCGTACGGTCGACAACCACATACTTAGTTTGCGCGTAAAATTAGAGAAGGACCCTGCCCATCCCAAGCACTTTTTAACAGTATACGGCTCAGGTTATAGGTTCCTGCCGTAAATCGCGTTCCTCTGCCCAAAGAGCGCGAGTCCGTTCAGTTGCGGCTGTTACTAAATACATTTCCAGTTCGGCTTCCCTGTCGTAAAACAACACCACTTTTCTGCATTGTTCGCAATGATCCTCGCGGATGTGCCGCAGCATCTGGTCGAAGGGCACTCGTCCCCATTGCGTTTGCAGGGCTGAACGCTCGTTTTATCTGAGTCTGCGGCGGAACGCGGGCCGAAGCACTTCGAAGAAGGTGAACATCAGTGCGAGTACGACAACCATCATCACGCTGGCCTCCGGGCCGACCGCACCGCCCGTCAACCATCGTGGACCCTGGAGCGTAGAGTTGAGCAGGTGTCCGTAGGATGGAAACCCGCTGTTCGGAACTGAGTAGATGAATGTTTCGCCGTACACAAAACTGGCGTGCAATCCCAACGCGAACCACAGATTGCCCGTTCGTCGCAACGTGAGGCAGAGGAATAGGCCAAACAATCCCGCCGTAACACCGCCCATCCAATTTTCTGCGCGACTGCCGAGATGAACGAAGCCAAAGACAATTGAAAGTAGGAATGCCGAGGGCCAGAAGCCTATCGCCGTGGTCAAGGTGAACTGGAGGTAGCCACGAAACAGAAGCTCTTCGAAGAATCCCACCATGAGGAAAACAATCGCCCACCCGAACCCGTACGCCACAAGACTGCGACCGCGCAAGGCCGAGCTGCCGAAAGAGAACCCACCTACTGCAAAGATCAGCATCACTACGCAGCTAACGGCAAGCATCCCCCACGCAACGCCCTGCCAAAAATACCGACCAAGGGCATCACGAACCGGGAGACCGTAATCAGCGAGTGAGCGCCCTTCGATCCTTCTCATCACGCTCACAGCCACAAGCAGTGACAGCACGAACTGGAACTCTGCGACCAGCGCCGCTGAGACGACTAACCGCCCCTCTCGAAGAGGCTGGACCATGCGATTTACGGTCGGAATGTGTACGACCACTTCTCTAAATCCCAACAGGCAGGCAATCAAGACCGCGACGAATATCAGCAGTCGCCATCCGGCCCGGAGTCCGCGTTCGCCGAGAAAAATCTCGGATACCATCAGAGCAGCTTAATCTGCATGGCATGCAATTCGTGCAATAATCGCTCCACTGTCCCGCATTCGCTGTCCCCCAATCGGAGTTTCGTGTTGCCGTTTCGCATCTACAAAGTGCAAAACGATGGGCTTCTCCATTTTGTCGAAGCAATGCAGACCTTCGACGATGCGAAGGAACGTGTCAGAGGACTCGGCGAGATATGGCCGGGCGAGTACGTCATTGACAATGAAGCGACGGGTGAGCGCGTATTCGTTAGCACAGAGGACGAGAGCAAGAACTAACTGTGGGGGGCCTACAGCTTTTCACGCGTCGGCGCGACGGACTACCTTACTTAAAACTCTTCTGCTCGTTTGGCTGAAGATAACGTAGGAGCCGGGAACGCGTGCAGCGGTGCGTTGCATGTACCTGTTTGCCGTGCGCAGTTTGTCGAAGGACTCGATTGTGGTTAGGGCACAACCTGCAACTACGCGGCACACACAAAAATCATTCTGCCTCGAAAGAGGGTACTTCAGGGAGCGCACTGGATTACGATCCCGGTCCTTCACTGCGGCTTACCCTTGTGGCCTGTATCCGACGCATTTGACAATCGCGTTCTACCATTGGTGTTAGCACAAAGCTCTGCTTCTGTCTATGCAATGGAGAACGGGGCGAGACCAACAGACCTTATGCCACTCGGCGTCGCGTTCCTTTTGCTTCACGCGCCTTTAGTTAAGCGTGAAGCGACCTACCAGATGATCTCGATAGTCCCAATGCGTGACACTGTCATCCAATAAAGGTGAACTGTCCCCACAGCGAGGTTCCACTCTCCCGCGCTGCGTCCGGCTCATCGGAGGCGCAGAAATGTCATCTCTTACTAAAGATTTGCGAATCTTGATCGTCGATGATTCCGAAACCACTCGCCACATTCTCGGGACTATCGTGCGTTCCCGAGATTGGGTCGTATGCGGTGAAGCCGAGGATGGATGGTCAGGCGTAAGACAATTTCAGGAACTGCGACCGGACGCGGTCTTATTGGACTTGTCAATGCCCGACATCGATGGCCTCGCAGCCGCACGAATGATGTCAGGCTCCGATCCCACCGTGCCAATAATTCTCTTCACGGCTGTGGATACGGACGGCCTCGAAGAAGCCGCTCGAAATGTAGGAATTTGTGCCGTCGTGCCAAAAACACAGAGTTGGAATCTGCTCAAGACCATCGAGACGGCAGTCACAAAGTCGATACAATGAGCCAAGAAAGCGTTCGAGAAGGGCTAATGCCATTCCGCTGTTTTGACCGGGGCAGCATCCCGTTTAATGGAAATCTTCTGTCCTGTTTCTCGGCTAACGACCACGTACGCGGCGGGCCACGTTTCCATGAATTCTCTCACACGCGATTTGGCACCATCGAGGGTCCCGACGCAGGCGCAGCGATGGGTCCCGTCAGCGTCGACCCTGAAAATGTCGAATGGCAGAAGCATCTGTCAGGGCAATCAGACCACAGACCGCGAACGGCGGCAAGGACAGAGCACACAAGGAATTCACTGCCCTGGCCTAGGGTGGGCTAACAACTTTCCTGTATGTTTTTGAATAGACAATCGGCTGTAGATTCGTGTGGAATGCCGCAACCCCAAAAGGTGCCAGATGCCTGCCGTTAGTAGTGTCGAAAAAAGCAGGATATTAGTGATAGACGACGGCGATTCCGTTCGAGACGTGATTCGGATTTTTCTGGAACATGCCGGGTTTGAAGTGTGCGGAGAAGCCGCCGATGGAGTGGAAGCAATCGAACAGGCCAAAAAGTTGAAGCCTGATTTGATCGTGTTGGACTTGGCGATGCCGCGTATGAATGGAGCGGAAGCCGCATCCGTTCTCAGTACAACAATGCCGGAAATTCCGGTTGTGTTGCTCACTCTGTATAGGAACGTGATCGGAACCGCATTAGCATCGGCGGTCGGCGTCAAGGCCATCCTCGACAAAACAGACGGGCTGGACAAGCTGGTGGCGTGCGTTCGGTCTCTGCTTCATCGTTCAACAACGGAACCGTCTCACCAGCACTAAGCCGCGAACTATCCCTTACCCCACATAATCTCGGCTACCGTCTATACTTTCAATCCTTCTGGACGCCGATTACTACCCGTTACGCCGGATTCCTCTTTCGATTTTGCGGCTTTTAACATCTTTACATGATCTATTCGACGAACTTGAAAAAGGGGGGGGACGGGTGCCTGTGTTCGGTGAGGAGGAGAAGGCACCCATCCGTCAGCGAGGGTCGGCTCGCCATGAACATCCGTGAGGTTATAACAAAGATGGTAGAGGGCCATACGCTATTCGCCGTATTACTGTGGATCAATTGCCAGTATGCGTTTTCCTTGATGACTACCATGAGAAATGTATTGTTCGGAATAGACGGCGAAGTTAGTGTCAGATTGAATGGGAGAGTCCCCCAAGCCCCCGCTTGTACCCTGCACGAATCTCCCTACGCCGAAGCTCCGCGCCGACTCCGCTCACACCCCATCTCGCGCTTTGCGTGTCCTGATTGCGGATGACTACGAAGCGGTAAGAGTAGGGCGGTGCGCGATCCTGCGGTCAGCGGACATTAGTGTGTGCGCCCAAGCGAAGAACGGTGAGGAGGCCGTTGAAAAATCAATCCAGTTGAGGCCGGACCTGATTATTCTGGACATTTCAATGCCGGGGATCGGGGGACTTGAAGCTGCCCGCCAGATCAGGATTTTCCTACCGGACGTGCCAATCCTGTTCTTCACGATGCACAATACTCCCCAACTCTTTGCCATAGCACAATCAGTTGGTGCGCAAGGGTTCCTCACAAAAGACCAAATGGCGTTAACGCTACTCGAAGCAGTGGACGCGCTACGTAATAAGCAAACCTTCTTCAGCTTGTAATCGTTTCGGTTGACGGTCTCGGTTCTGGCCAAGTGCTCACCGCAAAAATTATACTCGCGTGCGGAATGCAGTGAAAAAGTAATCGCGGTACAATGGTGGCCCGTTCCTCCCGCCAGATAGTCCCGAGGTATGCGATGTCATCCATTCTCAGAACCGCCCAGTGTGAGTTGCACCGTCATTCGTTTTGAAACTTTTGAATGTATGTACCAGACCTGTAGCGGTCGGCAGTGACTGGCCGACCAGACGAGGAAAGTGTATGTTGTTTTCCCCAAGCCGCTCGATTAAAAGGACGAAGCCATGAATGCCAATGAGAAGGCAGTTGCCGACGCATTAGCGAAATATGAAGCCGCGTTAAATGGCTCCGACACGGACGCGGTGATGAGGCTCTATGCCAACGACGGAGTATTCATGCCGCAGAACAGCCCTTCGAGTGTAGGTGCTAATGCAGTCCGTAAAGCGTATGACGCGGTGTTCAAAACCATCAAGCTGACCGTCAAGTTCAACGTAGCCGAGGTTGTAGAAATGGCTCCGAATTGGGTCTTCGCCCGAACGAACTCAGCCGGAACAGTCAAGGTCCACGCTACGGGCGCGGGTGGGCCGGAGGCTAATCAGGAACTCTTTGTATTCCAAAAGGTTGACGGTGCTTGGAAGATCGCCCGCTACTGCTTCGCCACTACCAACCCGCCCCGCGCATAACTCCAAACGGGACAACCCACATGAGCATGATGAAAGCAGCAGTGATCCGCGAAGCGGGCGGACCAGACGTTCTCAAAATTGAGAGCCTTCCGGTTCCCGTTCCGCAAAACGGACAAGTATTGATTCGCGTAAAGGCGTTCGGGCTGAATCGCTCCGAAATGTTCACTCGACAAGGCCATTCGCCCAACGTCAAGTTCCCGCGCGTGTTGGGCGTCGAGGCGGTGGGTATCGTCGAGGCCGCGCCAAGTGGTGAGTTCCGAAAGGGCGATGTTGTGGCTACTGCAATGGGCGGCTTGGGGCGGGACTTCGACGGTGGCTATGCAGAATACACATCCGTACCCGCGAAACAGGTCCAGGTCTTCAAGACCCAACTCCCTTGGGAAACTCTCGGGGCCATCCCGGAGATGTTGCAGACGGCTTGGGGTTCGCTGTTCAGATCGATTGGCCTTGAAAAAGGCGAGCGCCTGCTAATTCGTGGTGGCACGACCTCGGTTGGACTCGCAGCCGCAGCCATCGCCAAGAATCACGGTGCGTATGTGGCCGCGACAACGCGCAATCCTGACCGCGAAAAACTGTTGCGTGCCAGCGGCGTCGATCAAGTATTCATTGATACGGGATCAATCGCCGAACAAGTCAAAAAGTCTTACCCGAGCGGGATCGACAAGGTGCTCGAACTAATTGGCACGACTACACTGAAAGACTCCCTACGCTGTGCCAAGCAGCGTGGAATTGTTTGCATGACTGGTATTGTCGGCAACAAATGGTCCTTCGACAATTTCGCGCCGATGGAGGCCATACCGACTGCTGTCTGTCTGACCACTTATGCTGGAGAATCTGAGGATTTCATGCGGACTCCGCTTCAAGATTTGGCCGAACAAGTCGCGGCGGGCACACTGCGCATTCAGATCGGCAAGACTTTTCATCTGGATGAGATCGCTGAAGCGCATCGCTCGATGGAGGAGAACAAGGCGGGCGGGAAAATCGTGGTGCTGACCTAAGTTTGTTCGCTACTTGCGGATTCTTTACGAAGAGTTTTTTCGATACGTGGGTCGGGCAGTAGCCACATGTCGGGTTCGGACCCAACTGTGCCGATAATCCTCTTCACAGTATTGGACCTGGAGGGTCTCGAAACCCGCGCACGCAAGGCAGGCATCTGTGCGGTCGTATCCAAGGCACAAGGCTGGAATCTCCTCAAGAGTATCGAGACTGCGGTCACGCAATCCCACTCATCAATTCAGTAACGCCGACACGTCGATTGTAACGTTGCTATTTTTGTCCAGCTACTTTAGCAGCGCGTTGAGTATTATCCGTGCGCGCCGCAGCGGCCTTTAATTCCTCCTCAGCCGTGATCCAATCGGCCACATCGCTGCCGTCCACGCCACCACGCTGGAGATAAAGTTCGTATGCTCGCCGCGCGATCTCTTCCCTGGTTGGAACCTTTTTGTTTTGCTCAGGCATGTCACTCCTTATCGATCCGGAGTTGTTCTAATTGGGCTGGTGTAATCGGGTATCGTACACGCTCTCAACGATTGGTGCCTTCAAAAACTCATCGCGCCCCGAGTAAGTAACGGAGTAAGCGCTTCGTATATGAGGCATCCACCGTACGTCGCGTTACGACCTCGTCCCATGGTCGGACCCAATGGGACACAGCCGTAAAGCCAAACAATTCCCCGCTCCACCCGCAATCACACGTAGGACGGAAAACGAGACCATCCGCTGTTTCTAAATTGCTTTCGAGATCGAAACAGACCGAAGAAAGGGCACCACAACACGAGGGGCACCGGAAGAGGAATACGTGCGCGAATTCAGCGGTTCGCACGATACATCTACCATTAAACGGTACGAGGGGGACGGGCACAGCATATCACGCATTGGTAGAACATTTCTGTTAAAGATGGGGCGAAGGGCTTCGATTGGCCGGAGTTCAAAGCCTACCTATCAAATCCCGGTATCTTTCGGTCGGGGCATATTGACTGAAGCATGTCTCTAAGATTGACCGTGCCTGTACCGGAAAAGAGCGCAGTATTCCAGCAATCCAGCGAAGGTCGCAACCCTGCTCACCCTCGAAATAGGCGCGGATCGAATTTCGAAGGTACTTCTCGCTTGAAACTTTTAGAGAGCGAATGGCTTTCATCAACCCCTGCGGCCCACTACGATCCGTTAGCGATACCCTCACGACAGCTATGTTCCATCCAGTGCTTCTCCAGTGCCATGCGGGCGGCACTGCATTTCTCGTGCGTCCCTTCGGCTTATTTCTTGCCTTCCTCAAATTGGCCATGCTGTCCTACAAGAGCAGATAGTTTGTCCGTGGCCTCGAAGTTCTCCATCGCAGTTTTAGCGTAATTTTCAAAGAGAATCTTGGCCGTGGGGCAAAGCATGCGGGAAATAGTAACAGGGAACACACAGCAAAAGGGATTTGTTGATACACCATTTCTGTTAAAGACCGGGCAATCCAACCTACGGGTTGCTTTTCAGATGGGAAGCTTGAAACCGTGCAATGACGTTACCTAAAGATATTTTCGACGTACACGCTGCTTCCACAAAAAATATCCAAGCATCAGGGCAAGTGAGCACAGTAATGCGCCACCTAAGAGCGACCAAGGTTGCTCGGGATGCGCAATAGAGTCATGCAGAAGAGAGCCACCCACCGACAGAAATGCTATCGTGAGGGCAATTACCAAACCCTGAAAAAAGTTCAATCTATCCATTCTGTTTGACATGTGAATTCAGTCTGTCGAAAACCTTGCGGTCAACGACGTTCGCTGGAGCAATTCGAGAGCTTCCGTTTCCACTCGTAGCAGGAGGCAAATCATCCCTGAAAAGGTGAATGACTGTTTCGGCCACTTGATCGGGAACATACTGAATGATGCGAGGCGGGGTATAAGCTTTCTTATCCATTACGGTGCCTCAATTCTTGATCGTAACAGAGTAAAGATATAACCATTTAGGGCATACGACAAGGTTTATAGGTACTTACGTAGAACTACTTACGTAGTTGCTGGTGACACGAATGCTCGGAATATCGCGGCGCACGCATGCCAGCACGAGACGCCACAGTATCGCAACTCATTCATTGCCACATTCAGAGCGGTGCTCGCCAAGTTGAATCCATGTAATAATCACTCCGTTATTCAGCCAGTAACGAAGTCCAGATGGCTTGTTAGGAGACCATGTATGGTGATTGGGTATCGCTTGAAAGAATTGCGCGAATCAAAAGAACTCTCGCAAGGCGACATTGAAAAGCGGACGGGGTTGCTCCGTTGCTACATCTCTCGCGTTGAAAATGGACACACAGTTCCAGCTATCGAGACGCTCGAAAAGATGGCACGGGCTTTGGAAGTGCCAATGTACCGCCTCTTCCATGATGGTGAAGCCCCAACATCAATGCTCAAGGTTAAATCTACCAAGGATGATGAATTCGGAAACAGGGGCAAGGAAGCTGCCTACCTCTCGAAACTCCGCAGGCTGCTTGGGAAAATGAAACCTGACGACCAAAAATTCTTACTGCACATGGCGCAAAAGGCCGCAAGAGATTAGCCGGGCCAATCCTCCAACCGAGGCTGTCTCAATGCGTAGCGCTACCACAGTCTGGCAAGGTGGCGATACAATTGCGTCCAGCAACAACGGAGAGGTCTCCCACCGAAGCCGCTTTTTAGACCGCTCCGATACTCTGATACTAAAGCGCGGGGCCTTCGGGTTCCGCGCTTTTTGTTTCGCTGTGCTATAACTCTGGCCATGTCCGCAAACCGAATGAAGGGCCGATGGGTTGTGTACGAGCGCCGCAACGGGGAATTTATCTTTCTTTCGCGGCTCTTCACAACGAGAGCGCAGGCTGAAACGGAACGCGACAAACTGAAGGCGACGTTCACGTACAAGGTCTCACTCGGCGTGGGGGCTGTGGCTAAGAAATAACGGCCTTCTTTTCAATCCGCAACTTCAGCGCTTCAAGCTCCTGCTTGGTCATGCCTTGCAGGGCCATCGCGGTGGCCAGGTACAAAGCGGGAACGTGCTTGATCTTGCTGCCGCGTTCTACCTTGCGACGGAGCTTCTCCACTTCTGGATCAGCGCCCACTTTCAAAAACACTTTGTACGCATCGGGGATGGCCAGGGTCTTTTCAATCAGGCCGTGCTTAACCAGGATGCGATGATACGAAGGTACTGCTAACGCAGACGCAGATGGGGTCGGCGGAACGCGCTTGGTTTGTTTTGGGTGTTTCATTGCATCTATGCTGACACGTTTTCGACGATGCGGTCCTCGATTGATGTGCTGCCCCGAGTGTGACGCACTGTTCGAGCGCGGGCGGTTCGTGCGCTACTGCGCGAAGGCGTCAGAATGACTTCGGGATCGCTACCGCCTAATGGATTCTGCGGACTAAAATAGTTTCTTCCACACCTTCTACCTTCATCCTGCATCCTGCGTTTGTCTGATAGATAGTCACGTCCGGCCGATACTCGTACTCATAATCGTAGTCGTATTCCGCTTGTTCCCAAATTTGGCCATTAACAAGTTTGAAGATCGTTTCGCCACTCCACCCTTCGAACTCGCTGTTTATCGTGCTTTCAATTGCAGGGCTACAAGCCGAGCCAAGATGCGTGTTCGGAATTTGTGGGGCTTGAGAGGGTGCTGGACGGAGTGTAGTCAAAGGTCGTGCCGGATGTGGCGTTTCGGCGGGAGTGAACTGGCGCACTGCTGAAGGTGGCTTGGAATCCACCCAATTTGTAACTGCCTGCCGTGGTATGTAACCTACTTTTCCATTCTGTGTTCGTACTCTCATCCAAAGCTCACCCGCTTCGAGAATGTCTAACATTTCGCCACATTTAGGCGAAGCAACAACGGTGAGCGTGCCAGGAGCAACCCACACCGAGACATTAGCTGCATCACCCGAGCATTTGACCGCGCCAGTCTGAAGGGAATCCTCTGCGCGGGGTGCGGCCTGGACCATGGCCAAGATGACGGTATCGGGGACATGCGAAGCTTTCAGGCGTTTGAGGGCCGCTGGCGATGTGTCGAACTGACATGGCGAGGATTTGATTTTCGCGACCACAATTTCCGAACTTAATCCAGCATCCAACATGTCAATAACATCTTCAATTTTCAGGGCTTGCCGAGCCTGCGCAGTATGACCCTTGACGTAGTCGCACATCGAAAGGACAAATACGAACGCGAGAATCGCTGGAAAAATCCGCACCACTGCCGACTCCTTATACTCACTCACTTTTTTCAATGCTTGATGAGCCTGGCGGTAACTTTCACATCGCTGTCTTCAAGAACTTCTAGCTCCCGCTGCCACTTAGCGCCATTCTGGTCTTTGACCTCAATGGTGTGGGGACCAGACGGAAGCGTGAGGGTAGCTGGAACGTTTCCTACAAACTTTCCGTCGATGTAAATATCTGCGCCGTCCACGTCAGCGGAGATGGATACATGTCCTTTTCCCTTTTGCTGCTGTGCTTTTGTAGTTACAGTAAGCTTCACATCAGGAAAAAACTTTTGTAACACCGTGAGCAGGTCGGACGAACTAAGGGCAAAGCCAATGCCTTGCAGTGGCCGACCGTCATTGGAGAGAAATTGTTTTTGGGTCGTGATGCCGACAACATCGCCTGCCGAATTTAGGAGTGGACCACCGCTGTTCCCCGGATTGATGGCCGTGTCGGTCTGAATCCAAATCCCTGGTTCGCCCTTCATTGCCCCCAAGCCGCTCACGATTCCTTTTGTAACGGAGTTCTGGAAACCCTTGCTTGGTGTGCCAATAGCTACCACTGCGCTCCCGGATTGCACCGACTGCGTAGGAGCGAGCCTTAGTTGAGGAAAGCCGCTGCCTTCGAGTTTAATCAACGCAATGTCGAGAGTAGGGTCAACATAAACCACCTTAGACTGGAAGCTCTGTCCGTTCCCTGATGTTGCCGTTAGCGTGTCTTGTCCCCTGGCAACGTGAGCGTTCGTCACGGCAACACCCGTGTCGCTCACGATGAAACCTGATCCGCTTCCTTGCGAACCACTCAGCGACAGAACAGCCCCATTTGAGTTCCTCACAATATCTTCCGTAGGCAACGCTGGCCCCATGGTTAGAACTGCCGAGTTGGAAAGTGTTGTTTGGACGCTTCCCGTAAAGGAAGTTGCAGCTTTCTGTAGCGCCAGATCGAATGCGGCACTCTTGAGTATCCAAAAATCTCCATGGTAGGTGCCGTTGAGAGCTATCCAAGGCGTAGGGCCGTTAGCAAGGTCGATCTCTTTCGACAAGTATCCGTCCAGAGTCACCTTCAAATGCATTTGATGGCGTAGAAGTTTTCCAAAGACTGATTTCGCCCCTCGCAAGTAGCCCCCCGGCACTTCGACGGTGTACGGTGTCTTTCCGACTACAACGCCGTCAATCTCCACGGTGGCTCCCTGCGGCTGACTGTTGATCGTCAAGTAGTCTTTAGCAGAGGACTGTGTGGAAGCAGCCAAGCACAGTACACAAATGGCGATTATGCGAAATTGAAATTGCATGGGGGCTGGACCTCCGTGCTCAAAAAATCGTGCGGTTATTAGGGGACGATCCTCCTAAAGTCCGCTGATGTCAATCACCTGCTTAGTAACAGTCTGTTTTAGTTCCAACGAGTAGGTAGCAACCCAGGCACATTCCTGCCTGAGTACCATTCCCGCACGCCTGCCCTTGTCCGCAAACTGACTGGGGAGGGAGTGACACATGGCTACCAGAACGCGGATCACAACCACCATTCGAAGTGATAGCCCGGCACCGCGAAGGCGCAGCAAGAAGAAAGACTCCGGCGTTCTCATTGCGGTGGGGCTGATATTGTTATTTGGATGGCTCCTCGTATCACGAGGCAATCGTCCACATGGGCCACAGCCGCAGAGAGTTTCAGTTCCCCGGTAGTCAGACCAAGGGCTTCCGCTTGCGAGTTCGTCGTGGAATCGGCACTTCCTCAAGGCACTCTAACATTTGCGGGTAGCCCGGCTCCGCGTTGAACGTCACTCTGTGCGCATGATTCCTGTGAACTTCCGCACCGATTGTCGCGGTAGCGAATGCATAGAATTTGTCCCTAAAAGTCCGCGTAGCCTCCTCAAAGATATTGAAGCTGATTCTGTTTTCTCCTTTGAACATGATTTTCTTTGCGTACGGGAAAATCACGTCCGTCTGACCATTCGCCGGATAAGCTTTGGCAACGCCATCCTTGACCTTCGAACGCCCGAATGCGCCCGGCTTGTAGCCCCGATCTATCCTATTACCTCCCCGTTGTGCCGCTGCTTTGGCGGCTTTGTCCACAAGGTTTGCGATCTCCGATTTCTTGCCCTTCTGCCACACAAATTCAACTCTAATCCCTGCCTTAGAACGAGCTTTGAGTAAGTCATCCCACAGGTCGTGATTAGCGATTGGCTGACCCTGTCTATTCCTCCAGCCGCTCTTTTTCCAAAGTGGGGCCAGTCCGATGAATCGCTGCACGTACTCAGAGTCGGTGATAACAAGTACGCAGGTAACGCCACCCCACGGAGCGTTTTGGCGAACCCACTTCAGCCCTTCGACGCACGGCAACAATTCCATCCTCTGGTTCGTGCTCTTGGGGCAACCGAAGTCCACAATAAGTTCATCCTCGCGGCTCAAATGTTCAGGGTATCGAGCAAACGCAGCACACCCGGATATGTGCCCCGGATTCTTGTAGGCTGAACCATCGGTGTGTATTTGAATCGCTCGGGGATCAAGTGTCACGGTAAAGCACCCACAGCAATTTTACTCCCAGGTGGAGTTGGCCATGTCACAAAACAGGTACCTGATAATGTTAGTGCACAAGTAACTATCTGAATGATAGTATCGCGATGTTCGGTGTGAGTAGATTTATCTGTTTGAGTATGGCAGCGTGCTTTTTCAGCGACTGAGTTGACGGTTCCGAAGGACAGCAGGAGAGGTAACAACCAATGCTCGGTGGTGAGAGCGGGGGTGTAGCTTTTCTTTCCGAATTTGCTGTGAAAGTCTTCTTTGGAGTTTTGGATTTCATCCTCCCACACAGCAGGCGGATTGTATACACAGCAACGGAGCCGCCGTTCGCGCTGATTGGAAACCAACAGGTTAATACTCAAACCGTGGTCATCCAGAATTTGGGGCGGAAAGAAGTCGAGAACGTGCGAGTGATCCATAATTGGCCAACCGGAACTTTTGGCCACAGCATTTTCCCTTTGAGGGGATGTCAAGCGCTGGCAATGGCGGGAAACAACGCAGCTTTCGTTATCGATTTTGTTCGTCCCCGTGAATGCGTGTTCATCACGTATGTCTACGCCACGCCACCGCAACCTCAGCCGCTGCTTAACTCAATCTTCACCAGCGAACGGGATGCGGCAAGAATCCCGTTTCCACTCGGGCGTCGGTATTCCAATATCACAATCGCTTTCATCGGAGTACTTGCCACGTTCGGCACTTTTTCCGCAGCGCACTTCGTAATTAAGGGTTTTAGTTTGGTTTGGGCTGTGTTCCATAACATTTTTGTGCAAATCACCAGTTGAAGGTGCGTACATGCCAGAAGCCGACGAAAGCAAAGAAATCACCTTTTTTGTGAACAATCAGCCAGTTGCGACAACGCAGAAGGAGCTAACGGGTGCAGCCATAAAACAGTTGGCTAAAGTACCTGCGGATTATGAGCTATTCAGAGTCACAGGTGCGGAAACGCAGCGCATAACAGACAATCAAGTGGTCCATATTCATCCAAAAGAACAATTCAGAGCGATCCCTGCCGGAACTTTTGGAACACATGTCACTACCTCCTAAATTGGATCGAGAACTCAACGAAATACGAAAAACCTCTCAGGTTGAAGTTTACGAAGATTCGTCGTTCGTGAATCTCATATTCCGAAATTTTGATCTCGGCCCGGGTTTCAACGTCGCGTCTGCGGACTTACTTATTCGTCTGCCCCTCTCATATCCTGACGCTGGTCCAGACATGTTTTGGACTGATCCCAAGGTGCTCCTGGCCAGTGGGCAAGAACCGCAGGCTGCAAACGCCAGAGAACAGTACCTTGGACGCGAGTGGCGGCGTTTCTCCTGGCACCATAATCGATGGAATAGCGCACATGACAATATTTTTACCTTCTTGGAATTCATTCGCCACAGACTCGCACACAAGCAATGAACGACAAACCCATTTCCGTTAGGATTGCATCTCCCGACTGGGCGTCTCTGCGGCGGGCACTTTTTACGGAGGACGGAGATGAAAATGCTGCCGCGTTGCTTTGTGGTTCCGCAGACTCCGAATCTGGGCTTAGATTGCTGGTAAAACAAATACTGCCCGTACGCTTGGAAGCTTACAACGACCGCACCAGTTTTCATCTGGAGGTCGCCCCTGCGTTTTACAACGAAGTAGTTACAACCGCTCTACGCGACAACCTTCATCCGGTCATAATCCATTCCCATCCCCACCCCGGTCAGGCCCGATACTCCACGTCCGACGATTATGGCGAATCGCGGCTCCTGCCAGTGCTTCAAACTCTCGTACCCGGAAAAACCGTCGCAAGTTTGTTGGTAACGCGAATATCTGCCGCCGGGCGCATGTTGGTGAAGGGGCAGTTTCGTTCACTGCATTCGCTCGTAGTTGTGGGACAACGAACGGAAACTATCTCGCTTTCGCATTCCGACAAAGGTCCCTCAGCACTAGAAAAAGTCTTCGACCGTCAGGTCCGCGCTTTTGGAGTGGAAGGCCAAATTGCTTTGTCTCGATTGAAAATAGGAATTGTCGGCGTAGGTGGCACTGGCTCGGTTGTGGCCGAGCAACTGGCACGAGCAGGAGTAAAGGACCTGCTTCTCGTAGATTCAGATTCAATCGAAGATAGCAACGTAAGTCGTCTTTTTGGCAGCTATCCCGATGACGTGGGGACAAAGAAAGTAAAAGTGATCGCGGCGCATGTCCGAAAACTGGGAGCCAAAAGTGTTCGCCAAATCGCGGATACGGCTTTACGCCAGCCTATCCTGATGCACTTGCGGGATCGGGACCTTGTCTTTAGCTGTGTGGACAATGACCGAAGTCGGTCCATACTCAACCGCTTCGCGCACCAATACCTTATCCCGGTGGTCGACGTGGGTGTGAGGCTCGATGGAAGAACTGGGGCGATCCAACGAGCGGCGGGCCGCGTGAGTCTAGTGGGGTCTGGCATGATTTGCCTTCGTTGTTCTGAGCATGTAAGCGCGGAACGCATTCGCGCTGAATCGATACCAATACCGGAGCGCAGAAGTCTGCAACGCGAAGGTTACGTCATGGGGATCGATGAGCCTGTGCCTGCTGTCGTATCTCTGAACGTGACAATTGCTGGATTGGCTGTCACTGCGGGACTGAATATGTTTGTGAAGTTTACGGGTGGGATTCAACCGCTCAATCAACTCTACGACGCCACGGATGGAATTCTGTTTACCGCCAAAGACAACCACGAGGGAGAATGCGATGTGTGCAGTGAGAGCACAGGAGTAAAAGCGCTGGGTGATTTGCAGATCGTCTCAGCGTACGACTAGTCTGTCTGTCGAGGTCGTCGTCATATCTTAGAAGCAGACGACCGCACCCGATACGATGCCGTCAAATCTCGATTGCACCCTTTAGCTTGCTACCAAAGGCTCCGTTCGATACGCAGCCCGCAAAACTTTGCAACCCGGTTGGCCAATTGGCCAATTCCACGCGACCCTGATTTTATTAACTGACGCCAAAGCAACGACTTAGAGAGTTTGTCTTACGGTTCGGGACCAGGAGGTCGTCGATATTTCGGTCGAAGTCCTCCAGGAGCCAAGCATTTCGAATCGCCCCGCTCACGGTTTTCCCTCTACCTGAAAGAAACACCAGACTTTTCCTTTCCACTGAGTCTCCGTTAAGGCCCGCCAACACTTCTCCATTTCATTCAAGTTTTGACCTATGGAGTATCCCATGACCATCTACAAGCAACCCGGCTCTCCGTATTACTACTACGACTTCTACTTCGAGGGACGCCGATATCAGAAATCAACCCACCTCAGAAACAAGACCATTGCTCACCGCGTCGAGTGCGTGAGGAAGGCCGAACTTGCGCAAAGGCGCGCGGGAATTCTTCCTAAGAAGCAGATTCCCCTGTTACGCGATTTTGCAGAGCGTTTTCTGCATACGATCAAAGTTGAACGCCGAAGCAACACGCATCGAAACTACTTGAGCTGCGTGCGGAATTTAGAGCCGACTTTTGGCGGGGAGCATCTGGATGAGATCACTCCCGAGATGATTCGCCGTTTCAAAGAGGCCCGCATCGAGCAGCAGCTGAGCCCTGCTACGATCAACCGCGACCTGTCCTGTTTGCGGCAGATCCTTGGCATTGCTGTGAAGGAGGAACTGATCCAGAGGAGTCCGTTCTTTGGCGGCCGTGTCGAGTTCCTGCATGAGAAGGGAAGAGAGCGGACGCTTTCGTTTAACGAGGAGCGAAAGTATTTGAAGGGAGCGGCGCCGGTCCTGCGCGATGTCGGGACAATTATGGTCGAGATGGGGCTGCGGCCCGGCGAAATCTTTCAGCTTCGCAGCGAGGATGTGCATATCGCGGCGCCGATAACATATGTGCATGTGAGGGAAGGGAAGTCCGATAGAGCAGTTCGCGATGTTCCGATCACCTCGCGAGCGCTTCCCATTTTCAGGCGGCGGCTCTCAACCGCCAAAGGCGAATACCTCTTTCCGCGCAGGGTAGGGAATGGCCACGACTGGAGCAGGCCAATGACGGAGCTCGAGCCTGCGCATCTCAGGGCACTGCGGAAGAGCGGTATTCAACCTCCGTTTCGCCTTTATGATCTGCGGCACACGTATGGCACACGTGCGGTCGAAGCCGGAATCGATGTGTTCAGTGTGGCGAAGCTCATGGGGCATGCCGATTTGCGAACGACTGAACGCTACGTGCATTTGTCGAAAGCGCATCTGGAGGACGCGCAGAAGAAAATCGAACGCTTCCGGGTGCGTCAGCGCTCCCTGTAAATTTCCCTATAGCGCAGGGTCGGTGAGGCGAGAAACTGATTCATTTGATGGAAAACTGCGGTTCGCACGCAGACTTGAAGCTGGAACCCGCTGAGCGGGGGGCACCTTTCAGGCGGTTCAGTTTGATTTCCAGCAATCGGTCTATCTCTTTCATAAGTTCGATTAGCTTTTGGGGGTCTTGTTCTTTTGTGGCGAGTTCGCACAACTCTTCCCATCGTTCCTTGTTTTTTCCGATCACTATGACCTCGTAGTTTTGGATTTGACGGCGGTTAATATCACGTTCAGTAACGGTTGTATGTTTGGAGTCGAACAGAGAACACGAATGGTGTGCGAAACTGGTTTCGTGGGTGCTTCAGTCAAAGCGTACAGCGTGGTCGATGTCGATCGAGGAGACGTGTTGTTTGATGTTGCAGCGCTGCCCGGCGGGCGATATCTCGCGCTGGGTACCACGGGCTATGGTACAGAATCCATCCGGCGCGAGTAAACGCGACCCACAGGTGCTCGGCTCTCGCCCTTGTCAATTCGGATGGTTGCGGGCTATTCGTAACTCACTGGGGCAAAACAGTTTCTGGTTGCAGAGGTCAGATTTGAACTGACGACCTTCGGGTTATGAGCTTGAAGGTCAGACTCTAAGTCCCATTGATTCGGTTGCCCTTATAGCAATGGGACCCCCAAAAACCGCCCCAAAAAGCCAAGTTTTGGACCCCAGTTGGACCCTGGTCCAAGCTCTCAATCGAATGCGACGGTCTTGTAAACCGTCGCTAGGACTCGCGTGCGGGTTGCAAACATATCCAACCCTTCGGTTGCAAACCGAAGGACCATTCGACCAATCGGTGCATTCCAGCGCTGTTACGATGCCTGTGTCACGAGAATATTACGCGTAGGGAGGAGGAGCGGACTTTAGAGAAACACCTGACTGATGAGCAGCAGTTTGAATTTCCGAGAGCCTTTCCTGAAATTGTCTGCAAGCCACGCTGGTTTCGAGAAGGAATTTAACTATCGTGTTCCTGGCAACGCCACTGAGCACTGACCTACTGCCGCCCAGGCCTTAGCCTTGTTACATTCTATTCCGGGACTCCATAGTTCCATATTTGCGCGGGCTCCACGCCCGAGGCAGGCACGCCAACGTACAAGCTCGTTCCATAGAAAATGCCCGTGCGCACGCCTACGGCTGAGGGGATATTTGCGGACAGTGCATAGTGATCCGGGTCATTCTGTTGGACTACGCTGATAAATCCTTCGCCGGCGATCGCATAAATGCGCTTGCGCTCCGCGTCGTAATAGACATCGTCACACGATCCGCCCACTGGGACTCTGGCAACTTCCTTACCGGTATTGGTATCCAGCACCATGACGAACGGCGGTCTGCGAGTGACAACGAACAGCCGCTGATTATCTTCATCAAGCGCCATCGGATAATTTGCTTTGACTCCGTTGAGCCCCCACTTGGTTAACTCGCCGGTCTTCCGGTCGATCACATTGACCACGCTCCCGTCGTCCGGGACATTTACGAAAACGCGAGACCCTTTCTTTTCTAACTGGAACGACTCGGAGTGACCACCACTACCCTTGAGGTCCTTTCCGACATGGGCTTCCGTTACCGCGTCGATCATGGCGATGCCGCCCACGGTGCCGACAAAAACTCGTTTCGAATCTTCATCCCACCGCAGGTTGTCGGTGTCGGATTCTTGGCCCAACGCAATAGTCTTGCGAAGAGCGTACGTCTTGCCGTCATAGACTTTGACCACGCCACTTCCCGCGTTAGCTACGAAGATTTTGTCGAGCCCGGGAACGTAGAGCACGCCTTGAGGTTCGTCCAAACCTTTTACGCTTTGAACGACTTTGGCTTGAAAGGTGTTAACAATCTCCATCGAATTGTTACCCAGACCGGCAAAAATCAGGAGCCGACGTTTCGGAAATGCCGTGAAGTGATCGATACGCCCGGCGACGCCCGGCACCGGAATTTTTTGAATGAGTTGCAACGGCGCAAGTTCGCGGGCCGTCGCTTGCGGCGCCGCGACCGCATTCTTTGCACCTCGAATGGCAAGCAAGCCGAACGTTCCCAACGCCACCACACCAACGGCTAACAACTTCCTCATGTCTCCTCCTGAGACTGATTTTCTACTACTTCGTTCTCCTAAATTCCCACACGGTCCAGGAAACTTCAGGACTGCGGCTCGAAGACGAGAATCGCGGCCTCCTCATTGTCATGAGCGGGTGCAGCAACGTAGTACCGATTTGATTCGGGCGACCAAAACGACGTACCGGCACCAGGTCTCGTGGCTATGTTCCCGATTGTTTCGTAGTGATCCGCATCCTTTTGCTGATACGCGAAAACATACCCCACACCCTGATCGCGCCCCCCGGAAACGTAGACGCGTTTGTGCGCAGCATCGAAATAGACGCCGTCCATACCGTCAACGGTGGGGAGACTCGCCACCTCCTTGCCGCTCTGAGACTCTATGGCGATCATCTGCGGAGGCGTACGTGTTCCGATAAACAACCTACGCGTTTTTTCGTCAAAGGCTCCGTCACCGTTGCGCTGGCTGCTCACTGGCCACGTGGATACAACTTGGCGTGTCTTGGTATCCACAACTTGGACTCTGCTCACGGCGGAGACGAAGACGAACAAGGTCTGACCGGATTGGTCTAGTAGCAGCTCCGCCGGATGCGCCTCCACTTTGATATCTCCGATAAGCTTGTCCGTTTTAGCGTCGATGATCCCGACTTCGCCGTAGTCCTTACCGGCATCCTTGCCGCCGTATCCTACATACAAAAGCTTGCTGTTGGGATCGTAAGCAACCCGGTTGGGACCGAGTTCCAGCTTGATCGAATCCAGCAGCTCGAGAGTGTCACCGCGGAATACGCGCACCATGCCGTCGTCTCCGCTAGCCACAAACACTTTGTTAAGCGAACCAACATACGCGACGCCTTGCGTTTTCTTAAAACCGGGAATGCTTTTCAACCATTTGCCAGCGCGCAGATCGACCACTTCCAGCGAGCCATTCTCGAGGCCCGCCACAAAGAGCCGCTTGCCTTTAACATCCACATCCATGTTATCAATGCGACCTTTAACGTTCGGCATGGAAATCGTTTGTACTAATCGCAAGGGGGCCGCACTTTGCGCCTCCGCGAACACGGGGAAGGCAATAAGGCAGCCAACAAGGAAACCAAGGAGCAAGCAGTACGTTTTCATTGCACGTCTCTCGACTTCATCGGATTCTGAATTCGGCAGATCACATCCCTTCACCAAATCAACTTCAGCGCAAACTGAATTTGCCGCGATGGTGTCTGCGTGGACGTGATCAGCCCAGCGTTGCCAATCGGACTCCCTGCGGAATCAAAAATATTACGATTATCCAGGGGCGGCGCGAAATTCGTATGGTTCAGGACATTAAAGAACTCCGAGCGGAACTGTACATTAAAACTGTCCGAGACTCTTTTGATGTGATTGTTTTTGAATAGCGAAAAATCGAAGTTCATCAAGCTGGGACCAATGAGCGTATTACGACCCAGGTTGCCGCGAAGCGTAATGGGATTCGGCACCGCGAAACACTGGGTTTTGATGTAGTGGTCTGGATTGCCGGGGTTCACGGGTGAACTGCAACCGGGAGTGGAAAGCAAATTCGGCACGTCAATGTTCGGGTCCGTGCTTTTTGCACCAAGGGCGTCTCCTCCGAAACCTGGAGTAAACGGCACACCCGTGCTTGCTTCAAAAACTCCCCCGATTTCCCACCCGCTGAGGGCCCACTCCTTAACTCCGTGAGCCCACTTCGGCGTGCCGAGTTCCCACGTGTAGTTGATTTCAACGTTGTGGGCCACGTTGAAGTCCGCCAGCCCTCGATTTAATTTGGTGTTGAACCATAGGGGGCTGGCAATCGAATTCGAGTATTCATCCCCTACAAGGCTGCCGGAGGAGGTGTCGATGGTTTTGCCCCAAGTGTAGGAGCCTTCGATCTCCGCTCCATGGCGAATCTTGGCCTTAACTTTTACTTGGAGTGCGTCATAAAACGAATTTCCTTGCCACAGACCTGCGCTCACGAGACCCGAGTTGACGTTGAGTCGCGTGCCGCTCCCGACCGGTGACGGCCAAAGATAACCCTGCGACGTGAGCGTCGGGAGGACGATGTCCAAATCTTCCAAACGGAAGATCTGATGCACACCCCGCGAACCTACGTAACCCACCCGCAGACTGACATCGCGAGTCAGATCACGCGCCACAGTTAGATTCCACTGCATCACGTAATTGCGTTTTGGATTCGGGTCAAAATAGCCATGCCGAAACCCACTGGATGAACCAGCAACGATGGCAAACGCTCCGCTGGGGAAGGCGCCGGGAGGCAAACTCGTGGAGTTCCCTAGCTCGAAGAAGGGTGCTGAGAAGAGCTCGTTAAATTGGATTAAGTAGGGCAAAGGAAGAACGTCGAACATGCCGAAGCCGGCGCTCAAAGCTGTCTTCCCGTCGCCAAAAGGATCCCATGAGAATCCCACGCGAGGTTCAAAGTTGCGAAGGGTCGGGTTCGAAAACAATGGATCGCCCAAATGCGGTTCCGCATCGGTGATCTGGCGAAGAACGGTAAGCTTGCCCTGAACCTCCGTAGGCACGCTCGCCATCTCAAAGCGTAGACCTAGATTGACGGTCAGGTTCGAGCGCCAGCGCCAGTCATCCTGAACATACGCCCCTACGATCGTCTGGCGGAAACCTCGCTCGGAGATCGCGCTCGGAATTGCCGCACTCAACGAGAACGGTCGGTTGCTCAAAAAATCAGACAGTAGGCTGAACGCAAATTCTCCACCGGGGTTGGAAATCGCAAGAATGTTGTCCCGAATACGCTCCACATTGGCACCGAACTTTACAGAATGAGGTCCTTTGGTGACCGAGGCTTCATCCGAAGCTTGGATGGAAGTCCAGTGGAAGCGGAAATTGGAGGGTGTTCCTAAGCCGCCGGAAAAGAAGGTAAGCCCCGGTAAAATGACAGCTGCTGCGTTCAGACTCGGCACTGTTCCAAAGCTCGGGTCCGCAACGAGCGAGTTCCCGCTTGGAAACGTTAGACCTGTCGTGGTCACCACACGGTTGATCCCGAAATGAAGAGAATTCACGACCTGCGGGCTGAGCGTGTGGGTCTCGTGCAGGGTCAATACCTGCCGGCGCGAATCATAGCCGGTCCGCTTGTTGTTGAATTCGTCGGGGTGTCTGACGGTTCCGCCATCAAACATGTATGTGGCAGAAAGCCCGTCCGATGCCGAAAGCTTATGATCGAGCTTGACGGTAAAATAGTTCTCCGGAGTGACCTGCTGCCCCGCAAACGTGAAGATTCCTGTATCGCCAGAACCCAGAAGAGGCCCGTTGGGCAACGGATAAAAGGCATTCACGAAACGGACGACGGGCGCGTCGGGCGTGATTTGCCCAGTCGAGAGATTGCCAGCGCGAGCTGCAGCGGAGGGAACGGTCGTAACCTGGGTAACGCCTTGCGATTGCCGTAG